>Ga0116228_10002762_pt1 | contig 15241 bp, 7 predicted proteins | sample S1TSphfallax_2_FD_89694 | JGI IMG/M metagenome (GOLD analysis project Ga0116228, IMG submission 89694) | Host-associated microbial communities from peat moss isolated from Minnesota, USA - S1T2_Fc - Sphagnum fallax MG | ecosystem: Host-associated > Plants > Peat moss > Unclassified | place: USA...
CAAAACTTGGTTAAACATGGCTATTTAAGTTAAAGTTGGGTAAACTTGGCAAAACTTGGTTAAACATGGCTATTTAGGTTAAATTTCGTTAAATTTTGAAAAACTTGGTTAAACATGGTTATTTAGGTTTAACTTTGGCTAACCTTGGCAAAACTTAAATAAATTACATTAATCTAAAATATTAAAGCAAAACATGGCTATTTATGTTAAACTTGGTTAAACTTGGCAAAATTTGGCAAAACATAAATAAATGAAGTTAAATTAAGGTATTGAAGCAAAACTTGTCAAAATTTGGTTAAATATGGATACTTAAGTTTGACTTAATTAAACTTGGCAAAACTTGGATGAATTAAAGTAAATTAAAGTATTGTGGCTAAACATGATGAAACATGGTTATTTAGGTTAAACTTGGCTAAACTTGGCAAAACTTAAACGAATTAGGTTAAATTAGGGTATTAAAGGTAAACATGGCTACGTAATTTTAAATTGGTTAAACTTGGCAAAACTTGAAGAAATTATGTTAAATTAGGGTATTAAGGCTATATTTGACTAAACATGACTATTTTAAAATTAAATTTCATTAAACTTGTCAAAACTTAGATAAGTTACGCTAAAATAAGGTATTGACATTAAACTTGGCTAAATTTGGTTAAACATGGCTACTTATGCACAACTTGAATAGATTTGGCAAAACATAGTTAAACTAGGGTTAATTTTAGTTAAATTTTCTTCGATTTAGTTACTTTTGTTTTTTTAGAAACCAACTAAAATTGGTTAAACCAAGCTAAACTAAGTTACTTATATTTTGTTAGGTTAAAATTAGGATATTTAAATTAAATTAAATTAAATTATGTTAATTTGGGTTACATTAGGCTAAATTAAACTAAATTATGTTATTTATGTTAAATTAAGTTAAAGTCAATTAAATTGTGTTAAAGTGGGTCAATCTAGGTTATGGTAAATTAAACTAGATTACTTAAACAATTGTTTGTCCATTTCAAACTAAATTGAATTTGGTTATACTATTTCAAATTCAAATATTGTTTCAATATGAATACATTAGTTGTGTAGTCATATTTATAGACATAATTACTTTTAGTCTTAATCATAATCATATGTATGGTCATTTACTCATAATTTTGACCAGAGTTATTGAAATGGTAGCAACTAAAGACCACATATGATTACATGACTATGTTTGGACATTAGTTGCAAAATGTCCTAGTCATAAAAACCACATTTTGGCATTGTGAGGACCCACAATACCACCAACTAACATGCTTGGAAAAGAGGGCCCACTTGGACCACTAAGTGGTTCATTAGGAGGAGGATTGTCAATTGGTCCATTTGGAAGGGGTCCATCAAATTGTTTGTTAAGAAGAGGGTATCCACAAGGATATCCCTAGATTGTTTGGTATACATTGTGATGCCCAATTTCTACCTTGATATCAACTTCAATTGCACCTGCCCCAACAAGAAAGATGTTGCCTTATCCAATCTACATGAAACATTTGTAGCTTTTTATTTTGTGCTTCCAATGACATAAAAAATGTTCAATTTGGTGTTGAAACGAAGGAAAACTTGAAAGTGTTCAGTCATAGAGTACCATTTGTTGTCTACCCTAGTTGTAACCCAATTGCAACCTAATTACAATTCAAATAGTTGTAATCTAGTTTTACAATCTAGTCTAAGTTTAGTTAGGCCCACACCTAAACTAATAATCTACCTAGCCTAGGATTAGCTACTTACCTTAATTAGTTATAGTAATTATTCATTGATTATTTTTGACTATATAGTTGTATAATTAAATAATTAAACATATTGTCATCATTTATTAAATAATATGGTGATTAGTTTTTTAAAATTAGCAATTAAATGTATTTATCTACTAACTAATTAATTATCACTGTTTTTTTTAAATTCGAAATTCGTTATAAATTTCTATTAAAATTTCATAAAACAAAGAATTAACTCAAATATAAATATTCACTAATAAATTTTAGATGATATTTTAATTACAATAATTATTACAATGTTGTGGTAATTAATAATTGATTACAATTACAATAACATTAATAATAATATTGTAGCTAGTAGTTAGGTTAGGCTAGTTATTTAACTATTTTTATTTGTATTTTTATGTGACTTGTTGGAACTATTAAATGACTTAGTATAATAAATATTAAATAATAATTTATTTATTTTAGTATATTAGTGCTAAATAACAATAATTTCTGGAATTATATGATAATTTATTAAATATATTTACTAACTATTCTAAAAACTGTTATGATTTAATCATAAAAAAATAAATTAGGAATTTTAATAAATGAAACATTTATTGGAACTAACAGCAAGAATTATAATTTAAATTAAAATTCTAAAAAATATTAATTTTGTATCATTACATGATATGTTGTAAACTAAAATCAAATTTACATGGAAATAATAAATTACACATGTATTCTAAATTACACATATTCCAGAAAAATATTAATTAAATATCCTTACTTGATATGTTGTAAACTAAAATTGAATTTACATAAAAATTATGAATTATGCATGTATTGAACATACACATTATTAAGTTGACTTATATTTCAAGATTTCTTTAAATTTTATTTTCAAATTAAAGTGTAATATTTATATGCAAAAAATTAATCATCATACATGTTATTATTCATGTATAAAAAAAACATTTACATGTACCTTAATAATTAATGAATTTTCATTGTAATTTTAAATATACATTAAGACGTCATATGTATAAAAATGAATAAACATTAAACTTCCACATAATTATGGATTATGTATCATTACTTGATTTTTTGTAAATTAAGATGTGATTTACAAATAAATAATAAATTAAATATATTGAACTTACATTATTACAAACTAAATATTTCAATATTTCCTTAAATTTTATTTTGAAAATAAATCTTAATATTTAGATGCATAAAAATTATTACAAATTTATATTTCAGGATTTCCTTAAATTCCCTTCAATCAAATTTTATTTATTTTGTGCACAAAAAAAATTTGCATCATACATACCCATTCATTTTATACAAAGATAATTTACACATAATTTAATTTATTAATGAAGGTAGATAATTTGTTTTGTTTTATTCTCTCGTGTTGAAATTTCCCAAACCAAATTACTTCATATAATATTATTGATATTTTTGAAAACCTAACAATGAATAGGGGTGCATTGACTTGGGTTGAAAAGTTTTGGAGCTACAATGCAAAGGTTATTGATTATTGAACCATTTTTTAAATAATATTTAATAAAATCATAAATAAAAAATTTACTCGAATCCAAAGGTATACTTGGTGTTGTTGGAAAGTAGTCGCTGAGTTAAATTGAATGAAATTTATTTCATAATTTTCATACTTAAGGTGTGGAAGATATTGAATTTTGAATGAATTTTGTTGTTGAAAATTCAAACGAATTACAACAAATTGGGTTTAGAAGGGAAAATGAGTTGAGCATGTTCACACTTGGGACCAACAACACATGTTACTTTATTTATCCATGAAGGAAGGTAGTTTGTTTTGTTTTGTCATAATGATATCTCCCAAACCATGGTGTCTTAGGTTATGTTATGGAACTTATCATCAAAAAGTTCTCAATGAATAGGTGCAAATGACTTGGTTTAGAATGTTTGGAGCTACATTGTGGAATCTATAGACTATTGCACCATTTTTTTATTGAATTTTGTGAGAAACCAAGGTGGAAAATTATATTGGAATTTGGGGGTGTTCTTGGTATTGTTGGAAAGCCTTCACCAAGATTGATTTAATAAAGTTGATTTCGTAATTTTGAGACCTAAAATGTGAACAATATTATTGAATGCATTCAAACTTGGGCCAATGACATAAGGTACATTAATGTTTAATGAGTTTTTATCATAATTTTAAACAAACATTAAGATATCCTGTGTATAAAAATGAATAAACATTATAGTTGCACAATATTATTAATTATGTATCATTACTTGATATGTTGTAATGATCTACATAGAAATAATAAATTACATGTGTATTGAACATAAACATTAGTACTAACATATTTTTAAGAAATTCTTAAACTTTATTTTGAAATTAAAGTTTAATATTTATATTTAAATAGATCATTCATTTATATAAATAAATTTTACATGTAATTTAATGTTATTTTATTTAAAATAAATGTTACAATATTATACGTATAAAATTAAAGTTACCTATTAATTGTTTAAGCTAATTGAAAGAGATAATTGCAAACAAGATTGTATTTCATCCATCTTCTAATACATTTTATCATCCAAAATAGTTGAACACTAGTCAATGTTTTGATTGTGTGCCAAACAAAGAACATTAGATGCCAAGAATATTTCAAAAATGACCCCTTAGTTGAAATATGCTTCACATTGTTTACCAACATAGTTGGAAATTCAACTTGGAGAGACAATGTCGATGCCATGAATATTTGGCAAATGACCATGCAGTTGAAAAATGCTTTCAACTATATACCAATATAGTAGACGAATCAACTTAACTGGTAATTGCCATAATTTTATTTAAAATTTTAAAAAAATCCAATTGAAACATAGTTGCAAATGTCATGTAGTTGAAAACTTTTGGTTAAAAAAGAAGGGTTTTCTACTAATGTTTGAATGCTTGTTTAGATTATTTGTGTTCTACAAAGATTTTATTGTATGTAGCATGGCAACTCTCCATACATACATGAATGGGTGTTTACTATCATTATAACTACAAATTGGGGTCAATGTGTTTTTTCCCTTGGGACATACCTAATTCATGTAGGTCTAAAAATGTACAAAGCAGTTTGGATATTGCAATACATCATTTTGGTTGTTTTTTGTGTTGGGACCTTCATATGGGTTGGTACATCCTTAGAAGTATCTTTTTATCTATTTGTCTATTTGAAAGATCATCATCTATAGTTTAGGTCCTTTCAATGTAAATCAATTCAACAAAAGTATGAATTAATTATGAACAACAACCAGCAACATACGATCCATGAACTAATGTTGGTGTTATTAAGTTCGAATTTCTAAAGCATAAGGAATTTCCTAATTGTAGTTGCAGTAGGCTCAAAATTTGAACTAAAAAGGAACTATTTTATCCTTGGCAACAAAGCGAACAAAATGTTCAATGTAATGGCAACTTTATTTCTTTTTAGCTTTCCATTCAACATTGCCATTTTGCTTGAACTACTAGTAATTTGATTATCGACCCCTCCCAATTAGGTAGTTAGTTAGGGGTGAATATGAGGTATTAGTTTTAGATATCACTCTCCCAAGTTTGTAATGATTTCAAGTTTTTGTTTGAGGATTTACAAGTTAAATATGATTATAATTGAATTAACTCGATCATGCATCAAGTGTGCTTTAAATTAATCTTTGAAATCTCATGATGTAGTTAATTAATACTCATGCATAAGAAATGAATCAAAAGTTGTTAAAAGTAATCTTAAATTTTGTTTGTGTGCTGCAAGTAACTATGAAGCCAACAACAATGTGAAATATTTACAAATCTCTTGTAATGTAGGCGGCACAATTAAAGAGTACTTGATGAATATGGCTCTTTAGTCCTTTAAAGTTTTGAATTATTTTATTTATTATCACCTTCATACTTCAAATTAATGTTTGTAGTAGAATATGTGTTATAGGTTGGTCGTAAAATATGAAAAGTGAATGAAAGATTTTGAACTTACATTACTACCAAAATGGGGTGCAATTTACTAGGTTAAATCATCATGGGACCTTAAAAGTGAAATAACTTCATTGCATTTTACTGATTTCACCCTGGTGAAAGTTATTTCATTATAATATCACTATGTAGACATCATGTTTCATTACTAATTAACATAATTCACTATTACAATTAACTATAGTAAATAGGTATGTTTTTATGTTTTTAAAAATATTTTATCTATGTTACTTTATGATATACCATATATTATTTTAAATTACTTTAGTTATTCTAACTTATATTTATGTTATTATAGGCTATTATAAATTATTGTACCTTAAATTATTATATGTAATTTTACCTTAAGGTATCTTAACTAGTTTATTATAAACTTTTAAGTTATTATAAATTAAATTATTCAACTAACTTTAGGCTATACCTTAGGTTATTTTATTTTAAATTAATACATGTTATTTCAAGTTATAGTGTAAGTTATTCAAGGTCATTTTATTTTATGTTATTATAAATTATTTTATCCTAAGTATAATAACTTAAAGTAATCTTTCAAGTAATCTAAAACAAAATATAATGACTTAAGGTAAAAATAACTTAAAATATAAAATAATAACCTTAAAAAAAACCCTGTAGTTCACCATTAATGCATAAACATAGGACAACCACCTTATAGGAGAGTCATTTCATTGTTATAATGAATGTTTGATTAATAACATTATGATCTTCAAAATGTAGATGGGACCATTTCCTACATGGGAACAATGTTTCTTTGCATAATTTTCATATTACAATAGGTTTTGCATTCTTAGTTGATAATGTATAGGTAAACTACACTTTTACTATGGTTTGATTTTATTTAATTAATTTTAATTAGGTGTATCAACCCCACATTCTAACTTTAATGTTATTACAATTGTGACTATAATTTGTGTAAACTTGTAATTTGAACTACATATCCAGTAATTTACATAAATTTTGACTTATTTTCAACATATTTTCAACTTCTTTTCAATTTGCTTTCAACTACCTTATAGTTGATATCTTTACTTTGGTTTGACTTCACATATGTTGGATGATCTACAAATAACAAGGTGCCATGTGTCATGCAAGTGTGTAACATAAGCGTTCATGTGGCACAATATCATATGTTAACATTTTCAATAAATCAATAATTTCAAGATTTTGAAACATACATTTGGCACATGTCAAATAATTTAGTTTGATGGTGGACCATGAATGCCCATGTGACACGTGTCAATGTTCCATTGGTTATAATGTAATTGAATAATAATCAAAATTTAAAAATTCAGTGCCTTTTTTCAATGACATGACACGTGCCAATGCTACATTGGTTGTAATATAATTGAAAGATAATCATAATTCCAATTCTACACCCCCAAATGACATGACATGAAGGTAGATGAAGTTCATCCATTGACTTGCCAACATGGAGTCAACTAGGTCTAGTTAGCACTTTACAATTGAAATGTTGTGTCGATTAAAATGTATGTTGTTTTCAACTAAAATGTTGTCACCTCAATATTAACCCGCAAATTGACACATGTACATTGTTTTCAACTATGTTGCAAGGTTGATTCAACATTGTCAACTATTTTGGAAATTAGTTGATAATGTCATTTTTGAGTTGCAAAAAACAATTTGTAGTTGAAAGTGATGTTTTCAAGTATAAATGAAAGTTGAAAGGTAGTTCAAAACATAGTTGAAAAATGGGATTTTTCTCTAGTGTTAAAAACCAAAGAAAACATTCTCTAAATGACCCAAAAAAAAATGATAATGCAAGAATCCATACACTAGAAATTTGCAAAAGTTTAATAAATTCCTAGAATCCAAGGTTTGAGTGACTTCTTAGAACAATCAAAATTGAAGATTGAATAATACGAATTGTTGTTGGGTTTTAGTGACTCACATTAGCAACTATGGGATTCTAGATGGAAAATACTATGACTATAGATGGGGTTAAAGTGATTGTCAACAACATGTGGGACTTGGACTACATGGGAATTCCAAGGACTACCAACAAGACGTACTAGATTAGAGATGGAAACTACATGGACAATCATAAAGGTTTAGTGATTGCTAGAAACATGTGGGGAAGTAAAAGGAAAATCTAGTTGGACGTTGGGAACTAATAAGTGGTTTTCATGTTTTTGTAGCCCAAAATTCTAACCATAATTTAAATGGAATGCAAACCATCTAAATCCATGGTACAAATACTTTAAACAATTCCTACATTAGATCTAACCCAAACTGTCCATGCTTGAAAATGATTAACAAATATTATAATGGTGATCACAATTGTTGTGAAGTGAAATGGAGATGCAAAATGTGTTTCCTTGGAAACAAATCTAGTAATTTTTTAGATGGTCATATTATTGGCAGCATGGAGCAATGGCCTTAGTTCAGTAACTTTGAAGTTAAACAAATTCTAAAAATCACATGTTATTTCTCATTCAAAGAGTATCAATCTATAATATTAACCCTGATTTCTTATAACCACTAGTTGGGACAATATTACATATTTAGGTTAATTTCCCAAATGTCAAAGGTTTGGTTAGAGCCCCTTAAGTTGATTTGCAACAAAAGATTTGTGTGATGACAAATAAGATGAAAAGCTTGTACATATATTTATTGTGGGTTGGACCAAATTTACATCCATACATAATCGTTTAAATACAATAACACTACTAGAAATATGTCCTATCCACTTTAGGTTTCGTTAGATTTTGAGTGAATTTGGACATTTTTACCTAGTGAAATTGTTTAACCTTCTAGTGAACAGGGACCAATTGCTACGGACAATGACTTATTTCATTAGTACTTAGTGAAACAAGGTTACTCTCAAGTGAAATACAAATTTACTAAACCATTCATTTGCTAGTTAATTAATTAACTAATATGGAAATCAATTAAATTTTAATTATTTAATATATAATATTATTGATAATTTCATGATTTTTAAAGTCTATTATTTATTGACACGTGTCACTACTTACGTTAGGTTAAAAACTTAGCCTTGGTAGGTAGGTAGGCCACGTAATCAACTTAAGCACCTATTCTAAGAATTCGATAGGAAAATATTCAATCAACATACCATTGTTGACTGCACACACCACCCATGAAGTTTGATCCCTTGACCTTTGGAATGGAGGCACACACTTTTACCATCAAACCACCTCACTTGTTGTGATAATATGTTATATTACATTCTATTTATCAAATATTTCATTTTAAACATTACAAAAACATGAACTTTGAAAATTCATATTTTATTGAGATTTTGTTCAAATGAAATGATTCAAGTTTTTTTTTTTTTTAAATTTCAATAACATTTCAATGACCATTTTTTTGAATTATGTTTTTAATAAATGGATTTTTTTGTCAATATAATAATACTACCTATGTTAAGCTACTTTCAATTATTATATGAATATTTTCATTAATTAAAATTATTTCACCTTACATTATTTATGGATATTTATGGTTATTTTCAAAAAAATTGGTTATTTTTTGATATTTCACCCTAGGCTATTTTTGATTATTCTAAATTACTTTTGGTTATTTTAACTTAGTACACTTTAAGCTATTTTCAAATGTTATAAGTTTTTTTGGTTTTTTAATCTTATTTTTGGCTATTGTAAATTATTTTAATTTAGATTATTTACAGCTATTATAAGTTACTTTTGGCTATTGAAGGCTATTTCACCTTATGTTATTATTGACAATTTAAAGTTATTATAAGTTATTTCACCTTAGATTTTTTTGGCAATCCTAAACAATTCTAATATATGGTTATTGGTTGTTCTTTTATTAATGTTATTGGTGGTTATTCTATTAATGCCTATTGGTGCTTATTCTATTAATGCTTATTGGTGGTTATTCTATTAATGTTTATTGGTGGTTATTCTATTAATGCCTATTGGTAATTATTAATTGATATTATATTAGTGGTTATTGATGGCTATTGTGGCTATTTTATTAATGGCTATTGGTGATTATTTCATTATAAGCCATTAGTGGTTATTTTATTGGTGGTTATTGATGCCTATTTTTTAATGGTTATTAACGGTTATTATATTATAAGTTATTGTTGGTTATTATATGTTATATTACAACTATTGGTGATTATTGTATTATATATATTTTTTGATATTATATGTTATAATATCACTTGTTGTTGGCATGCTTAATTGAATTTTTGCCTTGTTGGACCATGTTTTTTAACTTGGTCATAGTTGCACCTTGCATTTTTGAATTAAAGAAAATGAAAGTTGTCATAAATGATAAAATTTAATAGGAATCTAAGTTATAATGCATCAAGAAAGAAATTGTGCATCAGTTGCACACATTAAAAATTAATAAAAACATCATCATTTACTATTCAAGAATCAGGAAGTTTGACCAAAAAAATTTAAAAACACTTTGAAATATGGAAAAATTATAACTAAATAACGAATAGAAATGGCACGCATCGCAAGCTTACCTTATACATAGTTAACAAACATAGTTGAAACCTAATTGAAATCTAGTTGAACCCAATCAAAATATAGTAAAAATTATATAGTTGAAAGATAGTTGAAAATAACTCACTAAAACAAACATAATCAAAACCTTACTTGCATTGATGGTTGAAAAGGTTCATAAGTTTAGTTCCCATTACCCAAGTGTTTGTTTTGGAACTAGAAAAGAAGAACAACCAATGAGAGTTGACAAATAAAGCTTTCATACTTTAAAAACATTTTTTTCTTTTTTCTTCTACTTGGACCCCTCTTACTTTCAAGGCTCATAACTTTCTCATTTCTTCTTCATTTAAAATCATTTAAAATGCTACAAGAGCGCCACCTTAAGTTCTACAAATAACCTTGGAACTATAATAACAATAGAGCAACATACAAGGAAGTTTCTAGGTGTTAAAAAATAGTTCTGGTTTGTTGTTTTGAGTTTTTGAACCCCCCTACTTTGGGGGGCCATAACTTTCTTATTCCTAATATGTTTTTGATGATTTTTAGTGCCTCAAATGTGCCAAGAGGAGGGATTCAACATTTTCTTGGACACTAGAAACAGAAGAGCCCTCCCCTTGGATGTAGACTACCCTAAGTGCTTAAGTGTACTAAAACCAACCTAGTTATTTTAATGAAAGTTCAAAGAAAAACCTAGTTGAAAAAAAAAAAAACAAGAGTTCAAAACAAAACCTAGCTAAAAAATAATTTAACTAAAGGTAACATGATGGAGAAATAAAATAAGAAATATCTCGATAAAGGGGAAATAAACAAAAAAAGGATTATTTTTTTAAGCACTTGTAATTGTAAGAGGTATGTCTTGTGGTGGCTTCCAAACTCCATAAGCTTGTCTTTTCCTATTATTCATGCTCACTTGCCTTGACACCATATGACCTTAATGTGCTCAATAAATTTAAAAACAAAATGTAATGAAAAAAAGAAAAAAAAGTTTGAACATGATTAAATAAAAAAGAAAACAACTTAACAATAACCCCAAAATGAAAAACTTTAAATTCCTCACATGCAAAAAGCATGATGAACTCACTTGAAAAAATCCATAAATCGATATTAAACTATATTATTTAAACTTTTAAACACAAGTTGGGCCTAAAGAAAAACAAGATAAAACAAAACAAACTATAAAAAAGGAGAAAAAAATCAAACTAAAGTGCAATAAAGCTCAAAATGAATGACAATGTTATACAAGGGCAATCCTTTTATCCATGACTAGATGAAGAATGTGGTTATAGTTGAGATGTCAACTAACTTTCAACTATGTAAGTTGACATCATTTCAAGTAATTTTCAACTATAATTCAAAATTTGAATTTCCCACCAACACATTATTGCCACAATTATATGTCATACCATCCATTCATCCATATTATTTGGCACATTAAATAATTCATTCATTCATTCATACTATATGGCACATTAAATCCATCCATTCATAATTATTTATGACATTTAATGGCATAAATGGAATCATTTATAAATGAATGACATTTTATGATATAATTTAAAGCATTATAAATGGTATAATTTGAATTTTGTGGCATTTTGTGGCATTTAAATGAATATATAAAATGCCATAAATACCAATTATTTTATACCACAAAATTGAACCTTTGCAAAATTAAAATAGCTTTCCTAGCCTAATTAATTATCCTAGCCTAGGTCTAATTAACTTCCTTACCTAACTTAAAGCCTATGTAGACCTAGGTAAGTTGTGAGTCATGACACCATGATTAAACAAAAATCAAGTAAATGCCTACTTAAAAGCCCTACCTAACTACCTAGTTACATAATACCTAATTAGTTTAAATAACCTACTTACATGCATTTAACTTAACATATCTCTACCTATTATTTATTTAAGGACCTCTTATTGCATCTAGGTAAACAATAAGTAAGTAGGTAGTCATAATTTACCTTTCCTTGCCATCCCATTTAAATCTAGCCTCGTTAGCTATCCAACCTAGCTACTTAGGTAGCCTACATGCTTATATGTACTAGTGCAAAAGTGGGGTGTAATTCAATATCCTAAATCACTATGGGACCTTAAAAGTGAAATAAATCCATTGCACCTTAATGATTTCACCCTAATTAAAGTTATTTCATTATAATATCACTATGTAAACATCATGTTTCAATACTACTATAACAATTTAAAATAATGTAAAATAAAATATAATGACCTAAGGTAAAATAACCTAAAATAGTCAATAATAACCTATGAAAAATAATTTAAAATTGTTAATAATAAAATAACTACAATAACTTATGATAATATTGTTACCAAATAGGAAATGTAGTCAAGTATAAACATAAATCTTTATTGAGAGGAAACTAAAACATGATGCTCACAACATGGAACATAACATCAAAGAACTCCGCAAAGTTCTTATCACATGGAATACACAAACTTGTGTAATGAAGAAAAAAACCAAACCATCAACACCAAGATATTTAATTAAAAAACCAAACCATAAATAACCAAACTAATATAAGTAAAGAAAGTAATTCAACCTTGTGAAAGTAACCTAGTTATTTTTGTTCTCCAGTAACTAATGAAACCTAACTAGTTGAACTTGAATTCCCAACACTCCCCTTCAAGCTCAAATCCACTTAAAGTACACCAAACATTTTTCTAAACTTCCTTAGCTTATCAGTACTTAAAGCCTTTCTGAAAATGTTAACAACTTAACCTTTAGTATTAACATGAATAAGGTTAATTTCTCTTGCTAGAAATTTTTCTCTAATAAAGTGGTAGTGCACATTAATGTGTTTTGTTCTAACATGATAGACCAAGTTGTTAGCAAGTAATATGTTATTGATGTTATCACAATAAATGACAATAGGAGCATAAACTAATTGTCCCAAATCTGAAAGTACTTTTTGTAACCAAACTATTTCACATGTAGCAATTGTTGTGCTTCTGTATTTTGCCTTCGTGCTTGATAATGCAATTGTTGGTTGTTTCTTACTACTCCAACTAATAGCACCACTTCCAATAAAAAACATGAAACCACTAGTTGATTTTCTATCTGAAACATTGCAAGCCCAATCAACATCCATGTATCCATGTACTTGTAACCGATTCTTGGTTTCATAAAAAATTTGACACTACAAAGTATGTTTTATGTACTTCAATATGCGCCTCACTATATCCAAATGTGGCTTTTGTGGTGTTTGCATGAATTGACTCACCATTCTAACTACATAATTCAAATATGGCCTTGTGATGGTCATGTAAATCAAACTCCTCACAATGCGCCTGTACATAGTGGTATCCTCCACAAGGTCTCCTTCATCTACATTTCGCTTCACATTTTGCTCCAATGGAATTGAAATGGGTTTGTAACTCGTCGTCCCATATTCAAACACTTTGTTGAAGGCATATTGCCTTTGTAGTAACCATATCACTTTAGGGGATTGGATTACCTCAATGTTGAAGAAGTAACGTAATTCTCCCAAATCCTTGATATCAAACTTTTGCTTCAAAAGCTTCTTCAAATCAGAAATGTCTACATCATTATCTCATGTGATAATCAAGTCATCAACATAGATGACTATGATTGCAATCCCATGATCTGTCTTTTTCACATATAATGAAAAATCTGCATTGGATGTTTGAAATCCATTTGTGACAAAATACCGACCTATCTTGTCTAACCAAGCTTTAGGTGCTTGTTTCAAGTTGTACAAATTTTTTTTCAACCTACAAACCAAATTAGGATATGTTTGGTCAACATAACTTGGTGGTTATTCCATGTACACTTCTTCTTATAAATCCCTACGAAGAAAAACATTCTTTACATCCATTTGATGTAAAGACCATCCTTTTGTTTTTGCCATAGCAATGATTACTCTCACAGTTGTCATTTTTGCAATTGGACTATAGGTCTCTTCATAGTCTATGCCATAAGCTTGGGCAACCTTTGGCAACCAATCTTGTTTTATATCTACTCACATATCCATCTGCACTATGCTTGACTTTGTACACCCATTTGCACCCAATTGCTTTCTTATCCTTTGGTAAAACAACCAATTCCCAAATAACATTAGCATCCAATGTTGCGATCTCTTCATCCATGGCATTGTCCCACTTAGGTTTTCCAACCACCTGTTAAAAACAAGTGGGTTCAACCTTCTGTATAACTCTCACCATGTATGTGTAATAATGAACTACAAAGCCATCATATGTGAGTATTTGTACATGGTACTTGACTCGTGTGGATCTTCGTATTCCACTATTGTTGTCATGTGTTTTTAAAGCTTTATTGGCCATCCGAGCTTCGAAAGTAGTAATTGAAAGGACTCTTGATTCTTCACCCACACATTTTTTTGAATCATTTGATTCACCATCTACATGAGAATTTCTAAATGATGTTTGATAACTACCTTGTACAATGTTTGAATATCTTAATCTTCCTTTCCATGGAGTGCTATTAGACCCACTAATTGAAAACTCTTATGGTCCACTAATTAATTGTGATTCTTGATCCACATTTGATGAAACATCAACATTTCTAGCCTTTCCATCTTTTGTTATCTTCAATGGTGAGTACCAACTACAGTAAACTCTCTTTAAACTAATACTGTGTAAACTAATATTTTCTCTAAACTAATATGCGGGCACAGGCCCGTGGCGAGCCTCATACTTAATCTAATAATTCTCCATAAACTGATATTCAATAATTTTTTCTGGTCCCATAACATTTTATAAACTAATACATCATACATATGGCACCAAAAAAACGATGAAATCAGAGGACACACCTTCGAAAGTACAGAGCTAGATGCACTGGAAGAAGCTATCAATATTCCTCTATATAAAACTTTGAAAAAGAAAAAACCGAAGGCCAAGCTCCACAAGGTTTCGTTACCTTCCCCAATGATCCATGACCTTCTACTAACCTCCATGACCTTCCATGCTGCTTTGGCAGGTTCCGGAATGATTTTTGTTACCCCCCATATAATTTGTGTAAACTAATATCCTCCATA
>Ga0116228_10002763_pt1 | contig 15238 bp, 7 predicted proteins | sample S1TSphfallax_2_FD_89694 | JGI IMG/M metagenome (GOLD analysis project Ga0116228, IMG submission 89694) | Host-associated microbial communities from peat moss isolated from Minnesota, USA - S1T2_Fc - Sphagnum fallax MG | ecosystem: Host-associated > Plants > Peat moss > Unclassified | place: USA...
AAACAGAAAGCAGAAAAACATAACATGTTTCTGACAAAAAGGTCCATGATGTTCCTTCCCAAGCTCATGCGCCCGACAATTTCATGCATATACATAAACCCTAAACCTAAACCCTAAACCCATATTTAGATCCATATTTGTAAGCTAAAAATACTTCCTTTAAGAAGTACATAGAAACTTCCTTATAGAAGTATTGGGGTTTACACTCCCTTATACAAGTATATATTATAATTATGGCCTGGGGAAAAATGGGGTCTTAACTAATTGTCAGCAAAGAAGAAGAAGAAAGAAGAAGACCATCATCAACTGAACTTTGTTAGAACTTAGCATCTGATTGACTGACATAATCAGGATTTAGATTGCAAGCATTCAGTTGTTAAGCTGAGTAGGTACCCACTTGAGTTTGGCATCTTTAATAGAAATTGTGGGTCTTGTAAAAAATCTTTTAGGGTAAATATGTCCATCACCGAACATAGCCTGGCTGGTGATCAGTTGAGGGAAAAGTTCTGACCTAGGTCGGTCAATGTGCCTTCATTACACTGGCCAACTTGCATCTTGCACATTATCGCCAAACATGTGGTGTTAAAACTTTGTGTTTGATTTTTCTTATAACTCACACATGGGCAAATTGTTTTGCGTTTGGCTATGGGATAAATTTAGAACACTTGAGTGCTATTTGCATTTCATAAATTAAAAATATGTTTGGTGATGGGAGTGGCTCCTTGCATTTCAACAAAAAACTACTGCCCAAGTTTAACAAGCCATGTGTTTGGTCATAGGTGTAAGAAAACAAATTTTACCAAAATTATATTCAAGGATACAATCCAAAGTGGTCATTGTGATAATGTTCTTGTTGATCTTGGTGTTGCAATGGTGGTTGTGGTTGTGATGGTGTTCTTGTCGTTGTTTTCCTTTTACAATGGTGGTCATGGTTGTAATGGTGTTATAGTTGTTTCTCCTATTCTCGCGATGGCGGTTGTGGCTATGATGGTGTTCATGCTATTGTTCCTACTCTTGCGATGGTGGTTGTGGTCGTGATGGTGTTCTTGTTCTATTCTTATGATGGTGGTTATTGTCATGACAATGTTCTTGATGTTGATATTTTATTTTCTTCTTAACCTTCGTGTTTTTGCTCATTTTTTTTAAGGTTTAGGTTTTTGGAACGTTCAAAAGAGTTTCCAACATAAGTGATGTTTCCCACTGACCCTTCATTGGAAATAAAATGCTATGGGTCTGTTTTTGTTTCTAGAAGTCACCCATCAACATCGACACCTACTAAAAACTTTATGTCGATATGTCCAAGTGATCAATGGGTTTTGTTGGCAAAACAAATAGACTTTTGGAAAGACAAAGTCCAAAACTTGTGGTCCAAAATAACTTAGACACAACTTTGGTTTTTTTAACACCATAGCCTCTTTTTCACCCAAGATGAATCAAGTTCAAATTCAACCTCACAAGAATTACTAAAATGTGTTTTATGTTATCTAATTGTTTCATTTACAAATAAAAAAAGGGGCATGACAACATATTGGTAAACTAATGGGATTTGTTCCTTCCATAAACACTCAAAGATTAGTCATTGCCAACTTTAGACTAAGTGAAATGAACAAGATAAAATTGCACAAGATATAATTAAACTTGAAAAAGAAAAGTGGGTTACAAATAAGTATGTCCCAACCTTTAACACTATTTTTTCTTTTTTTGGTACATTAGTGTTCCCTATAGTAAGGATGATCCTCATCAAAAGCAACTTGAAAATGACCTTGCCTTGTTTATTGCTAAGGAGTTTGCACTTTTATCATTTGTTGAAGGCCATTTTTTAGGAGGCTGATTCCAAGGCAAAATCATTTGTTGAATTTTCCATCAATGTAAAAGTTTAAACATGATAGACATGATATTTTGCGTGGGATTGTCAAAAGAATGAAGGAAAGGTTTGTATCTTGAAGTTTTTAATCATGTAATACTTGCACTATATCTTTTGATCATTGGATGTTAAGGGGAGGTGTCAATACTTTTGTTCTTATCATGTATTTCTTGAATGACAAGTGGGAGCCTTGTTATATAATTGTGAGATTTTTTGAGATTGTAAACACATCTAGAAGTGCCATGGTTTTACAAATAAATAATGTGTGGAAAACATGGGCTTAAAGTTTTAGTTTTTGCATATGTCAAAAATGAAGGGAGTAATCTTTCACCATTACATTTATATTAACCTCACTTATGTTTCATGGAATTTTAGGATTGTCGACACCTTTTGTAGGGTCATGTTGGGGCCACGCAATGGCCAAATGTTGTCGATATGCCACAAATGATTCCAAGATATGTGTTGGCTTGACCTCAATTTCAATATAAAAAAACACATGCTTTGTAAAAAATCATCACTTTGACAAAGAAAAGTGGTAAGGGATGGCAAGAATGGCATGTGAACTTGCAAAGGTGCTTCCATGTAAAATTCATGTAAATACTTGCTTTGCCTCAAGAGTCATCCTATTTCAAAAGACTCTTGAATTCAAGCATGGAATTACTTTTTGTTACAAAAGGAAACAATCATTGGCATTGCAAGGTTGTGTGCCAAGTCTTCAAGTTTGGGCCATAGCTCAAGTTGTTGCCAATAGCTAGGGCCCATGGTTTAACAATGTGTGTTAAACCAAAGTTGAAGATATTGGTTGCTTTCTAATGCTCTTGTTGCTGTATCACTTATATGTAAGTCATGGGTAGATTGCTAGGCATTTGAATATGGGGAGACCCAAGATTTTGATGGAAATTTATGAAAAAAAAAGTGGTACAAGTCCTAAATCCTTTCCTTTCATTTGTGGTTTCCAAAGGCTAAAACTCACAACATGTTATGCATGATGTTAGATGCTTGCTACAAGGGCTTGGGGTTGGCCATTCAATTTGTTGACAAGGAGAGAGCATGGCAAATTATTGGTGAATATGACCGCTTCATATTACTTTCACTCCTTGTTTTTGCATATAACTTTTAAAACCCAAGTGTCGGAACTCTTAGTTCTACATCCCACATTATTGAAATCACAAGTTTGATGTATAATATGATGAAGATTGATGAGGAAATGGCATCATCAATGGTGAAAGAATAGTAGAATAATTTTAGGGTCAAGAAAGTCACAAAATATGAGGCCAAAAATCCACTATGTGTTGTAAAGTGCATGAGGTTCAATTTTTCATATGTTGGGTTTGTAGCCCAATAAGCGATGGGGATTATTGGCTCCTAATCAAGACAAAAAGAGTGTTGAATCTTGCTAGTATTTGCACAAACCTTTGACATTCTTGATTGGGCATAGACAATCTTGAGATGCTTCAAAATTGGCCAAATGATGCTTGTGTCGGTAACTTGAGATGCATTAAAATTTAATGGAAATTGAAGAGGACCTTACAAAAAAAAATGAGGACTTAAAATTGGGCTTTTTGACTTGGAGGGAAGAGACAATAAGCTTGAGGTAAATCTTATAGTTTCTTCGATTGTGTCAATTTTTTTCTTTTTTGTTGGATTATGTTTAGTTTTAAGTTGTGGGTGTTAAAAAAAGATCTGAAGTTGTAGATCTTGCAACAATAGAGATTGGCACATTAAACATCTAAACCTTAACCTTAGGATAGGATGAACACTTTAAAAAAATGTTAGGATTCGCTTTGCGTAATGTCACATTGATTTAGGTTTGTCTTGTATTTTGAATTAAGGTTTCTGGAGTCTGAAATTTGGGGCTTAAAGTAGGTTTTTTTGGGGTTTGAAACAGCCTTGAATTGGGGTCTAAAATAGGGTTCTTGGGGGGCTGATTTAGGGGTGTTGGCTTAGGGATTTTGTGAGGGTTTGAAATAGGGTTTTTTTCGGTGGGTTTGAAAAAAGGTTATTTTGGTGGATTTAAAATAGACACATATAATGTAGAGTATAGTTTAAGGTTTGGAAATGGGCTAATTTGTATTAATTAAAAAAATTTAGGGTTATGTAATTTGTGCCAGTGCAAAACACTATGGAAGGTAAGTAGTTTCCAAAAGTGGAGTCAACAGATGATCGGTCCCATTGGTCAGATCCCTTTAGCGGGGGGAGAACATCATGCAATCTCACATGAGCTAGTCGAGCATCAGAGAAGAACATTGTAAAGAAGTTGCAGGTTCTGATATTACATAAGGAATTGAAGGTTGATGATAGAAGAACTGCATGAGTCTTGACTCTTGTCCCTAGAAAAAAAGTATCTCCACCGTCACTCCTTATTTGGGCCTCTACAAGTGTTTAATACATCCAACTTAGAGTGCTAATTGGCTCATTACCCTTATGTATAAACATGAAAAATTAGACAATATAATGTGGGAGACAGGTTTTTTTACATTAAATTATTTATTTTATTAAATTATTAAATAATTAAAATTATATATATTACTTTCATTTTCATTTTTTTATGAATTTTGGGGGTTGCTATATGCTGGAGAGCTACTGACACCTATTGTCGAGATATGGCAATTTCAGAAAAATAAAATTCCTTGAAATCTGCCAACTTCCAATCAATTCTTTGCCCAAAAAATAATGAGCCAATAATTATGGCTGGCCAATCAAAAGCAATATTTATTAAAAACAAGCGGACCTTGTGAAGACTTTATATAGTGTGCAAATTTACAGGCCCAAACACATTTTCACCTTATTTGAAGGCTATGCTTCATCCAAAGTATAGTGTACAGGGTTGGTTTATTTTGGGAATGCCCTGGGCCAGGGGCTTTTACCCTACTTTAACTGAAGATTTGAAGATTGAGTTTGCTTCTTCTATTGTCATTTTGGTGGCATGTAGAACCCTAAACCCTAAACCCTAAACCCTACTGTTGAATAAAGTAGTACCTTCGCCATCTCAACACATGTCTGTCAAATAATTAATTAATTAATTTTGAAATTTTCATTTTCAACGCATGGAATATTCCTAAATATTCCCTATTTTTCTTCACGATATTTTTTGATTTGGAAGAAATAATTTTTGAAAATTTCAACGTTTCTGAAAATAATATAATTAGTGTCAAATCGGCCAAGGTACTAACTAGGGTATCAAGATTATTGGCATTTTGTGCCCCTGTTGGTAGAAGACATGGTCTTGAGTACTTCCCTGTTGTGGAAATTGAATCTTTGTGTAGAAAAAATTGTCATTCTGAATCCTTGAAATCACAAAGTTTTCTTACACAAAAGCTTGAGCATTGCAACTTGGGTCAATGGGCTTTTAAATCAAGATAGAGGTGGGATGAATGCTTTCTTATTTTTTAAGGTTTTTTCAATTTTGTGATATAGCCATAATGGTGATCATCTAGAAGAAAATCATTTAGCCAAATTTGGCTATAAACCATACACAAAAGTTTAAAATGTAAATATCACTCTATTTTCTTCACTATTACAAAAATCTGGTGATGTCAATTCTTTTCCCTTGAAATCTGGCAAATTTGGGTCATTCTGTTGGTGAATAATCCTTCTCATAGATCAAAATCATGTTTTGTTTCAAGTCAAAATTTTGGGAAATTTTACCAAAATAAAATTATGTTTGATCTATGCTTGTGTCAAAAGAATTGGGGGAATTTAATTTTCATTGAGCAAAGGAGCTTTTGATGGAAGATTCGTAATCCATCTTGATGGTTTTGTTGCAAACAAAAATATATATATTTCCATTTTGTAGTTGTAACATGTATCATTGGTCACCAAAACAAAAATCATGTCCATATAATTGAGTAGGTATGTAATAAATGTCATTCAAAGTGAGTGTGAGTTAGAGCTTCTCTTCTAAACAAGGGTGTTTGTAACTTTTGGTTATGTTTTCACCTAATTTTTGCCACTATGTCTCATTTATTTGTTCTAAAGAAAATTTGTGTTAACATCTATTAGCAAAAAAAATTGAACAAAAATTGCAAACTAAAAACTTTTCAATAATCAAAATAATGAACCCAAAATGGCCCCCTTGTATGGCTCATGTATTTAGTTTACTTGTCCTCGTGCCCAAAGGTGTCCCCACTCCCAAGCACCCTAAAATCCCACCCTTGGTGGTAACATTTTAGGATAAGGTGTGTTTCGATACCTTGTTTGTATGTTTGTACACATACAAGGTTATAGCATTATAATATATACAAATACAAGGAAGGTTTGTGGAATAGACTTGTGCTTAAGGGAGAAAGAAAACCTATGTGCCCAACTAGATTGTTAGAATGGGAAGGTTCAATTGCTTTGAGGAGTTCTTTTAAGTAAGTTGCCACTTTGATTTTGTAATAGCTTCATAGGTTAGGTGTAAAAAGAAATTGGGAAAATGGATTTTGTTGAAATTCATGTCTTAAATTGTTCTTAAAAGTTGCCTTATTACTGAACTAATATTTGAATGATGCATGTTTTTTTGCATGTGGTCCATGTGAAAAAAAATGAAAATTATGAAGAGCTTTTAGCAAGAGTTTGGCACTAAAGTAAATCATGGTTGATGATTTGCATGCTTTTGAACTTGAAACAAAAATGCATTATTCAATCTAGGTTCAAGATTTGTCATTTTTTTTCAAGTGAATTTGAGTTTTATATTGCTTCAACACTTGTACTTAATTTCTTTATGCATTTGTTTCTTTTTTAGTGTTTGTATAATATATATGAAAATGTTGGAAATTTCATTTCGTTTAAAATTAAGTAACTAATCTAAATTTGTTTAATTTCATGGTTTGGGATACATGTGAAAGTTTTGAATTTTCTAACTAAAAGCATTTCCACAATTGTCGAAAAACCACTTGCAACACTACAATTAGACGTGAAAATTATCATTGGTTTCCGAGCAAACTTTAAAAGCCTTGGTGTATTTTCTCTTCTCACATGCCAACACTTTGGATGGTATGAGGAGTAAGCATGGGCCTTTCTCTTCTCACATGCCAACACTTTGGATGGTATTAGGAGCAAACATGGGTCCATTAAGTGACTTTGTTGATGTTAAACACCATGTGGAGTTTTGTGAAGCCATTCAATGCCTTCATTTGTCATTTTCGAAATGGAATGCAATACACCAACAAGAATGAATAAAGGGATTGTTTTCACCAATGAAGATGCACAATTGTGCCACTCCTTCTTGCATGTTTCACAAGATCAGATTGCCAATAATGGTAAAAAATAAAATGAATTATGGGATTATATATTGAACATTACAATCAAAATCATACAATTGGATTATATGAGAGACTTGTGAGGTCATTGGAATCAAAATGGGGCATTAAAAAACATGATGTTGCTAAATTCACTACTAATCATAACGTTGTCCAAACTTTGTCAAAATCTAAAAGATTAATTAAATACACAACAAATAAAATTTTCAACTTTATAAACCCAAGCACTCACCACATTTTATTTTATTTCTTTCCACATTGTTGGTTGTTGTCATGCAAAGTTCCTTGCTAGGTGAAATGTCAAATAACACATGCAAATATACTCCAACAAAATGTTGACATTCCATGCCATCATTTAAGACAACCAACATAAACAAGGTCAAGATGTTCAATGAGAATTCCCCAACAAGTCTACATGCCAATTCAGTAACTTGTCCATTGGTTCAAAAATAACAATACAATCATTTCAAATTGACAAAATAAAGGAAAATATAATTTCCATTCAAACAAAAGCAATTGAAAACATGGTTGTTACCACCTTGAAGAATTTTTTCATTTTTGAAAACAAAAACATAATGGCTTGTTCATGATTCTTGATGTGTAGCTAACCTCTAAACAAGTTTGTGAATATTTCAAGCTTTATAGGGTAGAAGAATTGTAAAAGTTTCAAATGTTGGCCCCTCACATGCATCATCAAAGACTATGGAACTGAAAATGATCTTTCCATCTCCAAGAAAGACAACCAAGTAACACCATTAATATATTTTTGATTAATTGCATAGAAACAATCAACTATATATAGACACGGAAAATATTTTTTAAATTTGTGAAAACAAATGCAAAATGTAAATGAGTGAAAGTTCATTTTTTATTCAACTTGATTAATGCAACAATAATGTTGTTGCAACAAGTCCATATTTTATATTTAATTTGTTCCTTTTTCATATTGCTCAAGCTATAAATCAAGCCCAACAAGATTGTAAAATCTTATCTTTTTCAATGTTTTCTCTACGACTTAGTCAAGATCTACCATGGTGGACATGAACACCAAGATTGACCTCAACTATAACAATAACACCTTGCTTCACCTGCTTCCATCATTCCACAAACCTACAAAATCATAAATGATGAACAAATAAACACATGTAGCTTTGCTTCAAATGACCAAATAAACACCTACAACTTCACAAAGAAAAGAAAACAATCAAGATGGGTGTGTAAAGCACTCGGAGCTTGCATTGTCTAATGTCATTGAGTTTTTATTTTATTTTAAATGATCAATGTTATGAAATAGTCGCATGCAAAAGGCATGAGAAAGACGACAATGGTGGCCAAAAGCGGTAGTTAGAAATTGTAGATGGAATATGATTCAAGCTAAGAAATGCTCTAAATTAGTTATATACATATAAAAACTCGCGATATGTTTTTCAAATGTAAATTCAAATATATATATATTTTTAAATCCATTTTTTCCCAAAATTTTTGATATCATGAACTAAAAATAAAAACATGAGTCCTATATTAATGTGATATATATTTTTGAAAAATATGCTTTCATCTATTTATACACATAATGAACTTTACAAATCATCATATTGGGAAAAGAACTTAACGCATCAAAGATCAATTTGGGTCCTTTTCAAAAACAACATCAATTGCAACTATATACTAGTAAAAAAACCCCATTTTTCGACTTGTCTTAGGCGACTAAAAGTGTATTTTATGACTATTTTTTATCAAAAATAGTTGCAAAAGACACTTTTAGTTGCCTAAGACAAGTCAAAAAATGGGGTTTTTCTTCTAGTATATAATGTTGGGATTATTGAATTGGTTTTTTTATTAAAAAATCAACAAAAAAATTAGTTTAAATGATGATTTTTAAATAGTGTAAATTCAACTAATTTTGCTAAATTATTGGAAAAGATTTGTCAATTTGTTTTATATCACAAAACTTTAGGGGGGAAAACCCCTTGTTTAGATTTGATAGGTATGATCAATAACCATATCAACCCAAATATTTTAATACATATGCAGAGGTAATATAATTTTTGTGAATATCCAATTTTTGTAACTTGATCCTTTTCTTGATCTTTGATTATTTGGCATTCATTGCTTGTTAAATATTTTGGAATTCCTTCAAGTTTTCATTCTTCAATTAAACTTTTTTAATGTATTGATTAGTGCATACAACAAAAAAATTCCACATATTGTCCATTTCCTATCATTGATTGCAATTTGCATACAATATTTGTGTTGAATTTTCTATCTTTCTTGACCTCCATTTTTTAACCATCACCTTTTTTCATTTCCAATTGGCACGTCATTTTATAAATGTATATATAAAATCATGTTTTATAAAAAAATTGTTTCATCCATTGTTTCTCACATTAGTCTATCATTTAAAAAATCTTCTTAAAAAATCTTCCATCTTTTAATCCTTTCAAATTTCATCTTTTTCAACTACCTCCATTTTCATCCAATGTCAAACTTTTTTTTTCTATGCCCACACATTGTGTCCTTAAAGTGACAATAAAATAACTAAAACTAGTTGCATTTGCCCCATACATGCTTAGTAAAACCTAAAATCATACATGCATGTTTATTATCTTAGGGCGATAATAAATTTTATAACATAAAAGGAACAATACAAAAAAATTAATCAATTAAATTTCAATTTCATTATGATTTTTGTTATTAAATCTTCATCAAAGCCTTATTGAAGTTTTTAAAATAACATCAAATGAATTTAAAACATCTGTATGTCAAAATAAAATTCATTTTTATTTTTTTAATTTATTTTAAAATTGACATGTTTTATTTTAATGAATTTTTTCATAATCTTTCAAATCAAAATTTTAAGAATCTCGTTTTTTAAAATTTAAAAGGATTGAAGCTAATTTGTATGTTTATAGAAAGAATTCATTTTAAAAACTAGTCATATGAATTGTTTTTCACATTTCATAGTGATATGAAACCTCATGATACAAAAATGAAATTGACACCCAAAAAAATAAAATGATATAAAGGCATGATTAAATAAGTTACCTTTCATATTTTGAAAATAAACCCAACAAGTAGATGGGTAGACTTCAAAACAACCCATCAATTAAATAGGTGCACCCAAAATCTACACATGCTCGTCCATTAGCTTGGGGCAATAAAAATTATAATGCATTTGCCAAACCTTGAACTATGGGAAATTTGATTTTTATGGAAGATAAAGTAAGTGGTTAAATGTTTTCCACCAATTCAAACCTTTTTTTGTTCCATTTAAGTAATATTCTATAAGCCAACACACCAATTGTTCACCAATTGTTGTCATTGAAATCCTTTCAAATTTCAATCATAATCAAATGAACTTAATCATAAAATGAAATACATTCAAAAAAATTGAAAAATTTGTCTTGTTGAACAACTTGACCTTTGACAACATTAAGCCCCAACACTACCTTTGGTTGCATCTAGCCCAATGTTGCATTTCACTCATTAACTTCCCATGGAATCCTAAAGAAGTAAAGTGAATGTTTTGATGTATTATTTCCATTTTCAACTTTTAAAAGTTAATAACAATAGTGGACAAAAATCACACAAACAGACAATGCAATGTTAAAAGATGATATCATACCATGATTGTCCAAATGTGTGTTTGTTGAAATGAATTGTCCATTTCACAAATAAAGGACCAAATGATTCAATGAATGCAAAAACTTATGTTGATTTGTGTCATGGACACAAATACTACCACAATCAAAGATTTCCCATGAAACATAAGAGTTTTTTAAAACAAAACAATAATAAGCCTAAATTTAAATCAAGATCACAACATAAGAACACAAAACATGGCCACAAATTTACAATAAAAATAGGTGAATGGAATTTTATTCAAAACATGGAATGATTGGAAACATGACATAATTGGAACAACAAGATTAAAACATACGATCATACCTTGGATTAAAAATAATGAAGGGAACTATTTTTATTTATTTGTTTGGGGATTTAGTTCAAGAAAGTTTTCATGAAAGCTTCCATATCACCCATCATTCAAGGAATTTCTTTTAGCGCTTTCTTAATTATAACACATTATGGATGAAATTCAAATGGTGGTGGATGAACTTCCTATATTATGGATGAAAATTGAATAATGATGGTCCATGAACATCATCCATGATGAGGTTGTTGGCGGTGGTGTTGAATCCCCCTATGATTTATCGTAGTTGAACTATCCAAAATGTCTTGGTAGATGTGTAACAACTATTGTGAAATACTAATTGTGACATTTGAAGAAATGTAATTAAAAATCACCTTACAAAAATAGTTTTTTTCTTTTACTTATGGGGCATTTCAAAAAATGATATGTTCAGTGCAGTGAATGATCCATTTTTTGAAATATGTTGCAATTTCTTTTTAATTCTTAAGATATTCACCTTCTATCAATGGAAATAAATAAATAAATGGAGGTATTTACTTTTTATAAAACCCTTGACAATGGGTTTTATTAAAATTGGGCCAACATTCAACTCCACCTTTCATGTGACTTTCATTAAAGCTAGGGCTTCAAGTTTTAACCCATATAAACATCCCAAAAAGAAAATGTCAAAATGATAAATAGATAAAGATTTTTTAATATAAATTTATGTATCGACTTTATTTGAATGCCTAATAAAATTATTCATAAAAACCCTTGGTTTGGGAGTGAAATAATTATTTTAAAAAAATTTAAGGGATGAAATTTATGACTAATGGCGATGAACACACAAAGAAAAACAAATGGGGCCCAAATTTATTTTTCCACCAAAATTAGTGGTAAAAATTGTTGGTTTTGTGTTTCATTTTTTGCATGGAAAACCCCAATGTCATGATTACAAAAACTATGAGGACAAAGGCTTTCCAAGGTATACGAAAACCAAGATGTTCATGTCAAAGGCAAACCTAAATCTTAATCCCAACATAAAATGTGAAAATAAAAAATGAGAACACAAAGTATGCAAAACAAAAGTTCAAATGAAAATTTATTCCAATTACATATGAAAACATGAACATGAAATGAAACAAACAAGTTTGCACAATCCAAAATCATACATCAAGGACCACTGACCATGGAAACCTCTTAAGGACCTTCATAACTCATAATTAACCACAATTGATTCCAACTAACTTTAGTTAGCTCCAACTAACTCCAATTAATTATAATTAATGGATGAACTTCAAGGATGAAATCCAATGGATAATGACACATGAGCTTCATAAAATATGGATGAAAATTGGATTTTCATGGATGAATTTCATGGATGATTTTTTTTGCAATGATGTTGGCATTCACAACACCTAATCTTTATGTGTGTGAAGTTGTTATTGTTCATATGAACCTTTGGAGAAGAAAAAACAAAATGTAAGAATGAACATTTGTGACGAACTTTTTATGCATATGAAAGTTTCTAAAAGCCAAGAAAAATAAAATTATAAGAGGTGACAAAAGTGCAAGACGTTTAAAAAATGTGAAAATTGGATAAACCTAGAGAAATTAGTGTGCATGTCTTGATTGTTGTGAAAAGAACTTTGGTGAAAGAGTTGTGGTGAAGTGGACGAGTTTAGGTCCAATTGTAGATACAAAAATAAACATAGTAAGTGCACAAGTTTTAGAAATGAAGATTTTGTTTAACCCAAAGTTGTTGAGCCTTCAATATTATGGTGCTAATAAAGAGTTTTGCAAAAGGCAACAATTCTTTCATGATTGTCATTATAGATGTCACCCAACTTTTGTGGGTATTTCTTTTTTGTAATGTGGTCTATATTTAGTTTTTATAGTTAATTTGTGACATTGTGCAAACATTAGTTATGACCTTGTACACATGCTCATTCATTTTTTCAAGACCTTAAATTTTGCAAAATCCCAAGGCCTAGAACCATAAATCTTACCTTGCCAAAACCCTACACTTGCAATCATTGTAATTGAACCCACTTGCAATTTGTTGTTTGGTCTCATAGACATTCTAACTATAGACCATATATTCCCATGCTTGCCCTTGAGCCTCTCTATGTTATGTCATCTACGTATAATGGACAAAAACATGGTTTATGGTTGATGAAAGTGTGTGGTGCAATGGATTTGAAATTTTCTAAATCAACCATGCATGGTATCTTCAAACCATAGCAAAAAATGCCATCCCCAAGGTTTTTCTTCAAAAGTGTCTTGAGTTTGAAGTGCAATGTTTGAACACATGCTTGCATGCAATTGATCTTTTGGAGGTATGTTATGATTTAGACATTAAATCATATGATGATATCCTAGTTTGGGCTTATGAACCTCTAGATAGAATTCATTTTTTTGTTAATTCATTAGAGATTTCAAATTTTGATGCGAGGAAAACATAATTCCCCTATTAAAAAAATTGGAACTTTAATGTACACATAAGGTAATTGAATAGTGTCAAATGTGTTGAATTAGATTTGATGTGCCTTGGTGCCTCATTTGTGTATTCAATGGTTTAAGGTGAGCTTAGATCCACATGAAACTAATGTTCAAACAAACTTATGTTTGGATTATTTTGTGGTCCTTTTAAAAGGCTTGTAGACACCTAAAACTATTTGGATAAACTTTATTATGGTGCATCTCTTAAGTTTATACTCCCCTTGGTATCTTTGTATGACCTTATAATGAATGTATTTGGAGGTTGATTCATCGTATCATTGAAACCTTCATTAATTGGGAGTCTATTTCCTTTTTTGTGGTTTGATTCTATTAAATTTAGTTATGTTTAATTGATTTAAGGTTTGTTTAAAAAAATTCAGGTATATTTCCCATCAATCAAAAGTCTATTTCACCTTTTTAAACATTGATTTCACCTTCTTCATGTTTGTCTCACTAAATGTGGCAATCTATTCATCAATTGGAGCTTTCATGAGATCATTAAAATGCAATCCCCAACTTAAAAGGTAAAACCTAATTAATTGGAGGTCTACCTCACTTTGTTGGGATTTGATGCCTTAAAATTAGGGTATATTTCCAAAATTTGAACCATATTTCCCTTAAATTGAATTATGTCTCATCTTCTTAAAATTTGATTCCATCAAATTTAGCTATGTTTATAATTGTTAGAAGTTTGTTTTACCAAATTGAACTTTGTTTCCATCAAATTAAGGTTTGTTTCCAATTAATTGAAATTTATTTCCATGAGTTAATTTATTTCTAAAAAATGAAAATTTGGCTTAAAATTTTGAAGCATGTTGCCCACCACTTGAAACATGTTTCACCCAAATAATGGTTTCATCAAATGGAAGTGTGATTCATCAAATTGGAGTCCATGGATTTTACATTTTGAAAGTTTTTTTCATCAAATTAAAGTTTTTTTCCATTGAATTGTGTTTTGTTACAAATGAAAGTTATTACATCAAACTAAGTTCTATGTCCACTTACTTCAGTTCAATTTCACCAAATAGACATTTGTTTCCACATATTGGAACAATGTTATTGTAAATTATTTCATCAACAATGCTTCCAACAACTTGTGTTTTCTTTCACCTACTTTAAATTTTTTTATAGCTATAATTGAATATTTGTCGTCTTAAATTGAAGACTATTTCATCAAATTGAAATTTGTTTCATCTACTCGAAGTTTGTTTACACCTATTTAAGGTTTGACCAAATATTGGATTTTTTCCCCTAAAAACTTTATTTCTTGTGATCAATTTGTGACATTGTGAATATGTTGGAATTGGGTTTTTTTTCAATTTTGTGATGTAGTTGAAGTGGTGATCATCCATAAGACAATTTAGCCAAATTTGGCTACAAACTAAAATGAAAGTAAAAAAAAAATATGATTCTTCTATATTCTTTGTATATTGGAATCTATCATAAACATATGATGATCTAAAAACCTTTTTAAAACAAAATCTAGCAAATATGGGCCATTTTTTTCATGGAAAATCCTTTGTACAAGTCAATATCATATTTTTTGGGTTTTTCAAAAATTTGGAATTTTTTTACCAAAAAAAAGGGCCATATAAAACCTATTCTATATTATTAAATTGGCAATACAAATTAATACCAAAGGTTGAATGGGGATGATGTAGTGGGCAATGAATCAATGAAACCCAAATTAATTAAAGTTCAACTAGAAATTCCAAGAAC
>Ga0116228_10002765_pt1 | contig 15235 bp, 8 predicted proteins | sample S1TSphfallax_2_FD_89694 | JGI IMG/M metagenome (GOLD analysis project Ga0116228, IMG submission 89694) | Host-associated microbial communities from peat moss isolated from Minnesota, USA - S1T2_Fc - Sphagnum fallax MG | ecosystem: Host-associated > Plants > Peat moss > Unclassified | place: USA...
TAAATCTTGGTTGTTGTGACCAAGGCGCGAGATTGGGAAAGGAGTCATGTCAAGTAGCTTAGGTCAAGAGTAGACTTGACTTAAGTTCCTCATGAGGGGAAGAATGAAAAAGTTTTTCCCAAATGAGGAGCTTCGTCAAATTAGGCTAATTTAGTCCTCTTTTGACGAAGCATGGGAAGAGGGTTATTGAGAGACCCTCTTGGACTTGTTAAAAAAGTGTTGGAAGCTTGGGGATGCCTAAGTTAGCTTGAGACAAGGTCTAAGTCGCAAAAGTTGGCAAAAGATGGCCAAGGATCCAAAAGAAAGTAATTGCAATTATGTGAGAGAAAATTCTAAGTGTCAATGAGGACATTGACCTTCCTTCTAATGGGGGAGAGTGTCGCAACCCCACTTTGGGCTAAATGTGAAAATGAAACTCACACTCCCAAAAGTGGGGACTTGGAATCCTCCGGGACTCCCAAACATTTAAAGCTTGATTGCAGGGGGCCAAACACCTTGCATTGGGGTTTTCTTTATATCAATGGAAAGTTCTTGAAGTATAGATGTCCAAAATGGCCTCGCATGAACCATTTGGACATTTGCAGCCCAAGTTATGGGCAAAAGAAGGGCCGGGAGTCAAACTAGCAGTTTGACCCCCAACCACTAAAAGTTGGGAATCGACCTCTTCCCGACGTTTGCAGAAGGGGTGCAATAGGGCATTGGAAAGCTCTCAAGGAGAGCTACAACTTTGGTTTAGACCTCACTCCAATCGCAGGCCGGAGCCAGGAGATATGAGTTCTCAAAATCTCGGGAGTCCAACCCGGGACAATTTCGGGACTCCTCCTTGGGAGTCTCGAGAAAAAGTGCCATTCATATGTGTCTCCCATGGAGCAACGCAAATAATATTATATGGGGGAAGGTGGTGGCTTCCCCTGAATCCGGGTCGTGGTGAGTCAAGTGAGTCCAAGGCCGCATGTGGCTTGTCCCAACACCAAATGGATGCAGAATGAGTTCTAACCAACTTGGGGTTGATTTTGGATGTAGGACTGTGTAACAACATAATTGTCCCTCTTCCTAGTCTAATCCCGAGACTTTTAGCACACCCCTCTTACCCCCCTTTAATGCTGGAAGTTGGGAGCAGCCCCCAAGTTCCAATTTTCTGCAATTCAACATACTTTGACCCTCAAGTGGGTCTATTAAAAAACTTAGGAGCACGTCTTTATAGTTTTTTTTTCCTATGTATTTTGATTTGTATCAAAACTAATTAGTCAAAAAATGTTGAATATTTCATATGTACCATATTTTAAACCACTATAATTATAAATTTTATCATAATCAACCATAAATGTGATAAAAAAAGATTAGGTAAAAAATATAACAAAGGGTGATGTACAAGATTTTGGTACATCTTAAAAATTTGGACCCCCAAAATCATTTCATTTTTTAATTTTGTATTTTGTATTTTTTTTGACAAATTTTCATTTATTAAAATAATGTCAATGCCTATTCCTTAAGAGTGCGAATCATACCTATTTATAGACCACATCGTCGACTACCATAATTTTCGAAATTAATTGGCTTCCCATTCAAAATTACATCCCACCCAAGAAAATTAACTAATTCGTTGAACATTGTGACTATGTGAGGAAATATTGCAATTCACAATGCAAAGGTAACATCATCTTTCAAACACGACCCTTCATTAATCTCCTCCAATGTCAAGTCAACTTGGTCTTTAGGCTAAAAATCATTTATGGTGAACCCCCCGCCTGATTTCCTCCCCCATCAGGTTGTACCAAACACATTCCAAATTTTGATTGTATTTGAGCTTATTGATTCTTGGGTTATACCACCCCCAAAATAATTGATAAAACCAATGGCATCGTGTATTGGTTGCTAACAAGTACAACAATTCATGTGCTTTGTGAATCATGGATTCATCATATTGTCATTGGTCATATTAACTCTCTTGTAATAACAAACATACCAACAATCCAAATCCATTTCATGTTTACGCCCCATGTTTGTGACCTATTGGGTGTGTTAATCATGTTGTATTCCCAATGTTGTGGGATGGCCACTTGAAGACTGAATTATTCATATTAGTGTTAGTGAAATGTGGCCCTACATTATGGACATCTCCTCCTTGCCACCATCAAAGTTATTAAACACTATGAATGGTACATGTGTTGACAAGTGCCCAAAATCCATGTTCCTTTTGGTCCAAATGGGCAGCAACAATTAAAGCATAGTTCCCCATTTTGCATGAAAGGTTGAAGTGTGGGCCACAAGTTTTTTCTAACACAATAATGACATTCCCATTCAAGCTTGGGATGTGTCACCCAATCTATGCTTCCAATTTTTTGCATCTTTGATAACTTATCAAGAAACATTTTGGATATCTTGGGCCATGATGTCAAACTATGTGATCAAAACCTCCCATCTTCACAATATTCCATTTGCACTAGATTACAATCTCTATTTCCATCTACATAGCTTGAAATGCTATCAAAATATAGGGTGAAAACATGGTAAAGTATGCCAACAAAAAATACTTGATGTTTTTATGTAAAATATTCACAAGTTAAACTTTAATACATTGAACTCATGAATATATTTTATTTTAATGATCAATAAGAGGAATTTTTTTCACTTCATTGAATGATATTAAAAGAGTGCATGCTTTAATATGCATTTAAGTACTTTAAAAATACAAATATAAGAAAGTATATGTCTCACTTTTGAACAAGTATATGAATATATGATGAAAGTACAATTGTAATTGAGTTTCTTATACTTTCAAATGGATGAAACACTAATATGTATTAATGTGTTTTAAATTTTTTCATATTATAATCATAATCTACTAAAGTTTTCATATAAAAGTATGTTTGAAAATTTGAAAACCTAGTTAGTTTAGAACATATCTTTCATCCATTTTTGTTATACTAAAATTTTTCAAACTTTATGTGTAGCTAACCATAAACTCAATAGAGAACACCATTGCTTTATTATGAAAGTTATAGAAGTTTTGAATAGGTTTTTTCTTGTTTATGCCATAAATGTGACTATAATTACTTGTATGAGATTTTTTTGGGCATATTTTGCCATGTTTTCACCTTACATGTAAGTTGCATGTTGCTTGAATTTCATTGGGTTGATTTCATTGTTCTTTCATGTTAATTAATGTTTGATTATAGTGTTCAATGTCTTCCATGGAATTTAGGCATTCCTTTTCCACCTCAATGGCCCTTGTGAGTGCATCTTCTAATGTTTTTTGTTGATTGACAACTTCTTATTCTAACCCAAGACACTTTCTTTGGCATGCACCCAATTCTTCACACAATGCACCACACTCCAATGTCACCTCTCGAAATTGGATTTGCATTATGTCCATTTCCCTTCATAGCACCTCATTGAAAGCATGTTCTACAATGTTGGCTATCTTGTAGAGGTGAATGTGTTAGTACCCTATGCCACCCCTCCCCCCGCCCCCAAAAAAAAAATTCTATCATATCAAATACATATAAGATGCTGCTTGAACCACAAAATTGAATTGTTTTCCATCCATGGGGTTGCGCATGTTCAATTGTGATTGAAATGGACTTTGTTCCCCATGCCACTAAACAATTTGATCATTCATCTCAAGAGAAGGACCTTGGATATGAAATGTACTCGGTGTTATTGATTTGGGAACAAACGACATTGGTGATACCAATTGAAAAAAAAGGGGGGAATGAGAAGGGTAGGTTTGGGAGGAACCCAAGGTTGTGCTTTACAAACTAAGGGAATTGTTGTAGGAGTTGGAGGATTTTTTGGAGGAGCCAACGGATTTGCCACCACAAATCTACCTAGACAATAGAGAAGCACATTCCCTTTCATGAACTTGAAACAATCCTCCAATTGACTTGAACCCCAAGCACCACCTCCTCATAAACCATCCATGCCATAATCAAAAGCACCTAGTTTTTGGAATTAAATTGGCTCCCCGGGTATAAACATGGTTAGGTGGCTCACATTTGACATTTTGAAGAATCCATATTTTACACTAACTTTATTCATGCATCTAGAATAAATATTAAACTATAAATCCTATAATTATCCCCTATGGTTTTGGTCACAAATATTAATAGACCACCCTATAAATATCCCTAAACATATGATTGGTCAAGAAATTTAGAGAAAATTTTAAAGATTTCAATGTGAAGTGGAATATCAATTGTAAAAATGACAAAAAAATGTCAAATTTTATCAAAATTTTTATTTCACATGTTACTAAATTATAAGAAAGTAGTTGGTTAAATCTAATGACTAAATTCAATGGCTAAAATTAATGGCTAAACTTATTTAATGAATAAATGCAATGGCTAAACCTATTTAATGAATAAATTCAATGCTTAAATTTAATGGCTACACCTATTTAGCGACAAAATTCAATGGCTAAATGTAATGGCTAAACATATTTAATGACTAAATTTAGTGTTTAAACTTAATGGTTAAACCTATTTAATGATTAAATCCAATGGGTAAACCTATTTAATAATTAAATTCCATGGTTAAGTTTAATGTCTAAACCTATTGAATAACTAAATCCAATGGCTAAACTTAGTGGCTAAAGCTAATTAAAAATTAAATCCAATGTTTAAATTTAATGGCTAAACCTATTTAATGATTAAATCTAATGGCTAAACTTAATAGTTAAACATATTTCATGACAAAATCCAATGGCTAAACATAATGATTAAATTTAAGTTGAACCTAATGGTTAAACCTAAAATATATATTTAATGGCTAAATGTAACTAATTAAATCTAATGGCCAAATTTAATATTGGAATATAATAGTTAATTTGGATAAAATGATTGGCTAAAATTGGTCAAACCTAACAAGTAAACCTTATGGTTAAATAAGTTATAAGAAAGTCATTTGAAATGTAAATGTAAGTAGGTAACCATGTGAGTAAGCAAAAAAATATAGGTTGCTAGGTAGGTGGGTTGGTTTTTTTTATTAAGTCAATACTTATTTTGATTAAGCTTATTTATTGACTCTTTTGTAATTGGCCCAATGGATAAAGCATAGTCTTTTTTATTAAGGTGGTTTTTTTTGGTCAAATTTGATTAGGTGGCTATTTGACATATGGTCAAATTAGTCATCATAGTCAAATCGATTAATCAAAACATACATGTTATTCAATTAAAAAAACTTTCAGTCAATGTGCATAATTTGAAAAACTTGAAATTCTAATAGTGCAAATAACCCATAATTTATCCCACTTTTGATTAAGGTGTTGTTTTGGTTTTCAGGATTTAAGGTAGTAATTTATTTTTGAAGCAACCACATATTTACCATTATGACATGTTCCCCCTTTTAGGGTGGGGTTGTTTTGGACTTGGGCATTTTTTGCACATTTTGGTAACACATGTCACCCGTGTTCTTTGATTTAATGCATTTTACTTTCATTTTACACCATCTTGTGTTAATAGTTAGAAATACATTCTCACATATTTTATATGTATGTTTGATGAAATTATCAAAAAAATGAATTTAGTCTTGCATTCAAACCAAAAAACCTTTATTTACCCCCAAAAATTAAAAGTTCAAAACCTAAAAAAGGAAAGAAATACCTTCATAAGGGTATTTTGTAAATACCATGGATTGAATTATTTTGGTCTAAGCTATTAGAGGAATATTGCTTATGCCCAAAATTATTCAATGCACATGTAATACCCCTATTAAAGTATATTAGAAATCCTTTAGGCTCCATAACATATCTAAATAATCATGAAAAGGTGTTGCTTGTGCCCAAAATTACTCAATGCATGTGCAATACCTCTTTTAGGGTATATCAAATAAAAAATTGGGTTCCTTCACATATCTTTTGAAACTTGGAGGGGTATTGCGTAGCCATACCATAACCTAGATGGAAAGCAATACCCTTTTTAAGGTAATCTACAAACACCATGGGTTCAATTATTTTGGTGTGGGCTATCAAAGGGGTATTACTCATGCCTAGAACTATTCAATTCACATGCACTACCCCTCTCCAGGTATCCCATAAAACCTTTGGGCTCCATAACATATCTTTTAAAATTTGGAAATGTATTACATAATCTTAGCAAAACCTAGAAGGAAATCAATACCCGCATCATTTTGCAATAATATCATAAACTATGAAACAAAAGAATTTTTTAAAAAATACTTATTCCATGTTCACTATATCATGACAAACATATTGATTCGAGTAAATGAAAGTATTACAATTTTTTTCACATTGGTGGTAAAATGGCACTTGAACAAAATTATGGAGTTTAAATGCAATACCTACATCATCTTGGGATATTTACATTCACCATGAAACTTGGAGGGGTATTCCATAGCCCTACCAAAACCTAAAAGGAATATAATACTCACACCATATTGTGACAATATTATAAACTATGATACAAATGAGGGTATTATGAAGTTGTTCACATTGATGGTAAAAGGTAATGAAACAATCATTGAAATGAAGGTATTACAGTTACATTTCAAAATTTTGTTGAAATAAAACCTTATACCATCAATGTGGCAAATATCACAATACCCTCATTTACATATACCAACAATTTTGCATTGGTCCATTTAACAATTTTTATCATATATGAATTTGAAAATGTCTTTCAACTATATTTAATGTTTACGTAAAAAAAATTAACATAAAATAATCATTTAGATATTATATGTATAAGAATGCAAAAAAATTAATAAATCCACACATTAATTAATTAAATATATCATTATTTGATATATTGTGAAATAAATTTTACATAGAAGTAAAAAAATACATTTGGTGAAACATACATAATATTAGGTATTTATATTTCAACATTCACTTAAAACTTTGATTCCTAAACCTGAAACCCTAAACCTTGATTGAAGGAAATTAGGCTTTTTATTAAAGGATTTTTTTTTGTTACAAAAAAGGAAAGAACAACAAGGAGGATGATTTTGCTAATGCTAGGGTTGATGAGAGATGCCTATGGCTTGCTTGGCAATATTGATTAGTGATACAATGCATTGCTATGTTGTTAAAAATTCTAGTTACATTTTAGAGGCATCATAATTCAACCATGCAGGAGGTTTTAACTTTGCAATGAAGAGACAATAGATGTAGTTAGCAAATGAGCTTATGTAATACCAGATTTTATGATCATTAGAATGCATTTACAATGGACCATTGCTTGAAGAAGGGGAAGCGTATGGTGTTAACTCTCGTTAAAATGATTACCTTGGTGTTCATATCTTTGATGAATTTTGTTTTAAAAAGGAAATCCCTAGACGTTTATCAAACCAAGGATTAAGGAAACAACTTCACTATATTCAATCAAGGCAAGATGATGACATCATTGAATTAAGGGTATCTAAAAAATTAACCACCTGAAGTTGGGATGCATGAAAATGAAACTTGGGCACATTCACCCAATGTCCAAAATGATCTTAATACTAGTCTTTGATCATCACAGAAAAGTCCAGTCACATGAAGTAGCATACAAATCTTATGCATGAATATGATTTCTACCAACCATTTGACCAACTATATAATGCCTAAGTCTTTTCCCATAAAATCTGTTGCATTTTTTTTCAAAACATCGATCTAATGATCTAAATGGTGAACATTTTAAGCTAGTTCTTTTCATAATAGAATCATTGTTGTGTTCAATGAAAGTTGGAGGATTCAACATCATCATTCCTAATGTAGTAATAACTTGATGCCAATAACTATAGTGTTGTCTTATTCTTTGGTGGATTTAATCTGCGCAAGGAATTGCATGGTCGAATCATGTTCAAATTCTCAAGGTGTTGAGAACATTACATAACAACTTGGCCCACAAGGTATTATAAGTGCACAATAAAGATGTGGAAAAAATAGTAAGCTTTGGTTTAATTTTAAAACTTGGTATGGTTGATGCACCTACACAAATGCAAGGCCTAAAACCAATCATAGGGGTGCAATATTGTCTACCAAGTGCTTGCCAATTCACACTTGAGGAGATGCATGGACGATGAAATGTGGTTGATGAAAATCAGGTTGTGGTTTTTATGATGGTGAAACAACAAAAGGATTCTCACACAATTTTCCGCAAATATGAAATTCAATTAGCAAATGCTCAACAAAATATTATTATGGCTTGAATCGAGTATGAGGTACTCATGCTTGTGTGAACTTCTGCTTTTAGAAAGTTAGGGGATTTGTAGTCGATTAATGTTTATGTACTATTAAATCATTTACACTAATTCACAAGAAGTTGAAGGCTATTAGCTAGTTAATGCATCTTTGTGAGATTATAAAATTGAGATTGTGGGCATACCAAAGGCACAAGAGGTCTAACTAAAATGTTTCAGAACAAGGAATTCACAAAGATTAATGTTCATGGGCTTGTATTGCTAGCCCAATAGGCGGGCCAAACAATTGAATCTATTAACAATTTTTTCTATGGTTCCAAGTATGTAGTCAAGTCAATTGATTTTCCTTCCATTTGTCTCCAAATTTATGCATCAATTGTGGGCTTTTTGGTGCGACTTTAGATCTTTTTTGTATTGTTAACAGTCTGATCTTCAAAGTCTAATCATGAAATGTTGGAGTGTGAATGGAGATACATGTTCTTGTTTTCACTAAAGGTGAACAAAATTTGGACCCATGGATTTTGATTATCGCAGAAGTACAACAAATGCGAAGTATTGGGTGGAGATTCTAATCTCCTTTGCACTACGAAAGAGGATCCCAACTTGTTCAATTTGAAAACTACTATCAAAGTCTTCCTTGATTCCAAGTCGTCAAAAGGACAAGCTAATTAATTAATCAATTGGAAGGATATTTTTAGCATGAATTACATCATTTTGCAATCTATAACACAAGTACCCATAGCAGAGGTATGTATGTACCAAAATCTTTGCACTCACTAAATGGTTTTTGAATATTACAAGAAGCTCCACCATGAATGGAGAAACTTCTAGATCAATGAATTATATTAATAAGCAAAATTTAAGGTTATATTTTGTGTCCAAAGTTAAATACACCTTGTGTGTGGATCTAATATTGTATGTCATGATAATCATTGCCTCATTGGTTGTTTTGGATCTAGGTGTAATTTCTATCCAGGTGGTTCCAAAGTCCCAAGTGCATAGTGATAATGAACATAAGCACAAATTCAACCTTTGTCTTGCTTCTTGTTATGATTGTGGAAGAAAGGATGTGGCAAAGGGTTGAAGTGGCTTGACAAAACAAAGTTGCTACTGGTCATTGAAATGGATGTTTTTGTTAAACGAATTGTTGTAATAAGAAGATTTTGAGTCCTTATACATAGGATCATACCACTACATTCACAAGGATGCAAATAGTAAACAATTTGGAAAAAAAAAAAGGGGGGATGCAAATAGTAAGCAATTTGACAAAAAAAAACATAGGGATGTAAGTAATAGGCAATTTGACCAAAAATAAACAAAATTGTAATGATGAATAGTTTGAATGTAATGGCAAATAATCCTTGTTGATTTTTCTTTTTTTTTGGTAATTTTGGGGGATGTTTATGCTATATAATCTTTTCATCCATTTTGATTCATTACCAAGTTTGATGAATTTTATTTTTTTTCATGTGCTCAACTTGCTTAAATTATTTTCAATCACTACAAGAAATCAAGGTTTTTCAAAAGGTTCAACTTGATTAAAATGTTCACATTAACCAAAAGGATGTCCACTTTGACTAAAAGTATGGGGCATGAAAAACACATGATTCTTTTGATTGGTTTATTTTATTGAAGTGACCATTTTCACCAAATGTTAAGTCATACATTTAATCAAGAAGGATAAATTTTTTAAATGGTCCATTAAGATGCCCATGGCCTAGTCAAATTGGCCATGCTTGTTATGCCTACTAAGTTCCCTACCTACTTATGTCTTATCTAACTACCTAGCTACCTAACTACTTACTATCTACCTGCCTATGTCCTACCTACCTACCTATATTTTATTTATCTACCTATCTACCTTCCTATAAATAGGTATGAACATTTAAAAAAATAGGTAGGTAAACATGTGTACCTACCTATCTACCTAGTTAAGTACCTACTAACCTATTTATGAAAAAAAATTGAAGTTAAAATGTTGTTATACACATTGACAAAACATTTCATGGAAGTTCAAGGATACATGTTAAATCCATTTGGTATCATATTGTTTTACAAAGTGGTGGGGTGGTTTGATGGCCAAGACATTGGTGTGAAACCAAGGAGACCAAGGTTCAATTCCTTTTACCAACAAATACTATGTGGAATATGTATAAATTTGTATATATGCCTTATACATGTGTGTAAATGTATAATACATAGGTGGGGTTGTGGATAGGTAGGTAGGTCATGGGTCGGTGGGTAGGTAAGTATTTATTGTTTATTTATATTTTTATATTTACAAATTAAGCTATTTTTTTAATTAATTATTCTGGGTTGCCCAAATTTTTGTTCAATTCGACTAATCAAAAAGACCATCAGTCAAGTTGAATGTGTTCAAATTAACTTGTCTAGTATGACTAAGTGGTCAAATTGACCAAATGTCAAAATGACTAGTTTTTTGTTTAATTTTCTAGTTAAATAAACAATGATTTCTTGTAGTGAATTTGCTAAACAAAAAATAAACTTGATTCAACTAAACTAACTACATTTGGCTAAATTTAACAAAAATTATTTAGCTTGGCTAAATTTGGTTAAATCAACCTAAACTTGGTTAAACTTAATTAAACTTGTCTAAATTAACCTACTTTTAACCAATATTAGATAAATTAAATTAAACTTGGTTAAACTTGCATCAACTTGCATAAACTAATTTCAATTTGGTTAAATTAAAATAAATTAACCTAAACTTGGCTCAACAAACTTACATTTCATTAAACTTGGTTAAACTTATTGAACTTGGTAAAACTTAAACTTAGTTAAATTTATTTAAATTGACCTACTTTTGACTAATCTTGGCTAAATTAAACTAAACTTGTTCATCAAACCTACACTTGGTTAAACTTAACAAAACTTATTTAACTTGACTACACTTGGCTAAACCAACTTAAATTTGACTAAATTAATGTAAATTTGACTTAACCTAAGTAAACTAACCTAATCTTGGTTAATCTTGCCTATACTAAATTAAATTTGACTAAACTAGTATCAATTTGGTTAAACTAAACTAAAATTGGCTAAACAAACCTAATAAACCTACTCTTGGCTACACTAAAATCAACTAACCTAAACTAACTACATTAAGCCAAACTAAAATCTATTAACCTAGATGCGGTTCAACAAACCTAATAAACCTACTCTTGGCTAAACTAAACTTGGCTACACTAAAATCAACTAACCTAAACTAACTACACTAAGCCAAACTAAAATCTATTAACCTAAATGTGGTTCAACAAACCTAATAAACCTACTCTTGGCTAAATTAAACTTGGCTACACTAAAATCAATTAACCTAAATTAGCTACACTAAGCCAAACTAAAATCTATTAACCTAAACGTGGTTCAACAAACCTACCTTTGGTTAATCTTGGCTAAACATATTTAGCTTGCGTAAACTTGGCTAAACTTGGCTAAATTTACTTAACTTGGTTAAACTTGATGAGAGTTCACTAAATTTCACTAACTAACCTAATTTTGGCTAATCATGGTTAACATTAAACTTGGTTAAATGAACCTAAATTAATTTAAACTTGGTTCAATTACCATACATTTGGTTAAACTAAATTACACTTGGTTAAACATATTTAATTTGGCTAAACTTGGCAAAATTAGGCTATATTTTATTAAATTAACCTAATCTTCGCTAATGTTGGTTAAACTAAACTAAATTAAACTTGGTTAAACTAACTTAAACTTAGTTCAACTAACCTACTATTGGCTTAAACTAACCTATACATTTGATCTTACCACTATATTAACATGGATGCAAAATAATAGGTAGTTTTTACCCAAAAAACCCAGTGTAATGGCAAGCAATTTGAGGGTAGTGGCAGGCAATTATTGTTGACCTTTCTCATTTTATTTTTTATAATTCTAATTTTATTTTTGTTTTGGTAATTTTTTATATTTTAAATAATTTGGGGCATGTTTTTAACATCCATCCATGTTTGATAATTACATTCATTCACCCATCCAGTCATCCATTTAAATTCATTGCCAAGTTTGGGGGAAAAAATCATTTATTTTTATGTGTTCAACTAAGCTAAATTAACTTCAACTTGATTGCACTAAATTAAACTTGGTTAAATTCAACTCAACTTGTCTAAACTAAAATCAACATGGCTAAATTAAATTCAACTTGACTAAACTAAAATAAATTGGGCTAATTAACCTAAACTAACTTAAACCTAAATTTGGTTCAATAAACCTACCTTTGGCTAGACTTACCTACCTAGGCTAAACTAATAGGTCTGTATATGATTGTGTTACTGCCTCCACATACCTAAAGGTAAGAGGTAAATTCACTAAAAAAAAGGGGCACATATCAAAGTAGGTGAGGAAGGAGTAGAAAGCAATTTTGTTAACTTTTTTTACATTTTTTTGTTACTTTGTAATAACTTTTTATTTTTTCTTGCACTACTAGAAATCTTGTCATTTGTAATTAGTCACTATGCAATCAGCATGCAACTGATTATCATTTGTAACATGCAACTAAATGTGTACAACATGGACACGTGTCATAAAATAAGGGCCTAAACTTATACATATTTAAATTACTATACTTAATATATCTACATTGGTTATATATAATAGTGTTATGTACCTTTAGTACTAAGGTTAACCCCATGCTAACTTAGGTTAGCTTAAACTAACTTAGGTTAAAATAACCATGGCTAAACTAACCTAGGCTAAATAAATAAAAAAGTTAAACTAACAAGGTTAATTAAGTTAGGTAAACTAATTATGGCTAAATTAAATTAAGCTAAATTAAATCAAATTAAATTAACCATGACTAAATCAAGAAAAATTAAACTAATTATGGCTAAAATAAATTAGGATAAAATAGACCATGGCTAAATTTATTAGGCTAAAATGATTATGGCTAAATTAAATTAAATTAAACCATGGTTTAAATATGTTTTATTTTGGAATAATTTTTCAGAAAATGTAAACTTGATTTAAGTTTTTCTTCAAAATCAATTAATATGATAATATAAAATTTTATTATAATTCGGTGATAATCAATTATATATATAATAGGTATTATATATTTAAATTTTATTATTTATGCTAAAATATTAATGTAAATAGGCTATACTAATTAACCTACAAGTATACAAACATCCTAAGTTAATTATTAATTTAAGCTAGATAATAATATTAAAATATATTTTCATTAAATAATCATAATTATTTAAAATATCCTGTAATCATCTTTGAAGTGCAAAAGAAAAGGAGTAATGAAAAACTAACAAGAACAAAAATAAGAAAAATAAGCTTTCCAAGTTACAAAACGTTTTGTTTTTTTCTTTTCTTTGGACCCCTCCTACTTTCAAACCTCATAACTTTCTTATTTCTTATTCACTTTAAATGATTTAAAGTGTTATAATAGCACCACCTAAAGTCCTACAAATCACATTAGAACTCTAATAGCAACAAAACAATAAAAAATGAACTTTTTGTGTGTTTAAAAACCAGCCTTTGTAGTGTTCAATAGTTTTTTTTGGAGTTTTTGACCCCCTTCACTTTGGGGGGCCATAACTTTTTCATTTCTAATCTATTTTCAATGATTCTTAGTGTGTTAGATGCGCCAAGAGGAGGGCTTCAAGTTTGTTTAGCACACCAAAAGCAACAGAACCCTCCTCTGGCTGGTATAATCTAATACAATAGTTACATCTAATGTGCAACTAGGTTGGTTCATGAGGTTTGCAATGGAATGTTTTAATTCATGCCCTTTGGCTTTGAATTCTATCTGGCTTAGTATATAATTAGGAGCAATAGTTATGTACTAACCAAATATCAAGTGCCGTTGGGGATGAGGGAATGGAAAAAAACTTAGCCCTTATGAAATGGTTAAACCTAAAAATAAAATTGGATTATATTATATTTAACTATATAACCTAAGCTTAGCTACTTTTCAACCTACTTACATACCTATTCATATGATCTGAGCATTGCACTTATAATGCCAAGGGCTGGGGGCTATTTGACCACCAAAAACCCACTGTAATGCGAGGTTGTTTGAGCGTAGTGCGAGGTTGTTTTTGTTGACCTTTTTCACCTTTTGTTATTTTTTGTCACTTTTTTTACTACTTGTAACTTTTGTAAATTACTTTTTAATGTTGAAGGTTCACCTTTTGTTATTTTTTGTCATTTTTTTTACTACTTGTAACTTTTGTAAATTAATTTTTTATTGTTGAAGGGGGTAAGGTGAGTTGTTTTAATTTGTTTTTTGATTGTTCAAGGGAAAGGGGTGCGCCTTTATTCATTTATTTTGATTTCTTTTACCGTTGAAGGTGAGGGGGTGGAGGTTTTTTTTTTTTTTCCTCCTTCTTTTTTTTTGTGGAAGGAGGGGGGGGAAGGGGTTATGTTTTTTTGTTTATTTTTTTTTTATTTTTTTGTGTTGTGGGGGTGTGGGTGGGGTTTTTTTTTTTTTTTCCTCCTTCATTTGATATGTGGAAGGAGGAGGGGAAAGGGGTTAAGTTTTTTTGTTTACTTTTTTTTCATTATTGAATGGCTAAGGAGAGGGGTCAAGGTTTTTTTTCTTTTGATATGTTGAAGGGGGATGGGAAGGGGTTCAGGGTTTAGGGTTTATTTTGATATGTTGACGGGGATGGGAGGGGGAGGGGGTTGAATGTTTTTTATAAGTTCATTATGGGGGGTTTAGTTTAGGGTTGGTTTAATTCATTTTATCTTAGCTAAAATGAACTAAATTTAATTAAATTAACCTAAACTTGCCTAATTAAATTCAACCAAACTAAATTAATTTAAACTTGGCTAAATTAACCTAAAATAAATTAAATTTTCTTAAAACAAATATAATTTTGGGAAAATCAAAGAAATTTTGGGACACAAATAATATGCACCAATTTTTTTTGACAACCATAAGGCCTACTAATTAATGAAAAGTGGGGAAGTTTGGAGCTGGATTTTGTGTATAAAATGTTGAGGTGCTTGAATACTAGAGGCCAATGGACCAACGGGAAAAAGGGAAGAATCCCAAGTTTATGGGGGGGGGGGGGGGGGGCACCAACTTCTTTTTTTATATAAACAA
>Ga0116228_10002766_pt1 | contig 15234 bp, 12 predicted proteins | sample S1TSphfallax_2_FD_89694 | JGI IMG/M metagenome (GOLD analysis project Ga0116228, IMG submission 89694) | Host-associated microbial communities from peat moss isolated from Minnesota, USA - S1T2_Fc - Sphagnum fallax MG | ecosystem: Host-associated > Plants > Peat moss > Unclassified | place...
AATGCCTACATATGCGGCATCAGTGCCGAGATCAAGCGCAAATGGTGCACCGCACAAAAATTACGTGCGGACAGGAAAGAAGGATGTTCTTTTTTGAAAAAAAGAACCAAAAAACGTGTGCGCGTTACGGCTGGCAGCCTGTCTCCCTTGGGAAACCCAATGCCGGCCGCACGGGTAAAAGTTTTTTGGTTCTTTTTTTCAAAAAAGAACACGTCTTCTGTTTTACGCGTGTATCGCCTCGGCCGCATAGAGCGGCTTCTTGTCGATCTTGCCCACCGGCGTGCGCGGCAACTGATCCACGATCGCCAGCGCCGAAATCATTTCATGCTTGCCAAGCCGCGGCTTCAGGAACGCCCGCAGCGTGTCCAGCGACACGTCCTCCGCCCCCTCGCGCAGCTTGACGAACGCCTTCGGCGCCTGGCCGCGATACGCGTCGGCAATGCCGATGACGGCCACTTCGGCCACCGCCGCGTGCTGGTAGATCGCTTCCTCGATAACCCGCGGATAGACGTTGAAGCCGCCGCACAGCAGCATGTCCTTGGTGCGGTCGACGATGAAAACATAGCCGTTCTCGTCCATGTAGCCGACATCCCCGGTGCGCAGGAATCCGTCCGCGGAAATCATCTCCTGCGTCGCCTTGGGGTTCTTCCAGTAGCCGCGCATGATATTCGGGCCCCGCACGCAGATTTCGCCGCGTTCGCCGATCGGCAGCACGCGCGACGGGTCGGTGGCGTCCAGGAAGCGGAACTCGACGCCCGGCGCCGGCACGCCGCAACTGCCGGGCGGCCGCCCGGCGACCGAGGGCGAAAACGTGCCGATGGCGGAGGTTTCCGTCATGCCCCAACCTTCGTTCAGCGAACAGCCGGACGCGGCCTGGAACCGCTCCTGGATCTCCACCGCCAGCGGCGCGCCGCCGCTATTGCAGAACCGCAGCGACGTCAGGTCCGCCTCGGCCAGGCGGCCGCCGAGCAGGCCGACGAACATGGTCGGCACGCCGCAGAACAAAGTAATGCGCTTGGCCGTGATGTCGCCGAGCACCGCCGGCAGGTCGAACCGCATATGCTGCACGATTTCAGCGCCGAGCTTCACGCCGTAGAGCATGTTCACCACCAGCGCGTAGACGTGAAACGGCGGCAGCACCGCCAGCGTCCGCTCCGCGCCGGGGTGCAGCACCGGCGGATCGCCCATCGCCGTCAGCCAGATCTGATGCGTCGCCGCGGTCAGGTTGGCGTGGGTCAGGATCGCGCCTTTCGGCAGGCCGGTGGTGCCGCCGGTATATTGCAGCACGGCAATCGCCGTGCGCGGATCGCCGATCGCGGGGCGCACCGGCGCCGCGTCCGCCAGCAGGTCGGCAAAGCGCACGATGCCGTTCGCCGCGGGCACCGGCATGCGTTCACCGGCCGCGTCCTGCGCTGCGGCCACGTCCTGCGGCTCGGCACAAACCTCGCCGAGCGTGCCGACGATCAGGCCGCGCAGGCGCGTGTGGCCCAGCAGCCGCAGCATTTGCGGCAGCAGCGACGTCATATCCAGCGTGATCAGCAGGTCGGTCTCGCTGTCGGCGACCTTGTGTTCCAGCACCTGCGCCGCATCGAGCGGCGAGTAGTTCACTACGGTGCCGCCGGCTTTCAGGATGCCGAAGAATGCGATGAAGTAATGCGGGGTGTTCGGCAGGTAGATACCGACATGCACGCCGGGCCCCACGCCAAGCCGTTGCAGCCCGGCCGCGAACCGATCGGCCAGATCGTCGAGTTCCGCGTAGGTGATCTTCTTGCCGCCGAAATCGAGCGCCGCATGCCGTGGCCAGGTCCGCGCCGCCTGTTCCAGAATGGCCTGCACCGGCCCGGTCTCGATCGGCGCATCCCACCGCACGCCCGCCGGATAGGCCCGCTCCCAAACCCGCATCAGTCCCTCCCGCTATTGTCTTGTTGGCAGGGACTGTGCCGCAATTCCGCACCGGAGGCGAGAACCTCACGCGCCAAAGTTTTTTGGTTCTTTCGTAAAAGAAGAAGGCCTTCTCTTTTTTGAAAAAAAGAAGCAAAAAACATTTGCTCCTCCGCCGTCATCAAGTGACGCGAAGGTGCGATGTGACGCGCTGATGCGGCCACAGCAGAGGATCCTCGGCCAATGGGGTAACCGCGTCGCGGTAGGCGAGGCGCGTGCGCCACCAGGACAGCAGCGTTGCCCGGTCCGGCCGCATCGGGCCCCCACAGTCGTGAACGATGTTGTTGTGGACGATGCTGTTTTGAACGATGCTGTTGCCGACGATGCGATCGCAGCCGATATCGTGGTACGCGGGCAAGTGCGCCAGGCGCGGCACCGGCAGCGCGCCGGCACAATAGTCCTGCCACATGCCGTCGTACACATCCTCCAGGTGGCGCACCAGGCCGGGCGTATCGAACAGCACGCTTTCACCGCGCGTGGCGCGCAGCCGCGCCGTCAGCGCCGCACGTCTGGGCTGGTCCCGCGCCAGCGCCACGGCGAGGTCGCGATACGCCGCCCAGTCGTTGCACACCAGTTCCGGCAGCCCCGCGGCGCGCACCAGGCTCGCACACACCCGTGACGCAAAGCCGCGTCCGGCGACGGTGAGCACCGGCACGCCCATCCAAAGCGCATCCGATGCCGTGGTGTGCGCGCCATAGGGCGCGGTGTCGAGAAACAGGTCGGCGAGCCGATACCGGGCCATATGCTGCGGATTGTCTATCCTGCCGGCAAATACGAGGCGCGCGGCGTCGATCCCAGAGGCCGCCGCGTGGCCGCGCAGACGATCGGCAACCGCATCATCCGGACAGAGCATCCACAGCACCGCGTCCGGCACACCGCGCAACAATTCCATCCAGATCGCGAACAGCTCGGGCGTAATTTTCTGCGTGCCGTTGAAGACGCAGAACACGAACGCGTCGGCCGGCAGGCCGGCCTGCGCGCGCGTCGGCGTCGCCTCGTCCACGTCGCGCCTGCGATCGCTCGGCTGGTAGCAGGGCAGCCGCCGCACGCGCTCGCTATAGAATATTTCATCTTCTGGCGGAATGATCTGCGCATCGGCGATGATGTAGTGATGGTGTGGGCTACCGGTTGTGCCGGGAAATCCAAGCCAGTTCACGATGACCGGCGCCGGCCGGTAGCCGAACAGCTTGATCCGCCCGTCCTTGGTATACCCGTTCAAATCGACCAGTATGTCGATGCCGTCAGCGACGATGGCGGCGGCCGCCTGTTTGTCGGTCATGCCGCGAATGTCGGTCCACTGGTCGGCGCTGGCGCGAACCCGCGCTTTTATGCGGTCATCGCGTTCGATGCCGCAATAATATGCGTGCGCCGTGACGCGGTTGCGGTCGTGCAGTTCGAATAGTTCGGACGTCAGAAAGCCGACCGCGTGCTCGCGCAAGTCGGAGGACACATAGCCGATCCGCAGCTTTGTTGACCGCATTGTTTCGGGCGGCGGCCATTGTCCCACCGTGGTGGGCCCGCTGATCCGCGCGTCGTGCATCTGGTAGCGGTGTGCGTGGGCCAGCTGCAGTACCGGGTCGTCGAGCAAGGCCGGCAAGGTCAGCGGCGAGCAGCCGGTCAGCAGCGCGCGCTCATCCAGCTTGCCGACGGGCGCCAATACCGGCCAGGCGCACTGCGCCTGCCGCAGCGCGACCAGATGCTGCACCACCTCCGGCTGCGCCGGATCCAGTTCCAGGCTGGCGCGCAGGGCCGCCTCGGCTGGCGCCAGAATGGTCGCCTGCTCCAGCACGCGGCCCATCTGGTTCAGCGCTGAGGTGCGGCAGGACACCGCGTCCCCGGTGACCGCAGCGAGCCGGTTGGCGAGCGCACGCCACGCTTCGATCGCCGCGGGCCGGTCGCCCAGCCGTTCCAGTACCGTGCCGAGATTGATGGAGGCCGGCGCGAAATCCGGCTGGTCGCGCAGCGCAAGGCGCAATTCATCGCGCGCTTCGGCCAACGCGCCCGCATCGGCCAACGCGACCGCCAGATTGAACCGCGCCGCGTAGGCCAGCGGATGCGCAGCATTATGCTGTAGCCAGCCGCGGAACAAACTTGGCACCAGATCCTGCCCGCCCAGCGCGCGCAACGTCTCCCCGGCGCTGATCAACGCGGTGACGCTCAAATCGCCGGCCTCGGCTAACGCGATGTGGCGGGCGAGGCAGGCGCGTGCGTGCGCGGTGGGCGCATTGGGATCGGCCGGCCAAGGTTCGACAGCAATCAGCTGCATCCTGCGTGCACCCCGCGTTCTTTCCTGAATTTTGCTTGCGTGACCCCCTGCTTCGCTGCCGGATCGTTGCAGCGGCTCAGTGTGCACCGCGTTTGATTAACAAAACGTGCACGCCGCGCGGCGGCATCAAGCACTGACGTCGGCGCAAATCCTGGCTTTCACCTCAACGCAGCTCAACGCGATGAACATGAACCAAATTGATGCGCTCGTCCGAGGGCGATCGCGTCGGAAGAAATGTTCTTTTTTTCAAAAAATAACGCTGCTTTTTCGCGTGGCCTGATTGACCTGTGCCGCCAAATAGCCTCCCACCCACTTTCGGCCTGGCGCAGACGGGCCAAGTGCGGTGGTGCGGAGGATCATGAATGGCCAATAGTGCGAGACTGCGTGTGTTGCTGGCGGCGTCCTGCCTGGGTGGCTGGCTGCTTCACGCCGGCGCGGCCGCCGCGCCGCCGCCGCCGTCGGACTCGGTGCAGCGCGCGACCCTGCCCAACGGCTTGCGCGTGGTCATCGTGCCGGACCGGCTCGCTCCGGTCGTCACCACGGAAATCAACTATCTCGCCGGCTCGAATGACGCGCCGGAGGGCTTTCCCGGCACCGCCCACGCGCTGGAACATATGATGTTCCGCGGCAGCGCCGGCCTCGACCGTGACCAGCTCGCCGAACTTGGTGCGGCCCTCGGCGGCTCGTACAACGCGGACACGACCGAGACGGTGACGCAGTATTTCTACACCGTCCCGGCCGATGACCTGTCGGTGGCGCTCCGCACCGAGGCGCTGCGCATGCGTGGCCTCAGCCTGAACCAGGCGGACTGGGACAAGGAGCGCGGCGCGATCGAGCAGGAAGTGTCGCGCGACCTCTCCAGCCCGATCTACACCTACCTGTCCGAGCTCCAGGGCATCATGTTCCACGGCACGCCGTATGCCTATGACGCGCTCGGCACCCGTCCGTCCTTCGACAAGACCGATGCCAAGCTGCTGCGCGGCTTCTACGACCGGTGGTATGCGCCGAACAATGCGATCCTGGTGGTGGTCGGCGATGTCGATGCGCCGCGCGTGCTGGCGCAGGTCACGCACATCATGGGCGACATTCCGCGCCGCGACCTGCCGGCGCACGCCGCGATCACGCCGCAGCCGGTCACCGCCAAAACACTGAAACTGCCGACTGATTTTCCGGTCGGCCTGGCGACGCTCGCCTACCGGATGCCGGGCCTGAAGGACCATGATTTCGCCGCGGCGGATATTTTGGGCGATGTCATCGGCAGCCAGCGCGCCGCACTCTACGGGCTGGTGCCGGCCGGCCGCGCGTTGATGGCCGAGTTTGTCTACATGCCCAAGGCGGATGTCGGCTACGCCGTGGCTGCGGCGGCGTTTCCCAAGGGCGGCGATCCGGCGCCTTTGCTGGCCGACATGCGCGGCGTGATCGCGGATGTGGTCAAGAACGGCGTGTCCCCCGAACTGGTCGAGGCAGCACGCCGCCGCGAACTGGCGCAACTCGCCTTTGCGCATGACAGTATCAGCGGCCTGGCCGAAAGCTGGTCCAAGGCGCTGGCGTTTCAGGGCATGGACTCGCCCGAGGACCTGGCCCACGCCTACGCGTCGGTCACGGTGGCCGACGTCAACCGCGTGGCGCGCGCGTTGCTGGCGCCCGAACATGCGGTGACCGCCATTCTGACGCCGCAGGAGAGCGGCGCGCCGGTGACCGGGCGCGGCTTCGGCGGCGCGGAATCGTTCGGCGCGCCGCCCGAGAAGCCGGTGACGCTGCCGGAATGGGCCGCGACCGCGCTGGATCACCTGGCGGTGCCGCCGCCGCCGGCGCCGCCGGATGTCAGCGTGCTGCCCAACGGGCTGCGGCTGATCGTCCAGCCCGAACATGTCGGGCCGACCATTTCCGTCTACGGCCATGTCCGCCAGGTGGCGGAAATGCAGGAACCGCCAGGCCAGGAAGGCGTGGCCAGCATCGCCGGCGAGCTGTTCAGCTACGGCACGCGCACACAGGACCGGCTGACCTTCCAGAAATCGCTCGACGACATCGCGGCCAGCGAGGAGGCCGGCGCCAGTTTTTCGCTGAAGGTGCTGACGCCGCAATTCGAGGCCGGCATGAAATTGCTGGCGGAGAACGAGCTGCACCCGGCCTTCCCGCCGCGCGCCTTCGCGATCGTGCAGCGGCAGGAAGCGCAGAGCCTGGCCGGCCTGCTGCACTCGCCCGACTATCTGTTCGACCGCGCGGTGACGAAGGCCACGGTGCCCGCCGGCGACCCGACGCTGCGGGAAGCGACGCCGCAGACCGCCTTGTCGCTCAAGCCCGCGGACCTCGCCGCGTTCTATCAGGCGGCCTATCGCCCCGATCTGACAACGATCGTGGTGGCGGGCGACGTGACGCCGGAGCAGGCGCGCCGCGTTGTCGCCGAAACATTCGGCGGCTGGCACGCGTCCGGTCCGACGCCGTTGATCGACCTGCCGCCGGTCGGCGCCAGCGGCGCGTCGGAAGCGCAAATCCCCGACCCGACCAGCGTGCAGGATAGTGTCACGTTGGCGGAAACCTTGCCGCTGTCGGTGGATAATCCCGAGCGGTTCACGCTGATGCTGGGCAACACGATCCTCGGCGGCGGGTTTTTCTCGCGGCTGTATCGCGACCTGCGGATCAAGTCCGGCTACGTCTATAGTGTCGATAGCGCGTTGGACTGGGGCCGCACGCGCGCCGACTATATGGCATCGTTCGGTTCGGATCCGCAGAATGTCGCGCGCGCGCGCGCGCTGCTGGTGCGTGACCTGAAGGACATGCAGACCACGCCGGTGAGCGACACGGAATTGACCCGCGCCAAGGCGCAGATGCTGCGGCGCCTGCCGATGCAGCGCGACAGTATCGGCACGATTGCGGCGCTGTATTTGCGGCTGGTCGATCTCGGCTTGCCGCTGGACACGCCGCAAATCGGGGCGCAGCGCATTTTTGCCGCGACGGCGGCACAGATACAGGCGGATTTTGGCAAATATCTGCGGCCGGATGCGTTGGCGCAGGTGGTGAAGGGGCCGCCGCCGGGTCAGTAAGGCGACTGTCCCAGGCGGTGTTACGATCCCACAGGACGCTTCTGACGGGACGGCGGCCCGCCGGGAGCCCCTGGCCTGAGAAGCCGTCCGCCGACCTGCGATCCGGGATTTTCGTTATCTTTCCGCAAAGGGTTGGCCCGGGCCAACCCTTTTCGATTTCGAATAGATTATGCAGGCTCTGCCGCGATCCCACACAAGGCACCGCTTTGACGATAGCATAGGATGCACGGATAGGTAAAGAATCTTTTTTAGGAAAAGATCACCGCGTAGCCGCGGCTGGAAAACGGCCGCGGATGCCAACAGACAAAAGTTTTCTGGTTCTTTTTTTCAAAAAAGAACACTTTCTTTTACCGCCGCCATCCGCGGCCAAATCAGCGGATATGTATATTTATTCCCGGACCATACACCACCGGCGGCGGCGCGTAGTACGGCGCGCCATACACGACGGGCGGCGGCGCGTACCAGCGGCCGGCGCCCCAGTGGCGGTCGTGGTGCCAGTGGCCGCGGTGATCGGCCAGCGCCGCGGCGCTGCATGCCGTCAACACGACCGCGCCGGACATGAGCGCCAACGCCAGTCGTTTGCCTGCGGGCAGGGTGACCGCAACCGTGCGAACATTGCAGATCATGGCTTTATCCTTTCCGTTCCGGTGACGCGATCCTTAGCCTGCCGAGGAATCCTGCCGATGAGCGCGCTGGAACACCTGGTCGGCGAGCTTCTTCTGCGCGTCCGGCATGGCCTCGTACAGCGTCTGGAATGACGCGGTCAGCTTCTTGAGATTGTCGACATGGGCCTGAGCAAACGCCTGGTAGGTCTGCAGGTCGTCGACCGCGGTCATCTGCGCGGCGGGCTGGCTGGCCTTATCGGCGGCAAGCTTCTCCATGGCGGTGGCGTTGTCGCGCATGGTTTGCGCCACGGCCTGCCAGTCGGACTCCTCGGCCGGCGTGATTTTCAGTTCGGCATGGAGGGTGGTGATGCGCTGCTCGACGGTTTCCTCGCGCTGCTCGGCCTTCGCGGCGTGGCGGGACATGCTGTTCTGGGCAAGGGCCACCGGGCTGGCGAGCAAGGTGGCGCTCAGCAGTGCCGTGGCCAATGACCGCTTGGCCACGATTGATCCGTGATTCATGAACATGGCGTATTCCTTTTGCAGGGCGGCTCACGGCAGTTTTCTGTTGCTGCCTGCCGAAACACCACTACTACGCCCGGCGCCCCGATCGGTTCCGGCACGGTTTGGTGACCGCATGTCGGCGCGCGCGATCAAGCACCGGGACATCGCCTGATAATGCCGCCGCGCAATGATGCCACCGGGAGTTGTTTCGTGTCAGCTGCAATCTATCCGCACATGTGATACCGGGCGGTCCTGCACGCAGCGTTTCGGGCGCCGGCGTCACACAGCACACATAAATCACGCCATGTCGCTTATTTTAGCTTGAACACATGCCCAGTTCTGTTCAAGGTCGTCTCAACTTAAGGAGATGATCATGCGTAATCTAGTTTTAGCGACGCTTCTTGCTTTTGCCGCTTTTAGCAGCAACGCCAATGCCGCGTCCGACATGTTCGGCGGCTTCGTCAAAGGAACCACCACGGTGGCCGATGTCGAGCAGAAATTGGGCGCGCCGCTGAATACCACCATGCAGGCCGACGGGGCGTTGACCCTGGTCTATCCGGTCTCCCGCCTCGCCGATGGCACCGCGAAGCCCGACGCGGCCGGCGTGACCGTCGCGCTGCATTTCGGCACCGACTTCGTGTTGCGCGACGCTATCGTGACGGAAGCCATTGTGGTGACCGCCAACCGCTTCGCAGCGAAATAAATACCGGCCTGCCCGGAGGTTGGACCGGGCACGTGCGTTATGCTGGTATAAGTTGCGGCATGACGTGCCGCGCCGCCGCGATGTGATCATATCTTCCGCAAACTGATCCTCGTTACCCGCTGGTGCGGGGAACGAGGATCAGGGCGCTGCGTCGCTGACGGGCGTTCCTGCCGTTCGTCGAAGTTTCCGTGACCGGTGGCCGGATCGGTAAGACTCGAAGGAAGAAAGCACTTATTTTTGAAAAAAAAGAAGCAAAAAACTTTTATCTGTTGGGTTCCGTGCCGGGTGACCTTCTTCACGTGACGAGGTGAGAGCGCAGGCGCAAAAGTTTTTTGGTTCTTTTTTTCAAAAAAGAACATGCTTGCTTACTTCTGCAACTTCGCCAACGCCTCCCGCGCCCGCGCCGTGCGCACATTGTCCGCGCCCAGGCTGCGCGTCAGCGCGGCCACGCTGTCGCTCAGCACCGTGCGCGCCTCGGCAACCTTGCCCGCCTGCGCCAGCACAGTGCCCAGCAGGAACTCGAAATGCCCCACATCCCATTCGCCGTGCGTGAACGCGTGCTGCGACCGCGCCACGATATCGCGGCAGATCGCCTCCGCGGCCGGCAAATCCCCGGCCAGCCGATGGTCCTCCGCGAGATTGGCTTCGATCCACAGCGTGTCCTCATTGTCCGGCCCGCGCGCATCGCGCTGCAGCGTGAACGCCTTTTCCGCCAGCGGAATGGCCTCGCGCGGGCGGCCTGATTCGGCCAGCGTCTTGGCCAGAATATTGTCGCCCATGCGCGAGAATTCGAAAGTCTCGCCATGCGCCGCCACATAATGCGCCAGTGCCGCGCGCAACAGCGGCAACGACTCATCGTAACGGTGCGCGCCGTTCAGCGCGCGCGCGAGCTGGGTGGCAACCCGCGCGGTCATGTCGGTTTCGGTGCCGGAAATCGCCAGCACGCGATGCCGCACATCCTGCAGGATCGCGATCGCTTCGGCGAACTGGCCTGCTTCGGCCAGCACCTCGCCCAAATGCAGGCGTCGGTCCTGCACCAGTAAATGATCCGGCCCGTAGGTCTGCTGCGTCAGCGCCACGGTTTGCCGCGCCATCGGAATCGCTTCGTCGAAATGCTGGCCCTCGGCGAGCTGGTAGGCCAGCAGGTCCTCAATGCGCAGCGTCAGCGGATGATGGCTGCCGAGCCGGGCAGTCGCATCGGCGAGGAATGGCCGCAATTTGCCGACACACACATCGTCGTTCTCGTCGCTCATGCAATCGGCGAAGCGCACGGCGAACTGACCGCGCAACAAGGTCGTGTCGCTGGCCGGGTTGCTGGCGATAATCGCGCGGCCGGTCGCGCGCAGCGTATCCAGATCCGCGGTGCGCTCGGCCAGATCCGCGATCGCGATGCGCACCGACTCCGTCTGCGGGTCGGCGTTGCCGCGCTTGGCCTGCCAGGTCGCCAGCGCGGCGCGCAGCAGCTTCATGGCGTGCGCCTGGTCCGCCAGGCCCGCATACGCGCCGCCGATCGCGTATTCGAGCGCCGCGCGGTCCAGGCTCTGTGGCGGAAAGCGCCGGTCCAGATCGGCGGCGGCGGCGGCCAGCACGTTCTTGACCGGAATATTAGGGTCCGCCGCCAGCAACGGGTTGGCGGCGGACAACAGATCGTCGGTGAGGAACTTGGTCACCGTGGTGGCCCGCGCGGCTTCCTGCTCGGCGGTCTGCTCGGCGTGGCGCGCGCGCACCAGCAGAAACGAGGTGGTCAGTGACGCGGCGAACAGCACGCCCACCAGCGCCAGCAGCGGCGCGCGGCGGGCGCGCGCCAGTTCCAGCGCCCGCTTCGTGGCCGCCTGTTCCTGCGCGCGCACCAAGGCGGCCTCGGCGGCGGCGCGGCGCGCCGGCAGCGTGCGCAGCCGGCGCGCCAGCTCCGCTGCATCGGCCAGGCGCCGCGCCGGATCGCCAGCCGCGGCCTGACCGATATCCTCGCGCAACAACGGATCGGCGACATGCGCCTCCCATCCCGGCGCGAGCGGTTGCCGCAAATCGCCGGCCGCGAGCTGGAACAGGATCACGCCGAGCGCGAAAATATCGGCCTGCACGGTGGGCGCGCCGCCGCTGGACAATTCGGGTGCGCTGTACATGGCGGTACCGGCGGTGCTGTCCTCCGCCGCGCCGTCCGGCGCCAGGCGGGTGATGCCGAACGCATCGAGGCGCGCCGGGTCCAGCGCATGGCCGCTGCCGAAATCGGTCAGCACCGGCGCTGCCAGGCCGGCATCGTCGTGCCGGATCAGGATATTGGCGGGCTTCAAATCCTTGTGCAGCACCGCCATGGCATGGATGGCGGCCAGCGCCTCGGCGATCTGCGCTGCCAGCTCCAGCCGCTGCGCCATCGGCAGCGACGCGGCGCCGCCCTGCGCCGCCGCCCATTCCGCCAGGTTGCCGGCCTCGTACCAGGCTGTCTCAATGAAGGCCGGCGGCGCGTCGAACTGCCAGTCCAGGATGCGGATCAGGTCGGCGCGGGCGCCGAGCCCCTCGCGCAGCAGGCGGGACAAGGTCACCTCGCGGCGCAGCGCGGCCAAAGCGGCGCCATCGGCGGCGAATTTCAGCACGCGCAGCTCGCGCGATTGCGCCTGTTCGATCAGCCAGGCGTCACCGAACCCGCCGGTGCCGAGGCGCCGGACGAGGCGCCAGTTTGGCCGGTGCGGCACGGCGTCGCCGGGCGCGAATGACGCGGTGGCGGGCGGCGGGGCAGGGGCGCGGGCGGCGTCTTCCACCGCGACCGGGGCTGCGAACCGGTAGCCATAGCCGTGCACGGTGCGGATGATCGCGTGATCGGTATCGGCCAGGGCCACGCGCAGCCGGGCCACGCATTTGGTCAGCGACGCCTCGGTGACATCGCGGGCCGGCCAGATCGTGTCGAGAATTTCTTCCTTGGTGACGACCTCGCCCGCATGCGTCAGCAGCAGCGACAGCAGCTCGAGCGGGCGGCGTTCGAGGTCGACGGGCTGGTCGGCCAGCGTAAGCGTGAGGCTGGCTTCATCGAAGCACGCGTTACCGAACCGCCAACGCCAGGGGGGGCGCGTGGCAGCGAGCTTGGGCGTCGATGCGAGCGGCACGGCTTTGTTCACGCTTGGGTGACTTGTTATGGCGTCTTGCGGCCTAGCCTAGCGAGTGTCCGCCGCGAGAAGAAGACGTGTTCTTTTTTGAAAAAAAGAACCAAAAAACGTTTGCTCTTTTGCATCCGCGCAAGCTGACAATTATGCGTCAGGTGCTGCGAGCGCAGGAGCAAAAGTTTTTGGTTCTTTTTTTCAAAAAAAGAACACTGCTGTTCTTCAGGCGCGTTTCAGCAGCCCCGCGCCCAGCAGCACCACGCCCAGAACCAGCGCAGCTTCGCTGACCGCAGGCGGGATTTCGTGCGGCGTATCTTCGGTCGCCTGCACTTTCAGGTCGCCGACGGTGGCGACGTTCTTGGTTTCGTGGGTGGTGAAATAGGGCACCGCGAGGCCGGCAATGCCGAGCAACACGATGATGGCGCCGACGATCAGCAGACCACTTGTTGCGGAACGACCCAAGGATGCCTCCATGCTGGTGGGTGTTGAGGATGTTTGGCCGTAAGGTGGGCGTCAGCCCACCTTACCTGAGCCCCGACTAGCGGTATGTGTGGACGCCGCCGAGGGCGCCGAGGAACCACAGCACGACGAACACGATCAGCACGAGGCCGAGCACGCCGCCGAGGCCACCGCCGCCGTAGCGGTTATAGCCGTAATAGCCGCCGCCGCCGCCGAACAGCAGCAAAAGGACGACGATAATCAGAATAGTGCTCATGTCATGTTCTCACGGTCAGTCCGGCACGCGGCCGGATCAGTTCATTGGGGTGGGCGGCAGGGCAGGCGGTTATGGCGTGGCTTTGGTCGCCGCCTTGTCGATGGCGTGGCCGGTTGCCGAAATGTCCTCGCCGGCGCCGGCGGTGGTGTGGCAGGCGCCCAGTAAGGGTGCTGCAAGCATTAATGCCACGAGTGCAAGGATCGGCAGGCTAGTACGGAACATGTTTACGTCTCTTTCACGAGCGGTATCCCGTAACAAGTCGCCGCGGGGCGGTTCGGTTCCCACAAACTTTTGCGTGTGATGGGCGACACACGTGTCGCCGCGTTGAACGACTGGCCGGACGCCGATGGCAAAGTTTTTTGGTTCTTTTTTGTCAAAAAAGAACATTTCTTGCTTTCTTTTGGCCCATTCGCCTGCGCCGAAGCTTTGCTGTAACACCCTATTGCGGGCGAGGGGCGCCCGGCCGGAGGCGCGCGCGTGCATATCAAGGTTGGCTACGAACTGGTCTATCAGTGTGTGCAGCCGACGCCGATGGTGTTGATGTTGCACATCCACCATTCGCGGGTGGACGACATCGTCGTGCCTGACCAGGTGATCACCGACCCCGCGGTGCCGGTTTCGGCCTATCGCGACATGTTCGGCAATTGGTGCAGCCGCATCCTGGCGCCGGCGGGACAGATCCGCATTACCAGCAGCGCGGTGGTAAAGGATAGCGGGCTGCCGGACCCGGTGGTGGCGGATGCGGCGCAGCATCTGGTGGAAGATCTGCCGGACGACGTGTTGGTGTTTCTGCTCGGCAGCCGCTATTGCGAGACCGACCGGCTGTCCGACGTGGCGTGGCGGCTGTTCGGCGACACGAAGCCGGGCTGGACGCGCGTGCAGGCGATTTGCGATTATGTGCACAACCATATCGCGTTCAATTATCAGGATGCGCGCTCCACCCGCACCGCGTGGGAAGCGTGGGACGAGCGGCGCGGGGTTTGCCGCGACTACGCGCATCTGGCGCTGGCGTTCTGCCGTTGCATGAATATTCCGGCGCGCTATTGCACCGGCTATCTGGGTGACATGGGCACCGAGCCGCCGCACGGCCCTGGCGATTTCGCCGGCTGGTTCGAGGCATATCTGGGCGGGCACTGGCACACGTTTGATCCACGCAACAATGTCCCGCGTATCGGCCGCGTGCTGATGGCGCGCGGCCGCGACGCCACCGACGTGCCGATCAGCAATACATTCGGTTCGACGCTCCTGACCGGATTCAGCGTCTGGACGGACGAGGTCGGATAATACCAATACGAAATATTACCCCAAAAGAGCAGAAACGCCGCGAAGAAGAGGCGGCACAACCGACGGACTAAATAGCCAAGTCGATACAACCCGGCGACGCGCCCGGCGTGAAGCGGCGGTGCGTCCGACTGGAACGACCAGCCAGGGCGGACGTTATCCGTGGCCGCCGCGCCACAGTGGTGTCGAACGACGTTTCGACAATAGCGTGTCGGGAAAGATTTATCGCCATGCCGTGCGGTGCGTGATACGGTCTTAAAGGAAAGAAAAATGTCTGACATGGACCTGACGGGCACCATCGTCCGACCGACGCCGGCGCGCCGCTTGTCATATGACGACCGGCGGCGGCTGATTATCGAAACCACGTTGGCGTCGCTGGCGCGCAACGGCGCCGAGGGCACCAGCCTGCGGAGCGTGTGCCGGACGATGTCCGTCGCGCCGAGCCTGATGGTTCATTTCTTCGCGCATTGGGAGGATGTGCTGCAGGCCGCGCAGACCGCCCTGATCGATCACTTCGCCGACGAATTCGCGACTGTCCTGCAAACCGAATTCCCGAGCGCCCGCGCCCGCATGGATGCGGTGATGGACGCGTATCTTTCCAATGATTGGCACGGCACGAATGCCGTGGGGGCGTGGATGGCGCTGTGGCAATTATCCGGGCGCTATAAAAATCTCCAGCAAAATCTCGCAAAGTCGCTGGCCGGAAGGCGGGAATTGCTGCGCCGGGCACTGAGCGACCTCGCGGCCGAGAACGGGGCCGAGGCCGACCTCGACGACGTCAGCGATTGTTTCATGCTGATGCTGGACGGGCTGTGGCTCGAACTATCGACCAATCCCGGCGGCATTTCGGAGCAGCGGGCGGTGCAAATCTGCCGGCAGTGGCTCGACCGCGCATTGCGGCCGCAGACGGTGGCGTAAGACCGATCCGCGTTGAGATTGACCCTCCGAAGAAGGCGGGGGCGTCGTGCGAAGCACGCATTCGCGTGACGTGCGAAGCACGCATTCGCGTGACGTGCGAAGCACGCATGCGCGTGACGGGGCCTGAGGCCCCAGACCCCCACTACTTTGTCGCGGACAAGGAGGGGG
>Ga0116228_10002767_pt1 | contig 15232 bp, 14 predicted proteins | sample S1TSphfallax_2_FD_89694 | JGI IMG/M metagenome (GOLD analysis project Ga0116228, IMG submission 89694) | Host-associated microbial communities from peat moss isolated from Minnesota, USA - S1T2_Fc - Sphagnum fallax MG | ecosystem: Host-associated > Plants > Peat moss > Unclassified | place...
AAGACCAGCAACCCCGATGACACGCGTGTGATGACTTTTGCGCAGTGTGCGCTGCGTATCGCGCAAGCGGACATCGCCATGGGGCTGGGCAACTTCCCGGAAGTACGAACGCGATCCGTCGAGGCGAAGCAATTGGTACAGGGCATCGAACCCAATGCGCCATTCGAAGGCCTGATGAAGTACAACTGCGTCGTTTATGGACCGATGCTGGAGGGTCAGGCGGCGCTGTGGCTCGGTGACAATGCGGCCGCGTTGGCGGCGTTCCAATTTGCGGTGGACGCCCGCACCGGGCATCCGATCGGCGGCCTCGACGAGAAGCGCAGTCTGTCGATGACCAAGGTGTACGAGGCCATGGCGCTCGCGCGTCTGGGGCGAAACCCTGAGGCCAAGACCCTGCTCGATCCGGAAGTCGAGTTCCAGAAACAGCTGGCCGCACGCAACAAGGGCGATTTCACGCAGTTCATGGACTATGCACAAACACTGTACGTCGAGTCGCTGATCGATGTAGCGCGTCGCGCGCAGCTGCGCGTTCAAGCGCTGGCGCTGATCGACCGGATGCCACCGGAATTTCGCAGATTACGCAGCACGACCCGTTGGCGCGAAGTCATTCAGCGCGTGCAATGATGTCATTGGAGTGCCTGGCGTCGCCCTTCGGCCGATAAGCCAAGGCAACCCGGTGAACGCTGTTTCATAGGCAGGCCCCCATGCTGACTTGCGCTCTGCGATGAAAGACTCGCCTAGCATGCCGGTTTTTGAACCCAGTTGGCTACAGTCGGCCTCGTCCGGTAGCGAGATCGGGCTAGGCGCCTGGCGTGCTGGTGTGCTCGTGCTTAAATAATGAGTCCATGACGCCAAGCCAGGCTATCTTTTCCGCCCAATGCACGTGAGAGGTCGGCGGATATGCCGTGGGATCATCGAAGGTTGGCGTATAAAGATGGATCTCACCCGGCCACCGCGTTGCACGGTAGGACAACGGCGTTCCGCAGTTGCCGCAGAAGCTTCGCTCCACGCCTGACGACGAGGAAAAAAATCGCCTGGCATCACCTGTAAATCGCACGGAGCCCTCGTCGAATCCAACGAAGGCGGCGACGGGAGCAGCGGTCGCGCGACGGCAACTCTCGCAGTGGCAGTACGCGCTCCAGAGGGATTCGGTGGCTACCGAGAACCTCACCGCGCCACAGAGACAGCCGCCGACGTCATTGCCATTCGTATTCATGAGATGCCTCAACACGTGGTCATGGAGTTGACCGCCGCGATGCTCACCCGCCTTAACGCGGCGGCCAGGGTGACCGAAGAGCACCGGGACTCGCCTAGCAGCCACGCCGTGACGGGCGCGAGCAGGATTTCCGTGAGCTGAATCGCTGCCAGTCGCGGCGGTAAAATAATCGCTCCACGACGATGGAGGCCGGATGATTTCAGCCTGTGGGTGATCAATTCGATGAGCACCTCACCGGTTTTGCGCCGCACGGGGCCTACGAGGATGCCCCGCGTCAGGGCACGGTGTTCCCAGAAATGCTCCAGCAGGGCGATCAATTTAGGTTCCGCGAAATCGGTATTGATCGTATCGGCAAGCACTGAAAACGGTCCGGCGATGCTCTCCGCCAGTAGGGCATCCATATTGGAGTAGTGGGCATAAAACGTCGAGCGGCTGACGCCGGCTCGAGTCGTGATGTCCGCCACTTCTAGATTCTCGTAACGATTGTTCTGGAGGAGACTCGCAAATGCACCGTGCAGGGCGGCGCGCGTCCTTTTTGCACGTACGTTACGCAGCATGGGTCTCATGTACACCCGATCTCCCGCAATCGGACATTTCAGGTCAGGTGTCCGACAACTTGATTGTCTTTGCGACTATCGTGATCTTACCCGACGCGACCAGGATATCTCATGCAACAAGATTCGCATCAATTGGTTTCCCTCGAAAGCCACCGAACCTCGGCCGCGCCGGGAATCGTCTTGATGGCCGCGAGCCTGCTCGAGGTACTCGGGATGTTGCACCATCCATCGCTGCATACGTCGGACGTTGCGCAAGCCATCGAGCAAATGACCCGATTCGCCACATTGTCCGGCGTCGTGCATGGCGTGCTCATTACGCTCATGCTGCTGATCGCCTATGGATTGGTCGAATTCGCCCTGCGCCGAGGTTTGCTCCGGCCTTTGATTCGGGCGGGCGGAATCGCCTACGGATGCGGTGTGCTCGTAATGATAGGCGCCGGGTTGGTCAGCGGTTTCATCGTTACGGGTGTCGCTTCGCTGGTGCCACACGCCACGGCGGTCGATTTGCAGGTCAATCTGCAGATCCTGTTGTTATGCCGAGTCCTCAACCAATCCTGTGCCAATTTCGCGGTGGTTGCGATGTCGATCGGAATCGTCTGCTGGTCTCTTGATCTGTGTCGCAATTCGGGTTCACTCCGTGCAGTCGGCGTGTTGGGCTGTTTGGTTGGTCTCGTGCCTGCGCTTGCGCTGATGTTCGGCGAGATTCAGCTTGACGTACACGGAATGACCGAAGTCGTGGCTACTCAGGCCGCGTGGAACATAGCCGTGGCGCTGTTGATCATTTGCCGTGTGCCGCTCGGGTCAGTCCGCCGTCTTGTGTCGGCCCCATGACAGAAGTGCCGCGGTCATCGGCGCACCATCTCCCTCGAAGACCAACCCATCCATTCGAGGAGACTGACATGAACATCCACACCAACCCGATCCGCATCGCCGCCGCCGTCGCTCTGTTTGCCGCACTCACCGTCGGTGCCCAGGCAGCCGATGCCCCGCAAGTCCTTGTGAAATATGCCGAACTCAACGTCAACACCGCTGCCGGCGCGAAGGTGCTCTACCAGCGCATCCGCGCTGCTGCCGACCAGGTGTGCGGCGTGTCGGACACGCGCGATCTCGCCCGACTGAGCCATGCCAAGGCTTGTGCCGCTCAAGCGGTCGCCGACGCGGTGGCCGCGGTAAGTGCGCCCGCGCTGACCGGTGTGTATGAAGTCAAAACGGGTGGGACACCCGTGACGCGGCTCGCGGCGATTCGCTGAGTGCCGACCCGGGCAGTGATGCCGCATGGCGATCCATGCGGCATCCGTCCTGCATCCAAGATGGTAAGCAAGCACGCTTCGTTCTAAGCACGTGCGCCCGCGTGGCGATGGGTTACGTCAGTTGCGATGCCGGATCAAACCGTCCGGGCCGATGGTGTCGCCCGGCTTGAGTCCCGACGGGCAGTCACCGACGTATTGTTGATCCTGAATCATAGACTCGTCGGACTTGCCGCGGAACGGTGGCGTGTACTTGGCCTGCGTCTCGGAATGCGTGATCGTCTTGCTCACGAAAGTGGTGAAGCCGTTCGAAACGACGAGGGTGCCGTTGACGGTGCAGTTCGACGCCGAGACGAATTTGCCGTCGCCCGCGTCCTTTATGACGGTGGTGCAGCCGGGCAGGTTCTTGAGTTGGTCGTTCGCGGCCTTGTCATAGGCGTGATCACGGCACAGCTTGTACGTGACGTCGTTTCTCTTGTCCCCGGGTTGTTCGACGCTTTGCACGTGGATGACCCAGAGACCCTCCTTGAGTTTTGGGGGCTCGCCGGCGCGCGCAGGCACGAATATCAGCGGCAGCCACGCTGCCGCCGTCAAATTCCATACCAGTCTCATCCGCGTGCTTTGGTGCATCGAGCCAACATACCGAAGTGCGCGGGTCGCGACAAATCCGATTGAGCGCAGGGCGGCATTGTCGGGGTTCGCGTTATGTGTTCATGAATTCGTGAATTGAGTCACAGATTTGGCGGACGGCGGCGCACATGCTGAATGCAGAAAGAATATTGGCATCGAGACCATCAAAACGCGTCCGGAGGGAATCGGCATGGAACACAACGCACCGTTCTATTGGCAGCATGGAAAGCAAACGGTCTGTCGAACTTGGGTTGCCGGAGCCGGCGGCCTTCTGATGTACTTGGCCGGTCTGTGGGGCGCGCCTGTTGCCGCCGCCGCTGCGCCTCTGCTCGTATGCAAGACCGGATGTTCGTACACATCGATCCAGTCCGCGGTGGATGCAGCAGCCTCCGGCGACCAAATCTTCATCGGGCGCGGGGTCTATACAGAGAACGTCACGATTGTCGGAAAATCCGTCGTGCTCGACGGGTCGGGGCCGGACTTGACCGTCGTCGATGGCGGCGGCGTCGCGTCCGTCTTCACCCTGGGATCGGGTCACGGCTCGACATCCGATCTCGTGGTTCTCAAGAATTTGACCATTACTCATGGGTTGGCTGGCAACTACCCGCAGGACTCCGGTGGCGGCATTACGGTTCAAGCGGGTGCCGCACTCGACTTGATTTCATGCGACGTCACCAAAAATGAAGCCCAGAACGGCGGCGGAATCGAAGTCAACACGCCCAATGGCGCTACCACGACCATCAGTGATTCGACCGTCGAGTCGAACACCGCTGCGATTGGCACCCACGGTGAATTCGGATTCGGTGCAGGAATCAACGTCGAGAGTGGATCCACCATCGTCGTTTCGGGTACGACCTTCCGTGCCAACCAGACGTTCGGATATGGCGGAGGGCTCCAGACCGCACTAGGAGCCCACGCCACCGTGACCAACAGCGTGTTCTATGCGAACGTGGCCGAGGGCAGAAAAGGCCAATATTTTTATTTCCCCGGTTATGGTGGCGGCATCGACGCGAACTCGGATATCACGATCTCCAACAGCACGTTCCTAGCTAACCTATCGGACTTCGGCGGCGGTATCAGTGTCTCCCTGAGCGGGGGGCCACAATCCATCGTCGGGTCCACTATTTCCCACAATGGGCTGAAACAGGATCCGCCTGGGCCCCCCTACCTTGGTGACTGCGACGGCGGAGATTCCTGCGGCAGCGGCGGGATCTACGTGGGCTACAATAATTCAAATCCGAATGCGCTGTTGAGCCTCGACCATGATTACGTCGGGCAGAATGACGCCTACGTCGGCGACGTCGGCGTCTACTCATTCAATGGTGCACCACTCGCCAGGATCAAGTACACCAATAGCACGATCGGAGATCCGAAGAATTCTGGCTGCATCGGTAACGGCTGCCCGTGATATCAACTCGAACCTGAGGGCTGCTGCGACGCTATCTTCCCCGGATTGAGCAAGCCGCCGGGGTCAAACCGGCGCTTTGCGTCCAAACTCGCCGGGCTCATGGCGCCATGGCGGCTGCCACGGCTTAGAGTATAGACATGCGGGTCCTTGACCCCGATGCCGCACTCGCGATGCAAATCGATGAGTTCGAGCAGCCGATGTTCGGTCGTGAACCGGACGAGGGGCAACCCATTGCAAATGACGCGTCCGTGTTCATCGCGGATGAATTCCAAATGCATGAGCATTTCAGCGCCGGCGCGTTTTTCGATCTGGGCCAGTTGTTCGCGTTCGCGACCGTACTCGTAGCTCGTCTGCAGATAGGTCAGCGATTTATCGCTGCGCAGCGCATGCAACGTCGTGTGATTCCAGCAATACTCGAGCAGCGTGTGCTGCGTGGCCTTGGCGACCGCGCCGGTTTGTTGGAACGCAATGCGGCCGCCGGCGGTGTTGACGAAGGACTGCAGGGTCTCACGGTTGGACGAATTGATGACGACGATGGCGGCGGACTCTCCCGCCTCGATGTGTGCAGAGAGTTTCTTGAAATAGGCAACGACCGAGTCGGCGAACACGGCCGTTTCCTTCTTGATGAGTCCCGGGCATTGTGCGATCGCCTGAACACAGGTAAACGCGGCCTCGGCGTCGCGGAAACTCAACAGGGTTTCGTCCCATTGGTGCGCTGGCGCGAGCGCGATTTCCAATTCGAGAATGATGCCGTTGGTCCCGTACGTATGCGCATGCTGCAGGGCTTCTGGGGCGCGTAGTTCGAGGATGCGCGGTTCGGCCTCCACCGTCATGACCTTCACACCGAGCACCGTGCCCGGCGTGCTGAGAGGACCGTACGTGATCGAACCAATTCCGCCGAAGCCGCCGCAAAAAAGGCCCCCTATGGTCGCCATGCGGTAGGTCGAGGGCATGCAGCGCAGCTCCCACCCATGCGGTGCGACGAGTTGATCGAGGACCGCCAGTTTGATGCCCGCCTGAGCGCGAACGACCCCGCGCTCGAACCAGACCAGCTGGTCGAGCGCAGTCGTTTCGATGACGACGCCGCCGTCGAGGGGTACGGCCTGCCCGTAGTTGCCCGTGCCGCCGCCGCGCATGGTCAATGGCACATTGTGGCGCACGCACGCCGACACGATCTCGCGAAGTTCGTCGACATTGCGCGGTCGAACGATGGCGTCCGCCAACTTGCCGTCGAGCTGACGCCGCAAGATGGGACTGAACCAGTAGTAATCGAGGGACTTTCGTTTCACCTCGGTGGAATTCGCGCTCCAGTCGAGTCCGGGGAGCGATTGCAGCAGGGCCTCAATGCGAGCGGCAGGGGGACTCATGCAGGCCCGCCGTCAGGCGCGTGTCTCAATGTCACCGCTAAATTGACCTCGCCCCCAAGTGGTCCCCTCCCGCTTGGGCCACCGCATCCGGTACACCTCGCCGATGGCCTCGGCCCAACTGGCACCGAGCTCATCGAGCAACCGCACTCCTTGTTCGAGCGTTGCTCCCGTGGGGTCACCGATGACGCCGCTGGGCCCGAAGTCTCGTGCGCACCAGGCGGCCGCGGGTCGCGTGCTCGACAAGGTCGGGCAGGGAAAGGGTTCCGGAACATTCGCGATGGCGCGGTCCATGCGTACCGTGTGCGGCGCGAGCGCCATCATCAGGGCGGTTTCGCCGTGACCGGCATGCATGGACAACTGGCGTTCCGCGTCTGACATGAAACTCGCGTCGTGGGGAACGGCCCAGGCCGAGCGCGGAATGATCACGAAATCGCCGTGCCGCAGGCGCAGCTCCCGTGCCGCCATGTCGATGGGCTGGGGTTGTCCTCCATGCGCATTGACGATCAAGAATTTCCGAAAGCCGGACCGGTAAAGCGACTCGCCGATCTCGAGCACCGTGTTCTGCAACAAGTCGCCGGTGAGCGTGAGCGTGCCGGGAAAATGCAGATGTTCGTCGGACTTGCCGTAGGTGATCGGGGCCAGCGCATAGGCCGGCACATCCGGGGGCAGGATCGACAAGGCGCGACCCACGACGCCGGCGGCGATGATGCTGTCGACGGCACAGGGCAGGTGCGGCCCATGCTGTTCGATCGCGCCGGCGGGCAGCACGATGACGGTGTTCTCGCGATCGGCGAGCGCATCGACCTCGGTCCAACTCAAGTAGGGTAGGAAGCGGTGGGGTGGGACGTAGCCGTGCATGTCAGACGCGAGTGCCCGGCGGCAGATAGACGGTCGCTTCGACTTCGATGAGGATGTCGTCCGTCGGCAACATCGCACTGACCTGCACGACGGTCGAGGCGGGCGCCACGTCTGGGAAAAATAGCTTCCGCACGGAGCTGTAGTAAGGAAAGTGATCCAAATTCTTGAAGTACTGCACCAGCTTTTGCACGTCGCTCATGCGGCCGCCGACGCTCTCCACCGTTCGACGAATGCCGTCGAGTACGTACCAGCTTTGCGCGAGGATCGGACCTTGCTTTATATCGACCGAGAATTCGCCGGTGCGCCCTATCAGAGCCGCGGCCTCGTCGCCGATGTCGCCGAAGCCCTTGACGATGAGGCCGGTGGCGGGATCGACCGCGATGATGCCCGACAGGAATACGAAGTCGCCGGCACGTCGATACGGGGCATATCGGGCAAGCGGCTGAGCTAATTTTGATTCCGTCGAATCGTCTGAGAGCGCCACGATTCCACTCTAACACAAAAGTTGACCGAATGGTTTGAACAATCGGTCAGTTTTCAGTACGATGAGATCCAAGCGCGGGCGCCGGCAAAAGACCGCAGCCCGCCAGCACGAAGGAGACCAGCTCATCCAGGACATGCGATTGCAAGGCTCTATCGGTCATGGGTTTGCTGAGCATCATCTGCGCCTGAATGGCATAGTCCGCGTAGTACTGGGTCATGGCCCAGAGGTGCATCATCAGGAGCCAGGGGTCCAAATTCCGGATTGTTCCCGCCTTGACCCACCGCTTGATCACCGCCACGGTCCGGTTGGTATTGCCCACGGCACCGGGCCAAAATGCCGTGAGGCGGTGTCCGCCGCTCAGCAGTTCCGTCGTGAAGATGCGCGACAACTCCGGATTCTCGAAGGAGAAGGTCAGTTTTTCTCGCACATACCGCGCCAGTATGTCGGCGGGCGTGCTCAACTCGTCGTCGAACTCGACGAGCTTCATCCACACCGCCATCAATTCGCCGAGCAGATCGGCATACAGCGCTTCCTTGTCTTCTATGTAGTAATGAAGCGCCGATTTACTGAGGCCGGCTCGTTCGGCGATTCCCTTCGTCGATGCACCGGCAAAGCCGTGTTGACTGAACTCGATGATGGCCGCATGGCGAATCGCCTGCATCACTTCGTCGCGAGTCTGTTTCGCTTTGGTACGAACCTTGGTCTCATTCATGCGCGGCAGTATGCCCGAACGGCCGTTGGTCAGATGAATTGATGTCGCCACTCACTTCCATGATCGTAAGCCGGTTGGGGCTCGGCGTCATGACGCTCGTCGCGGTGTCGGCCGTGGTTTTCTTCTCGATGGCGCTCCTGCCGGGTGACATTGCGCAGCAGATGCTGGGGCAGGCGGGTACGCCCGAAGCCGTGGCGAACATTCGCCACGATCTTGGAATCGACCGGCCGATAGGCCAACGCTACGTGTCTTGGATGTCCGGCGTATTGCACGGCGACTTCGGCCGTTCTCTCGCCAGTGGCCGGCCGATAGCGCAGATCGCTAAGGGTCGATTGGTGAATACCCTGTTTCTGGCAAGCTTTGCAGCGATCGTCTCGGTGCCACTATCGGTGGGTCTCGGCATCCTGGCCGCCTTGTACCGGCGGCGTCCCGTCGACACGGCCATCAACGTCTTCACCTTGCTGGCCATCTCTTTCCCCGAGTTCTTGATCGCTTACCTGCTGATTTATTTGTTCACGGTCGAGGCGCGGTGGGCGCCGAGCCTCGCCGTCGTCGGGACCGATACTCCGCTGCCGGAACGCTTGCACAAGACCGTCCTTCCGGTCATGACGTTGACTCTGGCGGTGGCGGCCCACATGACGCGCCTCACGCGGGCCGCCATCGTCAACGTGCTGGCCAGTTCCTACATCGAGATGGCGCACCTGAAGGGATTGAGTGCGTGGCGCGTGATCGTACGCCATGCGCTGCCCAACGCCTTGGGACCCATCATCAGCGTGGTGGTGCTGAACCTCGCGTATTTGATCGTCGGTGTCGTGGTCGTCGAAGTGGTGTTCACCTACCCGGGGCTTGGGCAGTTGATGGTGGACTCGGTCTCGAAACGGGATGTTCCCGTGGTCCAGGCTTCGTGTCTGATCTTCGCGGCTACATACATCACGCTCAATCTCGTGGCGGATGTGGCGTCCATGATCTTCGATCCGCGCCGCAGTCTTTGAACGGAGCGCAGCCCACGTATGTCGCGCAAGCTCGCACTACTCAAATCCGCACCGGCCTCGGCGCGATTCGGGTTGGTCGTCGTTGTCGGGTACGGCGTGGTGGCGCTGCTGGCGCCGGTCATTGCGCCCTATGGTGAAACGCAAGTCGTCGGCGTGGAATTCGCGCCGTGGAGCGCGCAGCATTGGCTCGGCACCGATGACCTCGGACGCGACGTGCTCAGCCGTCTGCTGTATGGCGCCCGTAATACGATCGGCATCGCGGTGCTCACCACCGTGATCGCGTCCGTAGTCGGCGGCTGCGCCGGACTGATCGCCGGAACCCTGCGCGGTTGGATAGATCAACTGCTCGGACGCTTGGTCGACGTGCTCATGGCCGTGCCGTCCTTGATATTGACGCTGCTGCTGCTGGCGATATGCGGAACGTCGATTGCCAGCATGGTCACGATCATTGCGCTGGTCGAGTCGACGCGGATCTTCCGCCTCGCGCGCGCTCTGGCGCTCGGGATCGGGCAACTGGACTATGTCACGATGGCGCGGCTGCGCGGCGAGGGGCTCAGCTGGATCATCTTTCGCGAGGTCTTGCCGAACGCGAGCGCGCCGCTCATCGCCGAATTCGGTCTGCGCTTCTGCTTCGTGTTCCTGTTCATCGCGACGTTGAGCTTCCTGGGACTCGGCATCCAACCGCCGACGGCGGATTGGGGGTCGATGGTCCGTGATAATGCCACGTTGATTTCCTATGGCCAGATGACGCCGTTGCTGCCGGCCGGTGCCATCGCCTTGCTGACGGTGGCCGTCAATTTCATCGTCGATTGGCTCGTGCATCGATCCAGCGGCCTTAGGGATTGAGGCATGGAGCGGCCATTGCTCAGTATCCGCGGATTGAGCGTGCATGCAACGGCACCGGGTGCACCGACGTCGGCGGGTGCAGCGACGTCGGCGGGCATGACGAGCATACTTCGAGGCATCGACCTGGATTTACATCGCGGCACCATCCTGGGGCTGGTCGGTGAGTCGGGATCCGGAAAATCCACGTTGGGGCTCGCCTCGATGGGCTATGTACGTGAGGGATTGGGTTTCTCGGCTGGCTCGATCGTGTTCGATGGAGTCGATCTGATCCGCTCGAGCGAACCACAGCGTCGCTCGATTCGGGGTGTCCGCATTGCCTATGTGGCGCAGTCGGCGGCGGCATCCTTCAATCCGGCGCGCCGATTGTTCGACCAGTCGATCGAGGTGGCCGTGAGACGGGGACGCGCGCGGCCGCGTGAGGCGATCAAGCGGCTCATCGACCTGTACACTCGATTACAGCTACCCAACCCGAGTGCGCTCGGAAGGCGTCACCCGCATCATGTATCTGGCGGGCAGTTGCAACGCGCCATGACGGCCATGGCCATGGTGACGGGACCGGACCTGATCGTGTTCGACGAACCGACGACGGCGCTCGACGTCACGACCCAGATCGAGGTGCTGTCGGCCATCCGAAATGTGGTCGAATCCAGTCAGACGGCTGCGATCTATATCAGTCACGATTTGGCGTTGGTCGCGCAAATGGCGGATCGCATCATGGTCTTGCGCCGCGGGGAGATCGTCGAAGAGGCCGAGACCCGGCAGATACTGCGCGCGCCGCGCGAAGCGTATACGCGCTCCATCTGGGCCGCCAACGACTTTCGCGCCGCACCCAAAGTTCGCGCCGCGCTCCAGCCAGAGGTCGGTGCGGCGGTTCCCTTGCTTCGAGTCACGGGCGTCACCGCCGGCTACGGCCGCGCGCCGGTGCTGCATGACGCGACGCTCGAGGTGCACGCGGGGATGACGTTGGCGGTCGTCGGTGAATCCGGGTCTGGCAAATCGTCGCTGGCCAACGTGATCGCCGGGTTATTGAGCCCTCGCGCAGGCACGCTCGAGTTCGCGGGGCGCCCGCTCGCGCCGGGGTTTCGACGACGTTCGCGCGAGCAGCTGCGCCGCATTCAGCTCATTTCGCAGTCGCCGGATACCGCGCTCAATCCGCGCCAGCGTGTGTCCGAGTCGATTGGCCGACCGTTGACTTTCTATCATGGTCTATCGGGCACCGCGCGCGAGCGGCGCATGCGGGAATTGTTGGCCGAACTGGAACTCGACCCAGATCGATACGCCCATCGCTTTCCCGGCGAGCTATCCGGCGGTCAAAAGCAACGCGTGTGCATCGCGCGCGCCCTCGCGGCCGAACCGTCGGTAATCATTTGCGATGAGGTGACCTCGGGTCTGGATCAGCTGGTCGCGCAGGATACGCTCAAGCTATTGGACCGCGTGCAGCGCGAACGAGATCTGGCGTATGTGTTCATCACGCATGACCTCGCCATCGTGCGCGCGATCGCCGATGACGTGATCGTGATGAAGGCGGGTCGCATCGTGCGCAGCGGGCATCGCGACGACGTCCTAGCTCCGCCCTACGATCCGTACACGGCCCTGTTGCTGTCGAGCGTCCCCGAAATGGACCCGGATTGGCTCGATCGCGTGCTCGAGCAGCGGCGAGGTGCACGGTGACCGGCGTGTCGCGACGTTCGGTACTGGTGGGCGCCGCCGCTGCGCTCGCCCTGGGCACGGGTCGGGGCGCGGCTGCGCCGAGCCCGGACGCGAGCCGCGGCGCCGTGGCGCAGGCCACACCGAAACCCGGTGGGCGATTCCGCATTGGGCTCGGGGAAGGGGACATCGGAGATTCGCATGATCCGGCAACCTGGGGAACGGCGGACTTGATGATAGTCGGCCTGTGGGGCGCCGTTTACAACAATCTCATGGAAATTGGACCCGACAACCAGCTGACTCCCGAACTCGCGGAAAGCGTCGAGTCATCGCGGGACGCGAAGACCTGGACCTTCAAGTTGCGGCGCGACGTCGCGTTTCACAACGGCAAAACGCTCGACTCCGATGACGTCGTCGCGTCCTTCAATCATCATCGCGGCCCATCCTCGAAGTCGGCCGCAAAACCGATCCTCGACAGCATCATCGATCTCAAAACGGATGGCGCCGATCGGGTGATTTTCACGTTATCGGGCGGCAACGCTGATTTTCCCGTGCTGTGCACGGATTATCACTTGGTGATCGCTCCGTCCGTCGACGGTCACATCAACTGGGAGTCGGCGACCGGCACGGGTGGGTATAGCCTGGTGGCGCACGAACGCGGCGTGAGAATGGTGCTCAGACGCAATCGCCATTATTGGAAAAAGGGTCGGGCACATTTCGATGACGTGGAATTGATCCACATCGCGGACATCGCCGCGCGTATGAACGCCGTCATCACCGGTCAGGTTGACCTCATCGAGCGACCGGATCTGAAGTCATTGCACCTCTTGCGGCAACATTCGGACGTCATCATCGACGAAGTCTCATCCACCCAGCAGTACACCCTGCCCATGTTCACCGACGTGGCGCCCTACAGTGACTTGAACGTCCGGCTCGCCCTCAAGTACGCGATCGACCGTGACGCCATGGTCCGCACGATATTGCGTGGTCACGGCACCGCCGGCAACGACAGCCCGATCACGCCCGCGAACCGGTACTTCGCGGCGGACGTGCGGCCACGACCTTACGATCCGGACCGGGCACGGTACTACTTACGTCGGGCGGGATTGTCTTCCTTGAAACTCGACTTGTCGGCAGCCGATGGGGCCTTCAAGGGCGCGGTCGACACTGCCGTGCTGTTCAAAGAGCACGCTTTGAAAGCCGGGATCGACATCAACGTGGTGCGTGAATCCGACGATGGCTACTGGACCAATGTCTGGAACAAAAAGCCATTCGTCATGTGTTTCTGGCACGGGCGACCCTCGGAGGATTGGATGTTCAGCGAAGTGTATGCAAGCAATGCACCCTGGAACGACACCCATTGGAAGAACGCGCGTTTCAACACGTTGCTCTTGGCCGCGCGGGCCGAACTCGACACGGATACCCGGCGCGCGATGTATCACGAGATGCAACAACTCGTCAGCGACGAGGGCGGCGCGATCATCCCCATGTTTGCCAACTATGTGATGGCTCGAGGTGCGGGCGTGGCACACGAGGCGCGTATCGGTTCGAATCTCGATCTCGACGGTTGGAAGTGTATCGAACGATGGTGGTTTGCTTGAGGGAAGTACAGCCCATGAACGAGTACAAAACATGAACGAGTACGGCATATGAACGAGAAGCGGCTGCATAATTTACGACGGCTGTTGAACCCTAAGTCCGTGGCGCTGGTCGGTGGGGCTGCGCTAGCGGCGTCGCTCGAGATACTCAAGTCGTCCGGGTATCGGGGCGCGGTATACGTCGTCAATCCCAAGTATGCCGAGATCGGCGGCGTGCGTTGCGTGCCGTCGATTGCCGATTTGCCGGAAGCGCCGGACGCGAGCTTCCTCGCCGTCAACCGCCACTTGACGGTGACCGCCGTCTCGGCCCTGGCGGCAATGGGTGCCGGCGGTGCGGTCTGCTTTGCCGCCGGATTTCGCGAACTGGGCGTCGAAGGCGGGGATTTGGAGCGCCGACTCATCGACGGTGCGGGCGACCTTGCGGTGCTCGGACCGAATTCGAACGGACTGCTCAATCGTCTCGATGGTTTGGCGCTCTGGCCCATGAACGATCATCATCCCGTGAGGCAGTCCTCGGGTGTCGCATTGGTATCGCAGTCCGGTGGCGTGGGCAGCCTGTTGGTGCGGGATCGCAGGGGGATCGCGCCCGCGATCATCGCGTCCACCGGCAACCAAACGCTGTTGGGTCCCGCGGAATGGTTGACGGTTCTGGCGCCCGATCCGCGCATACGCGCCATTGGGCTGTTCATCGAAGAACCCGGCGATATCGCGAATTTGAGCGTCGCGGCTGCCGCCGCGCGATTTCATGATATTCCCATCGTGGCGTTGAAATCCGGGCGCACGGAACTGGGGATGCAACTGGCCGCGACCCACACGGGCTCGATGGCCGGGGACGACGAACTGTTCGATGCATTGTGCGACCGAGTGGGCTTCGTGCGCGTGCGCTCGCTGCCGCAAATGACGGAAACCTTGAAGGCGTTGGGTGCCTGGCGGAGCCTCGCGGGCGGGCGAGTGGTCGTCGCCACGAGCAGCGGCGCGGCCTGCGCGCTGTACGCTGATGCGGCGGCGGATGTTGGGTTGGCATTGCCGACGCCGTCTGCGGAGATGGCGCGGCGGCTGCGTCCCCAGTTGCCCGAATTCGCCCACGTCTCGAATCCGCTGGATCACAACGCGGCTTATACCGGCCAGGTGGGGCTCACGCTCGAGAACGAGCCGGCGCTGACGGAGTGTTTTCGCACGCTGCTGTCCGATGAATTCGATGTTGCGCTCATGCATTCGGACTGGACGGAGTTCGGCGCGCAGGGAAGCCCGGTCATGCGCGCGTGGATAACCGCCACTCGCGAGGCCGGGATACCGGCGGCGTTGGTGTCGCTGATGCCGGAGAACATGTCGCGCGATGCGCAGGAACTGTGCCGTGCCAACGGACTTGCCGCGCTGCAAGGACTGGACGAGGCGCTGTTCGCTGTCGCCGCCGCGGTTCGACGCGGTGAGCGGGTGAGGGACGCGGCGGGTGGACCTGGCGAATTGCCCGTGCCGTTGCCTGAACCGGTCCAGTTTCAAGCGCGCCGACGGGTGTGGAACGAGTGGGACTCCATGCAGTGGCTGGCTTCGGTCGACGTGCCGTTTCCGCTGCGCGAGCGGTGCGGTGTCGAGGACGTGGCCGGGGCAGCGCAGCGTGTGGCCGCGGCAGCGCAGCGCGTGGTCGACGCGGCGAAGGGCGTCGGTTTCCC
>Ga0116228_10002768_pt1 | contig 15230 bp, 11 predicted proteins | sample S1TSphfallax_2_FD_89694 | JGI IMG/M metagenome (GOLD analysis project Ga0116228, IMG submission 89694) | Host-associated microbial communities from peat moss isolated from Minnesota, USA - S1T2_Fc - Sphagnum fallax MG | ecosystem: Host-associated > Plants > Peat moss > Unclassified | place...
GGCATGCTCAAGCCAGTTACCTAGTAACCAATTGCATCATACACGATTCAATTTGAATGACAGTTTATTTACAGCACACAACAAAAGTTCCTTTCTTTTCAAAGAAACAATTCATCTGCAAAAGTCTTTGTTCTCATAACTGGTTTTAACTGCAAAATTTACCAAGCCTCAACATCAAGTGACTCAACAAAACTGGTTTTTAAATGGTTTGGACTGTGCTGCAAAATTGAAATCTGCCCCAATTTTAAGCACCTAAAACTCAATTGCAGTATATACACCAACCACATAATCTGCCCCGTATGCACCTCTGAGACATACAGTGATAGGAAGGTTGCTGTCAAAACCAAAAAAAGAACCCAATGGACCTGGTCAATGAATGTGCTTGGCAAATCCTATTCCGCTTGATCTTAAGGCTTTGTTTTACTTACCATCCTTGTGAATTGTGAACAACTTCACCAGGAAAGTCTGATAGCTCCCACAATTCCGGAGCATATCCCCCCAATCCTGTGCATATCCCTGCTCCAAAATGCTGACTTTCTGAATGACTCGGTGGTTGAATATCACCATGAGGTGCGAGACCAGCCCCCCTTGACTAACAAACCAACAGGTCTAACCAGATGTGCACTTGACCATGATTGGATGTGAGCAGCAAGGACAAGAGCCAAAAAGAACATCAAATGACCTGCAAGACAGTACAAAATGCTTACCATATGAGTTGCTCAGTGGTGACATAAAGCCGAGAAATAGCAAAACTGCAAAAACATTATAACAGAATCAGATATGAACTGGGAATAAACAAGGATGGAAAATATCACAAGAGTGCGAGAATAGGCAATTTACTGTCTTGTAGTCGGTATGGCTCTGAGCCACTCCACCAGACAGGCACTGTGGAATGGACGTCCACAGCTGCCATTGTCACACACCCTGTCTGGCACAAGGCCCTCTTTGCTTACCCAGTCTCCAGTCCCTACATACAATTCCATGAAGGATGGGCTCAACAATATGACCTTGCTTCAATACATTTGGTCAAAATTCTCAGAGGCAGATAATGCAAATGATAGATAAAATATAGCCACTGAATTATGAGGCAATCACAAATAATTTTCCAAATGGCCTCAACTCAAAATGAATCATAATCCATGAGACAATGATACAAATATGTTATATATGTACCATGAGGTAGCCGATAGTTATAGCATATTATACAGTTGGCACTGATATCATCCTGATCAGTGTCTTGTGGACAAGGAAATGTTAGCTCCAAAACATCCTCCAAATTGATCCGCAAAAGTCTATCCATCCTGGTAAGTACATAAGCATGAAGTTGAAACATTACGACTGATGATATATTTCAGATTTCGGGAGAATCTTTTCATAGTGACAAGCAAGAGGCAGACAATAAAGGTAATCACATACTGTTGAAGTAAGGAGAGCTAACACATACCAGTGGCTCATGCAGCTATCCATGCGCTTTCGAATTGGTGAAATTAGTGCATCTGAACCAAAAAATCGATACCTAGCAACCAAAGCTCATGATATGACTAATTTTGTATTACAGTATGATATTAAGCACATAATCAAACCTGCAAGCACACCATAAGTGTGGAAAGAGCATGAGCAGGTTCAAAAAGAAGATTCCTTACTCTGGTATTGATCGGGGTGACAGGGGGTTGACAGTGATGGATAATGAACAGTGGCCACCTGCAACAGACCAAGACCCACTCAATTCCACTAATTGGTAGTCATGACCAAACACATGACAATCCATGATTAAGAGCAAAGCTAACCCAAACTACTCTTGATGAAGAAGTGGTGAACTTGGCATCCAAATCATACATCATAAGTAAGAATGACAATGTCAGTGCATAGTGAGAGTCAGAGACCACTCCAACTTTGTAGAAACATATCAAGGACTGTGCAAACAACATAATACTTATGAGAAATGAAATCTCCAAAACAACAATTTGAAGGCAATACAACAATAAGTGCAAGTCATAATCTTGTGAGAGTCACTCACAAAGTGTCAGACCATCACCTCCATCATGAATAGTAGTGATGAGCTGTCATCACCACCCAGTGACTTCATCAGCTACTGACAGTGGGTGTAGATAACTATATAGTAATCCATCCAAAATTTTGGAAAAACCACTACATAGAATCTGCATCTCAGTTTCTGTCACATTTCCAGATGCAACAGGATGACTTGGTCATGATGATGGCTAGCACTCGAGAAGAATCAACAACCAACAACAGAACAAAAAGCATGAACTATCTACCAAGAGCAATTCGGCGGAAGCAATTGGCACGGGAAGGGTGTTCAGGTTCCATCACCCACACATGCTTGTCTATGTCCTCCATATTTGCCCAAAAGTCTTGGAAACGCTCTGCAGCCTACGTTGACCAGTCTTCATATGTTAACAGCTAACCCTTCACAACCATTCATCTGCTTTCGTCCATAGTCTCAATAGAGACTAATGAATATCCATTTTCTGCTGAACCCTTTGTCCCTCCAGGAACACCTAGAACTTTAGCCTTTCAAGGCAAATGCCACAGTTGAAAGTGAAACATACTTGAGAAAGGAAAAGGTGAACCCTACAAGTTGGAATTGTGAGAGAATGGCATTCATAGTTCCATCTGGTCCCCATCGTAACTCCACAGCAATGGGAAGATCCTGCAATAAATACAAGTGTGTAAGGATAGCATCACTTTCCAGGCTGAAGAATGAGCCACAGAGAACTCCAAGCATTTGGATAGGTGACCACCCCAATGGAAAGTAGCACATTGAAGGACTTACAGCAGTAGCCAAGGGCTGTTTTTCAGGGTAGTCTGGTGGCAAGTTTACATGCACAATATGCTCCCGGCCTGCTACATCACTGCACTCAATAAAAAGCAATGTATTGGATTGCGGAAAACATGATCACCAGACAGACATTACAAGGGCCACCATGTTTCAACTACAGATTATTATGTTTAGGCTTCATCTCTTTCCTTCAATGAGTCCTGAAGTTAGATCCACTCCCCAGTTGATCAAACATATATGGCAAACACACTACCAGTTTACTGCCTGGTTGTTCAAGAGACACTATTGACCTGCATTTAGTTATGAAATTTGTTGATTGTTCAACACACTTCAGAGTTGCATCAAGCAATTCCCACTTGTGAAAGAGATTTCTCAAGCATGGTGAAGAAGATGCAAAACAACATAATGTCTACAATTCTTATGGCTTGAATCTAACAAGGTTTAAGTGCTTTTAACTTACAAAAAACATAAGTGAAGTGTGGTAAGCTGAGGAGATATCCATGCCACATGCTCCCACCCAATTGCTTCTATCTGATCACCAACACCCAAATTCAATCTACCACAGCAAAAAATTTGCAAGAATTCCAGCCTCAAGCATAAAATCATCATCAGAAACAGGACATGACACCTAAGTTAACACAAGTCTACCTAAAACAAACAATGAATGATGCTGTCAGGTAACTGTCATCTCCAGAATCATACCAGATATGACCAACAAATGAGGTTCAGTGTGAAAAAGTAGAATACTGATTGTTGATGGAGCAAAACACAAGGGCATAATGTAATGCACAATTACAGGAGCACCAATGCATAGCACAAAGAGGTTTCTGCAAGGGGGCAGGGTGGGGGGCCAGGGTTCCATTCTAAATGACTTTTTCCTCAAAGTGATTCTGATGGTTACAAAGGAAAAAATGCTTAAAAAGTGAAGATGTGGGGGTATTGCTTCTGAGAAAACTTGTGCAGGCAGCTACCACTTACTTCTGCAACAATCCGGGCATAGAAGGATGCTGGAGGTAACACGACCTGTGGTTGAGCCTGCACTATGCGATCCTGACACAATGACAAAGTTGAGAGGAAAACCCTTTAGACAAAACAGCTGTGGCAGTCAAGAAGGATGATGTGTTCTTACAAATCCAATCAATGAAGACACAGCCGCAGTATCAATCTGAAATCAGCAGTGCCAGTATCTTGCAGGCAACAATAGCACAAAATGAGCATTGAGTAGGGCTACCAAAATGTCCTTGAACTCCTCAACAAATGTTGCAACATCCAAGCTCTGTTTCATTCGCTGTTTCAAGCACCCAGAGAAACCACCAGCATACATCCCTCCAGCAATCAGTACCAAACCACACATTCTTGAATGAACATATCAAAATCCTTCTCCATATCCCATCTAAGAAGAGTACTACAACTCCCCTTCTGCAATCTATCTAAACAGCCTCCTGCATCTTGCAAAATTCGGAAAAGGAAAAAAAAAAAAACAGACACTACTGTGTTGCTGCTGATGGTAGGAGATGAGAGAAAGATATAGTCCTCATCAAGCAGAGCCAAGCATGGGGGGTCCAAAAACAAAAAAAAAACAAAACAAAACAAAAAAGGGCTTTGGCAAACTATAACACGCACCTCTTGCAATACGTGCTCAAAGCCTTCCAACAGCATACGAAGCTCGAGCTTGCAGTCTAGCTTGGCATTCCGCAGCGACACCTTTCCTGCCTCCTCAGGCGATGGAACGTTGTGCAATCCGAATTCATACTCCTTGCCCTGCTTGCCCTCCAACCAAGCCAACAATTTCACCATTCTCTGCATGTTACGTCTCTTGTCTACCTAGATCGATCGATCGATCTCAACAGAAGAAGCAGCAGCATTTGCCACTTCGATCTATCGCTCAACACTTTCATATTCACCGATTTTGCACATTACAAAGGAACGCGATTGAAAACCCTTACCTGCACCGGCAAGAAGACTTGGAATGCCGTGAGCTGTGCATTGAGCGGCAGCACCGTCGCCATCCCACATAGTCAGATCTGGTCCCTATCTCTCGCGGCGTCTGAATCTCTCTCTCTCTCTCTCTCCCTCTCCCTCTCTGAACTGTCTCTGTGTGTCTCGCTCTCTCGCGCTCGCGGTTTTTCCGAATCGCGACCTTGGTTTGAAACCCTAGAGGAAACCCTAAAAGAGCAAAGGTTCTTTGTGACTTCCATTCCTCGACGCTGCTGCTGCTGCTACTTCTTCTTCTTCTCTCTCTCTCTCTCTCATCATCTTGTCCGTGAGGTTGATTTTCCGGAACACTAAGAAGAGAGATTGCGTGCTCTCCTCTTTCGTGTGTGTGTCATCATCCATCAGATCAGAGAAAGTTTCGTGTCCTCCATCGCTTTGAGGAGGATGCGTGTAGTCTACTACTACGTCCCCCCCGGCTGTCTCATTAGCCTCCTCTCTTTCTTCTTCTGTCTTCATTGTCGTCGTCGTCATCTATCCAGCAGCAGTTGAGGAGGAGGACGACGACGACGTCGTCGTCCGTCACACAACAACAAGCGAAGGTACCTACCTACCTAGACGCAATTTTCATGCCCCTTTCTTTCTTCATCATGTGATTTGCATGTCTCCTCTTGGTGTTGTAAAGAAAATGTGAGGATGTAGCCAGCGGGTTGTTGTTGTGAAGAGCTCCGATCTGTCCCTTTGACGTTTCCGAGATGCTCGACCGCATCTCCAACTGCGAATTCTCTCGGTGAGTGTGAATTGGGAAGGAGAAAACTTGTTTGTTTGTCTGCTGCGAGGTTTTGTTTTTTCTCTGGTAGTGTTTTTTCCTTCTTCTTTTATCCGATCGTTTCTTCACGCAGTTTGTCGTCCGTGTATCTGTTTCCTTCCAACGCCGTTTCATCAGGAACATGTGTGCTTTTGACGATCGGTGACCGCTGTCGTCGTCGTCGGGGGCTGTAGCCTTAGCAAGCCCGTAAGAATGGCGGAGCATGACAAAGCGAGTGGCCGCATGGAAGACTATTGTGGAGGAGCAACGTATTCACCAGCAGTGTATGTGTCGGTTTGTAGCTACTTACCGACCGTCGCATCCATCACATAGCAGAGGAGCAGGAGAGGAAGAACCAGCAGCAGCAGCAGAAGAAGAAGTAGTAGATCAAAAGTAGTCAATTGGGTACTTGTATCACAGACTTGCATCTTTACGTCATCATAAGGGCCGGTGAGCATTTCCCAGGGATCGCAAAGGAGTATGCAAACAAGGAATTGTTCACCCTGGTTCATACCCATCTCACAGATGGGAGCTTCTTGATGGTAGCATCTAATTAGTCAAGAAAGCTTTCTGAGAGTATTAGGTTTATTCTCAGAGTGTGCAACTGTTTGTGCGGCCTTTCTGACTGGGCAAGCAGGCAGGCTGGCTACTGCAAAAGGCAAATTCACCTGTCATTTTGCCTCGTGGCGATTTCAAAGTTGGAAGAGCATGTTACAATCATTTCAAAGATGTCTGGTTTGACTGTGGCTGGACCAGAAGTTGATATGGACGAGTCTGCAAGGGTGAATCTGGATCTAAATCTTGCACCTCCCTTGATTCCTATAGCAGCAGGAACCATCAGAGCAGGAGCAGAGGGAGCAGGTAGTATACCAGGTGGTATACCAGATCTGGGAATTCGGCAAGAACCAAGAGGAATATGGTCTCCCGGCATGCGAGTTATGGGTCGGTATGTGGGTGCCAGAGTTCATTTCATAGAGCTGCCATCAGGACGCATTCAGGAGACCCACTTACCAGCTACCCCAGAAACTCCGAGGCAATTTCGACGTCTGCAGCAAATTGAAAGAGGAATTTCAGCATCTCATGAGCAATCTGGAGCAGGGTCTCACCAACAATTGCAGCTACATTTTGGTTTTGGACCAGCACAGCCTGATCAGCCTATGGCTGAACATGTTGAAATCAGTGGGCAGCAATCTGGTGTTAGAACAGCACAAGCACCTAGGACAGAGTCTCAACAAATGCCAGAGCACCCTCTGCGAAGACAGCGTCTAATGAGACGATTCCGACCTACAAGAGTAAGCCGGGAATTGGTGGAAAATCATTCAAGGACAGAAGGTAGCTTGAACGTTTCTAATTTACCTGATGCAGTGGTTGCACCTGTGGTGTCTAATTCACTTATGGAGTCTCTGAAATCAGTGGCAGAGACCAGTAGCAGCCACTTTGAGTGCAATATCTGCTTGGAAATGGCTTGTGAGCCTGTGGTCACCCCTTGTGGCCATCTTTTTTGCTGGCCATGCCTTCACCACTGGCTTCAACTCCGGTCTTCTCACCAGGAGTGTCCTGTCTGCAAGGGGGCAGTTGCATTAAGCTCTCTCACACCTATATATGGTAGAGGCACTGAGTCATCAGCAAAGATACCAAGTGCAGAAGCAGGAGCATCAAGCATTCCCCCTCGGCCCCAAGCACGCAGAGTTGAAAGTCAGAGGCAAAGAGCAGATAGAGATGAAGGAGAAAGAGAGAGAACACGACGGTTGAGGGTTAATGACTTGGCTGCTTTCCACAGAAGGTTGGAGGGAATGCCATTGTTTGCAACACAGAGGGACCCAGATGACCTTCTGGATCAAGCAGAGCAACGAGGGAGGCTGAGTGAATTGCCAGGTTTGCGAAGAAGGATGGAGGATGTGCCAGTGTTTCTAACACAGAGGGACACAGATGAGCTGATTTTGAATCAAGCAGAACGGCAGATGAGGACAACTGAATTTGCGGCTTTGCAAAGAAGGTTGGAGGCAGTGCCAGTGTTTCCAGCACAGAGGGACCTGGATGACCTGCAGACCTTGGATCAAGTAGAACAGCGACAACAGGATCATGCAACCAGTGGTGTGTCATGGATGAGAGATGAGATGCTAAGTTGGGGGAGAGCAGCACGCATACTACGTGAAAGTCTGAGTGACACCTTCCAGACGCCAAGCAGCTTGATTGGAGAATTGAGAGATAGAGTAGGGGCTCCTACTTTTGGTGGGCTCATCTTAGACCCAAGTTCCAGCAGTGAAGAACAAAGGTGGCAGTCCAGAGAAGCAGCGAGATCTGTAGGCACATTTGAGATTGATGCTGAGGAGCTCAGGCAGGTAGAGAGACGCATGAGGGACACCACAGCACAATTAGCTCATCAACGAAATGATATAATCAACCACCTCGGTCCAAACCGTGTGGAAGCCACTGCTCAATTGCCTAGTGTCAGAGCAAGATTTGTTAACATGAATAATGCTGTTCATAATCACCTCTTACCTAACCCTCAACAGCCTGCACAATCACAGACCATTGAGGTTGTGCCTCCCTTTGCGAGTAGTGACAGAAGCACAGTCTTGCCACTGGTGAATGAACAGGCAGTGGAATTGGGGCCATCAGTATCAGGCATCCCCACATCGACAACATCTGCAGGTGCTGTTGCTGCAATGCTGGTCCCAAGGCAGGGTGCAACTCGGGAGGTGCTAGTAAGGGAGAGGCGCAGACGTCGTCAGGAGAATGTAACTGTGTTACTTGGAGGTAGACAGGACTCTTCTGAAACTGTTGTGGACAATGGGGCAGCAGCTTCTTCAGAAGCAGGAGGCACTTTGCTGCCTGGCAGGAAAAGGAGGCGATTGGATTAGGGTTTCTGGCAACATGTTCCACCCCAGGTCCCACTGATTGCTGAAGGCTCTAGGTGCATGTACTGTGAATTAGAAGCATAGAACTATATTTCATTTGTTCCATGAGAGTAGTGTCAATACTTCACACTCCATGTAACGCATGAGATAGCAGGTTTGCTTTGTTTACAGCTAAGTTTTTTGGTGACTCTATTTGTCTTCTCCATCAAGTCATCACTATTTAATGAGAGATACTATTGTTTTTGTAGCCTGTGGTCAAAGTAATACCTCAGGAGTAGTAGTTTTATCATCTGTTAGTATGTGGGTTGCAAGCACGGCAGCATCTGTGAGAGTGGATTCCTCTCACAGAGTGGCTTCCATCCAACAAAGCAAGTGGTTGGAATCTCAATTTCAGCACGTTTGCTGAATTATAATCTGTTCAGTATGTGGCTAATTATGTCTTTTTGTAACCATTATTTTGAGAGATGGCACCATTTTGTCCTTTCTGTTAGGACTCACATGTTTTTGTGTAAAACTGCCATCTGTTTTGTGTACATTTCTTGGATTAATCTGTCAGTCTTTGGTGGTTTGAATCTTCCATCTTTGTTGCTTATCTTACTTCATCATCACTTCTAGCATTGTAACATCTGCAGCAATGGAGCTCTTTGTGTTACACTGGTTTGGTGTAGGTTGTTATGCAGATATGCCTTCATGATACAATCTCTCTGAGTCATCTGCCTGGAGCAGAGAGAAACAATTATCAAGGTGGCAACAGTAAAAAATTCCAAGCTGCTGTAACAGTAAGTTGGTACTGCTGATTTTGGAGTGTGGTTCCAATTCAAATCACATGGATTTATTTTCATGCTAGCAGTTCATGCATTTTGGTTGGTGGGGCTCATATTGTGTGAAGTTGCGTCTTGTGAGTGAGGGTGAGAGGATTAAGTAGGATTTTCATCAGCTGTTTAGCTTCTGGTTAATTAGCTACTGCTGAATCTGCTTTTATACATTTCATATAGCTCAATGATATTACATGATGTGTAACATTTTTATCATTCATTGTTCACATTGTTCACTTTGCAGATAGCTGTGGTGAGGAGGGAAAAAAAAGTATTGCAAACAAGCTGGAAGCTGGAAGATTCAGAACTCTTCAGCATTTGATAAAAAAACACTTCAGAAGAAGCACACCCATGAATTGATGGTGAGGTGGATGCTGCTGGTCATTCATTCAATATAAACATGAATTGAATGATGCCAAGTCCATCACTAAGTTAATTCATTCATGCAGTTAACAACTACAAGTGTTAGCTATGATCCTGTGAGCTATGATCCTGTGAAAATAAGAGTTTCTCGAACGGAGAAAAACAATCAAGAATAATGCACAAAATTCCGGACAAGGACTAGATATACACTCAAGCAACATTCAATTTTTATTATTGATTGTGGAATAAGCATAGGTGTCTAGAATCGAGAGTACCGAGCTTCCAGACCTGGAGGTTAAAAAATACAGGAACAGAAAAGGAACACTAGTATTGTTACAACCAGTTATTTGCACTTGTACTTATTTGATTCTGTTAAAAGTTAAGAATGTGACTCAGGAGCAAGCTCAACAGAACTTGTTCCACTGGGTTTACAAAACAAAGTTTGAACTGGCCAGAGTGAACCGGCACCCACAAGTATACCATGAAGGGTGGTAACTGGTCAGAAAACAGCTTTCTCTTGGATTGCAGTTTCCTAGTTAACCCTGATAGTTAGCCCGGTTTCCCTTTTTACTACCTACCTACTAACAAGCCACAAGCAGGTTGTTCAAACAGCCCTTACCTATGTACAAACCACAAACCATCTACTTACATAGTCATCTACTTCTTACAGAATGGGTTACCAATCGGAAACCAGATTTTAACTCAGTTAAGGTTTGTTCATCCACAACTGAGTCATAACAGGCAGACAGTGGAATCTGCAATGGTAGGTGCTGGTTCACACTGAGAGCACCGAGAGCTGACAATGGAAAAATCAAAATTGCATCTGTTATGATATACATTATATGGGATAGAGAGCTCTTACACCTGGAGATTGTGTAAATTGTGATGCAATAAATGGAGAGCAGACCACAGCAGAGAGAGAAAGAGAGAGGTATGGCAAGTTCAAGCATACAATGCAAAGTAAAGGAAGGTCAGAGAATACAATTACAGGTGCCTGCCAGTAGTAACACAGCTCCAGAAGACCATTACAGTGGAAGAGTGTAGAGACATGGAATGACATAAATAGTGGGAATTCTTTTTTCAACACCTGTTGGAGCTGTGATTCTCTACCAAAGAGGGTTGTTAATCACTTGCAGCCTAGGCCAGCTGCAGGAAAGGTTTTTCGATCTGACAAACAAGCAAGGCTTTCAAAAACAAAGTTTGTGACCTACAAGCAAGACAAATCAGAGCAAGGCCAATGTTTTCAATCTCATATTTTCCAAAATGATCCAATTACACATAGTGACTGATTCTTGACCAGATTATGGTTCAGATTTTTCAGATATATTAGTATTGCCCAGAAAATCCAAGTTCACGTCTACTGAGCAACAAAAACCAAAACAGGGATGAAGTGTCTTGAGTTCTGCAATGAAAACTCTATTGCAGGGACAGCAAATCATATTTATGAGATTGCAGAGAAAGAGTCCACCATGACACTTTTGAAGGTAACTGTTGTGTCAGTTCCTGCAAACAAAAAACCGCTAGGGCAATAATAGTTTGATCATACCTTAGTGAGTGTGCCACTCACAAAGTATGTGACCATCATCTCCTTCACCATGAATAGCATTGACTAGCTGCCATGGCAGAGAGATCTCAATTGCAACCATAAAAAAAGTTGCAAAGAAAATATCTTCTCAATTTGAAATGCATCAACCTCAACATTTAACTCCCTCTTTGAATATGACAGGCATTTGAATTTAATACAACATGCACAAGCCCTCTATAAAGAAGATCAAGTGTAAACTTACAAAGTTTCAATAGTTAGACAAAGCCTTCCAACCCCTCCACTAGTGCCTGTTTAAGATGTTTGCTGGATGCTGCCACCCGATGTGACATCATGTCAAACTCACTTCCAGACCTGCATTAGCCAGCCAAACAATGAGGACCTGATGAGCTCAAACTGCAAAACCTTTAGTTTCTCGCATTGTTGAAAACATCATCTCAACTGTTATAATCCTGCTATTGCCTATAAGTTTCTTGCATTGTTAAAGACCACATCTCAAGGGTTCTAATCCTCATAATGCCTGCATTCCTTCTGTGATCAAGCTGCTGGTGATTTATTGGAGCCCTCAAGGTCAGATAATGAGTGGATGGGCTAGTAAAACTGTTGCACTACAACAATCTCTCCCTCCTAGGCTCAGCTGATTATTTGGACCAACCAGACTAGAACTCTCTTGAAATCATCACAAGTTTCACAATGATAATAGCAGTAGGCCAAGGAGAAAACTTACGGGTCAAATACATGCCCCCCTGCCTCTTCCAGTATCAAAGCACCTGCTGCAACATCCCTGCTCCATATAATGTGGTCATCACAGAGCACGAGACACTCTAGATTGTTCATGAAGTCACAACTGTACCCCCACTCCTCCCCAATCATGCAAAACATGCAGATCTAGAATGGCTTGCAGTAGGTGACATGAGAACTCATTAACTCACCAGGGACCTCCAAAGCCAAGCTCATAAAAGAGATCAAGCCTCCCACAAGCCAGTCCACACAGGTCCATTGCACAAGAGCCACACATACGCAGAGAGCGCACCTGCCAATGCCACATATCAGCCCCACTTTCCGTCCTTCAAATAGAAATGTTGGAGGACCTTCAACATCCTCAAGGATTGTTTCATGTCCTCACAGCATAATTCCTGCATTCCAGTATAAGGCAGTAATCAAACACACATCCCACAAACCCATCTCTATCATGTAATAAGAGGCCACCATGTTGTATGGTTCAGAGGATCCCAATGGCACTAGAGACTCACTCAGTAATAGAAGCTTGTTACAAAGTTAGAACAGGCCTATTCCTTAATACAAAAAGCAAGTTTTCACTATTGTCCCTGAAAGCAACAAGATATTTCTGCAGTTGTGGTTGCAGCTTGGTTCAAATCACAAGTTTTTTCTAAGAAGCCACACCTTGAAAAGGAGGTTGTTGATTCTGTTGCTGGTTGAATCTACTGTTTTTTTATTTCGCAGTGTCCCAATCTGCAGATCAGTAAAACCTGATTACCCAAAATGCCATATGTAGATCTGAATAACACAGTTCAACACCTGCAGACAAGGAGTCAACACCTAATACAAAATTTCACAAATCATATCAGCTTGGTGTGACAAACACTCAATGATCTCTCTCATATCAAGCCAACAGAAAACAGAAATGAATTAAGCAGGTGGCACCTCTGTAGCAAGAAGGGCATTGCCAATATCCTGCTGCTCTGAAGCTGCACAACCTCAACATAGAACACAATTACTGAGCAAATGGATGGTGATAAACATAGCTTACAGCATTCTGACATCCTCATCAAGACTACTCGCCTTCAAGACTTAATTCCTTAAGCTGTGGGAGTCACCAACACCTAGAATTTAGGAATTCACATGATCATCACTGACCATAGATGTGCTGCCCGTTCAAAAAGGCTCCCCTTCCTTTCACAGCAGTGAAAAGCTGTACATGCAAAACCGCCCACAAACAAGCAACAATGCATAAATTCCAACAATTTTTCAACCACAAATTACTACTATTACTCCAAATTCCAGAAACCTAAGAATATTTTGAGACACCTGATCGTGTTTGACAGAATTTTTTGCAAGTGCAACCCACATACTGCATATCTGAAGTTCATACCTCATCAAGAATGGGATTGAAAACTACTCCAACAGTGGGGACTTTATCAACCACCAGACCGATCGATACACAAACGAAGGGGTACCTATCACACGGCAAAGTGGATCAGTTGTGGTGCCCTTATTCCAGTCTATGGACTAAAAGATCACCAAGTGGATAAGATCATAAGCTTTGTCAAGTGAGGAGCAGCTGGAGGTGGGCACCTGTGGACAAAATTTGTAGTCCCATCCAATGGATCCACAATCCATGTTGGTGCATCTGTCAATTCTGGGGTACCATCTATTGCAGAGGTCTCTTCCCCTATCAACTGTGCAAACATGCCAAAAGTGAACAAAACAACAAAGATACAACAGAATCACTGCAAGCAAGGAACTCAATCACAGACTGCAAATCCCTAACCTGATGAGAAGGAAATGCAGTCTTCAGGTACTCGAAAATCAGACTCTCACAAGCCTTGTCCGTCTCTGTTACCAGGTCAACCTACATGATAGGGACAGATGTCCAGCCAAAGAGTTAGCCACAACCAAGCCCTCTTATTATGTATGCACTGCTTGCTGCATATGTCCTACAGACCTGTTATTGGAAGATCTCCTGTCAGTCCATCTCAAAGAAAACGTTCTGATTAGAAACATGACAGAATAGAATGGGGAGCAACTCACCTTTCCTTTGTGTTCAACTGTCTTTGTGTTGTTAAAATTGCTCAAGATTATCTGAAAAAAGATGAGAAGGAAAAAAGGACAGACGGCTGGATCAAATTCACTGCAGATCAGGACACCTGTAGAAAGGCTGTAAGAAAGGGTTACAGAATTGAAAAGAGAGATGGGCCAAGCAAGCAAGCAAGCCAGCCAACCAGCCAGACCGGAAATTCACTTATACGGCAATGAGCAAGGGTCAGTTTTTAGTACCTGGCCTGCTGTCTTTGCAGTTTCCACTGCCACATTTAGGTAGCTGTCCAATGTTTCTGTCCACACCCACGCTTTCAACAACGCTGTTAAGAAAGATCTGCTTCCCCTTTTAACAACTTCTTCGCATCATGATGGAATCCACTTGAAAAACAAAGCACACTCTGTTAATAATGAATGCTCAATGAAAATCCGGTGCCACCACCACCACCACCACCACCACATCTTATCTAAGCAGCTGTACAATGGATTTGTCCCCCACCCATGCTTTCAAGAGTGTTGAGAGATAGATATGTGCTTCCCCCGCTTTCTATTCTTCCTAAGGTCTTGAGATCATCATTGAATCGAATCGAATCGAATTGAATTGAATTCACTGGAGAAAGACTCACCAGGATGAGCACCCATCGTAGCTCGGTTCCAAATCTAAATGATCCTTCCCCCCTCCTCCCTCGCTTCGCAGACGATTGAGAAAAAGCTCGCTCGCAGTCGCAGTCTGTCTCACCCACCTGAGCGCCACAGTGAACCAGCACCCACATGCGCACCATGAAGGATGAATGATAAGTGGACAGGAAACAGTTTTCTGTTGGGTTTCAGTTCCTTAGCTAACCATGGTGGTTACCTCAGTTGCTTTCTTTCTTTTCCCCCTACCTACCTACCTACCTACATACCTACTTACCTACCTACCTATCAACAACTCACAAGCAGGTTGTTAGTAGGTAGGTAGTAAAAAAAACCCTTACCTTATGTATAAGCTATCTACGTACCTAGTAGTGACCTATTTTCTTACCTATCTGCCTATACATGAGACCTATTTCCTACAGAATTGGTTACCATGGTGGAACCAATTAGTATTAACACGGATGAGATTCATCCATAACTGAGTAATAAAAGGCATCCAGTGGATGGTGCACTGGTGGGTGCTTCGTTCTCTCTGTGGCCTACCTGAGGTCCAGAAATAAAAAGGTATAACCCACCAGTGTTGACCGGGTTGGGGGGGAGGGGTTGACCCGGTTATCAACCAGGTTCTCAATATCACATTCCAACTGGTTATGGTATTTGTTTGGGGGGGGGGGGGGGGGGGGGGGACAAGAAA
>Ga0116228_10002769_pt1 | contig 15226 bp, 18 predicted proteins | sample S1TSphfallax_2_FD_89694 | JGI IMG/M metagenome (GOLD analysis project Ga0116228, IMG submission 89694) | Host-associated microbial communities from peat moss isolated from Minnesota, USA - S1T2_Fc - Sphagnum fallax MG | ecosystem: Host-associated > Plants > Peat moss > Unclassified | place...
AATAAAACCCCTTACAAAAGGCACAATGAAACTCAAAAACTACTTTTAGAGGACTTGATGTTATTAACTTCTAAAGGGTATTTCTTTTTGAGCACTTGTGAGAATGTTTGGATGTGTAGATTAGCTTTGAAGCTTGACTCTAAACTAATGTTTCCTCCTCAAAGAGCATTGCATGCACTATAAAAAAAAACAAATATTTTCAATTGGTCTCTATGACTTAATTTTAGTCATAAATGACATTTGTAACTAAAATCTTTTTAGTTGCCTTCAACAAGTCGCATGCAATAATAATCGCAAATGACAAAACATATTGGATGAAAAAAAAAATTAACAAATGCAAGTTCATTTTTTGACTCCATTATATACGTATTGTCACATGTGATTAAAATGCAACTATTTTGGTCACAATTGAGGGCAAATGATGTGTTGCTAAATGTCCTAATATTTAACTATTTAAAATATAAATATTATTATTATTTTGAAATAATCTAAAACGTTCAATTCAAATGTTTAGATGATATTATATTATGACACATGGTTAAATGTAAATATGCCACGTGGCATTTTTAAATGAATTTAATTTAAAATATTAATATTAGGTTGGTAGGTATTTAAGTAGGTATTTAAGTAAGTACATAAGTAAATGCCTACAAACCTTGGTTACATACCTACCTACCTACTTAAGTAAAAAAGTAAGTAGGTAGCTACATTGGTCATTCTAAGTGGGCAAATCAAATTAGATATCTACCTAGTTAAGTAGATAAGTAGGTTGAGGAGGTAAGTACTTTAAACTTATGCATAATTTGTTTTTTCATTTTGGGTTAAACCTTTTGATTAGTTCGTCCCATGTGCAAAGTTTTTTTTATGTGAAATTGGATAACCACACCCCTTGTTTATATAATGTTCAAAATAGGTATAGACAATAAACAATATGGGATAAGTTTTGAAATTCCAACTTCCTCACAAACTAGATTATAATTCCAAAATTTTTTTTTTTTTTTTAGTTTTTAAAGTTCTAAAAGATTCAAATACATGGTTCATTAGATAATTAAATAATTATTTAATTAATAATGATTAAATTTACATATATTTAAACTATAAACTATACACTACAAATATTAAGTATTCATTATCAATTAGTTAAATAACTAATAAATTTTTAATATTTAACAAACTAGCTATATAACTATTCATAAGTTGCCAATACATAACTCAAAGATAATTAAATAATTAAAAGATATATTTAGAATTTATTACTTAAACAAATACTCGTCAAATGATAAATAATATAATTAATGTAAAAATAATTTAATTACTATGATTTGAAAAATATATATTTAAATTATGAATAATAAAAATAAAAATTACTTATTAGAAAATAAACTTCTTACATGAATCTAAAAAACTATTAACATTAAATAATTGTTTAGAAATAAAAATCAATTTTTAGATCAAATAATCTTTTTGAATTTAAATAGAAAATTTCAAATTCAAATAATGTTTTAATGAATTGAAATAGCAATTTTCAGATTCGAATATCAAATAACAAATTCAAATATATTTTCAAAGAATTAAAATAACAGTTTTTAGAATTGAAATATAATCTTTCAGATCAATTAATTCAAATAGTAATAATTCAAAATTCAAAATATCAATTTTGAGATCAAATAATGAATTGAAATGTCTATTTTTCGACTCAATTAATAATTTCCAGAATTGAAGTATTACTTTTGAGAATCCAAAAGTATAATTTGAAATTGAAATTTGAAGGTTCAAATGAAATGTTTAGCTAAAATTTAAATGAAAAATTTTCAGAGTTGAAATATAAAATTTCATATTCACATAAAAATATTCAAAATTAAAATGTCCATTTTTATAATCAATTAATAATTTTTGGAATTGAAATACTAATTTTCAGATTCGAGAATAATAATTTAGAATTGAAATTTCAATTTTGAGACTTCAATAGTTTTTATTGAAATAGAAATAAAGTAATAATAATAATAATAATAATAAAATTTAGAATTAAAATACTAAATTTCAGATTCAATTTTTTTTTTAAATTCAATAATTAAAAAAAGAATTCCAATAGCAATTTTTAAAATTGAAACATCGATTATAATGTTTAAATAAAATTTTCATAATTGGAATTATAATTTTAAACTCAAAGATATATATTTTAATATAACTAACAATTTAAAGAATTATCATTTATAACTGCAAACTCAAATAACAAGTTTAAAATTCAAATATTATTTTCAGAATTGAAATAACAATTTTCAAAGTTTACATTTTATTACTTTTGATATTCATTATATGAACAATATACAAACATATGCATATTTTATGTACACACAAATATACATACATACATATATATATATATATATCAGAAATATAGTTTTAATACATACATAAAAATACAACTTTATGTCATTGTAGAATATTTTTAGGATGCAACTTATTTGGTGATTATTGTGATTAATGGGACATATGAACCTATTAATGGATGAAAATAGACCTAAAAACTATCGAACCAATAGGTTGAAGTTGTGTCATAGTCGTGAGAATGACAAAAGTAATTGAAATTTGGTCTTGTATTTGGAAATACTCCCAAATCTAGTCATAAACAACTACAAGTTGCATGTAGTTGCAAATGGAGTGGTTTCATTTTGACTAATTTTTATTAATGATGGTTGATAGGTGTTTGGATTTGTATGTACAACCTTTAATTGTTGTAACACCTACAACCATGGCCACATTTGATTTATGGATGAATAAGGGGTAATAGGACACCTTTGCTCATAAATTTTTTTATCCTCCAAATGGAAGCCTTGGCGTATCATAGTGGGCCTTTTTGAGCCTAATGATACTATAGGGTAGGGGTTAACGAGGCAATTGAAAGTAATGTTAAAAAATTTTGGGTTCACATCCAATATTTTGTGTTATGTCAAAGATGAGGGAATCAACTTGGGGATCATGACCACAACCTTAAAATCAATTATTTCATGTGAGACATTGAACTTGTTTGCCCCATTTGATGGGGCATGCTTTGGGCATGTAATGAGCAAAACAACTTAGTATGCAACTAATGATGACTAGCACTAGTACAAAATGTGAATGTAGTTTATTAGTCTCCATTCACTAGGCCAATGAATTCACTATTTCCCCAGTAGGCCCCATTCACGATGACAAATGAATTCACTCAACATCCAATGAAATCACGTGGCATACAAGGACACCTTTTGTTGTAGTGAAGGTTTTCCAAGGAATTCAAGCCTATTAGTGTGAAATATATGCAAACATCACTTCAAGCTTGCATCACATGGCCAAAGAAGTTTAGTATGTTCATAATCTTGAATTTTGGCATTGTTGTGGAATTTTATGTTAATTTTTCCATTTTTGTTGTGTATTGTAAGTAAGGGGGCAAATGAATGGAAGCATGTTTGTTTAGATTTAGTTTGCCTAAACACAAATGAACAACCTCGATGAAGACATAATTTGCATCAAAGGTCACCATGTTTGAGCAATGCACAACCTATAGGACAACAATAATCATGTGTTATAGTTGCTAGACACAAGTTTTAACCAATAGGATTCCTTTTGCATAATCTTAGGCAATTGCTGAAGCAATTTATGATGCATTGTTTTTTGTTGTAATTGCATGTGTAGTTAACCAACTTACGAGTTATTGGTTGTTGTTTCATGTTCTCACTTTAGCAATCAGGTTGTATGTTTAACTTTTTAAAGATAGGTTGATATTGCAAGCAATGGTTGATGTTGCACAGGAAGTGGACATGCGCATTAGGGTTAAGCAACTTCAGGCCAACATGTGACTATAAGTGGCTATTGTGTTGAGGCCCTTCCTTGATTTCATGAATAGTTCCAAGTTGTGTAAAGCCCATAATATGTTGGTTCTCATGTTAGATCCCCAATTTAAGGATTTGAGTTTAGTGGGAAACTATGTTGGCTAGGCTTCTACAATTGAGATTGCAAATGCATATGATACCCAATTTGTCCTCCCAACTTTCAAGGTTTTGTTCTAGAAATTGCATGGACGGTTGAGTGCATCTTCAAGTGTTGTGTAGGAAACTATGTGTAGTAATAATGTTGTTTATGGAATAGGGATGTTCAAGGATGAAACTAGTTTTGAGCAAGTAAGTTTACTTTTGATATTTTGAAAGACATCATGAGAACTTGATTCATTTTCTTGCTTATTGGTAGTTCATAGTTTATACTCTACAAATTTTTATTGTATTAAGAACTAGTTTTTTTCATGATTGTGTGTTGAAGTCCAGCAAGAATTGTTGTGTTTTCGCACATTCAATGTGCCATTCAAATAAGTGGAAAACCCCCTTCTTTGGTGGTCAAAGCATGAAAGACAATTTCCAACAGTTGCATATTTAACTAGAGCATTAGGTATTCTTGGGAGTCAAATTGAGGCAAAGAAAGTTTTTTCTAGTGCAGGGATTCTCACTGGCCAATGTTAGTGTTGGCTTGGTGCAAAGAATTTGGATCTCCTAGTTTTGTTGATCAAGAATTGGCTAGATGACCCCACTATTGGATTTGATGATAAGACGAGCCTTGCAGATTTATATGTGTTTGATGAGGTTGATGATCACTTTGAGGAGTGTATCGAGGATTGAGAAATGTGTCCATGACTTTGCCACTGTTTTATTCATGATGCACATGCTACCTCACATTTAGCCCTTCATTTGAATGAATTTGAAGTTTGCATAGTGTAACATCTTGTTTGTTGCATTTTTTGGATTTTTTTTGTAATTTACACATTTTTTACACGGAGTGTAAAACAATGTAAGTGTAAATCACTTACTCTTACACTCTTTTTACACGTACATGGAGTGTAAGCCCTAATCTGCATACAAGCACAACACTGTCAAAGACCAAAAAGTGTCAAATTGAGGCTAAAACTACATTGCACCTGTTTTGAAGGGAAAATCAATTGGTTTGGACCAAAAAACTGTGCTAAAAGAGAGGTCCTGATTTGGAGAACCAAGAATCAGGCTAGGGACCAAGGTAGAGTCCAACTCAAGGATTCAATTTGCTTCAAATCAGTCCAAATTGGTTCCTAGGAAATTGGTCCAGGTGGTTTCCTATTAATAGTCTCCCACCTATTTTTAAGTCCTAGTTTTAGTTTTATGGGTGCAGTTGGATAATAGTGAATAAATAAACTTGGATGTGAGAAATTGTTTTGCAGGGTCACATCTTGTGCACTGCTGGGGGTGCTCTAAGGGTTGGACAAAGCCCTTAAATTTATCCATACCAAGTGCAATCCCATTCAACCATGCCATTTCATTGTCATGTTGCGTGGCTTTGGGGTCTCTTTACCACCTCACACTTGTGAAAACTACAACAATCATAACTAGTATTTCTCAATAATGTGACCTTAACAATGGACCTACAAAGGAATGAATAGAGGGAAATGAAGCTTACGGAAGGGCACTTACAATGAATCGAGGAGGAATAAAGAGTGGATCATGACTTTTGGGTTTTTGATCCTTCAATGTCAGCTCTTCCCATCAATGTGAAGCAGAATTCACCTAGTCTTCGATTGTTCAACCATGAATAGGGGAAACACATGGTGGTCATGTGGATGTCTAAAATGTGAGGATTCTCTAGAATAAGTCTTGAATGTGTACACACAAAGGAATTAGAGAGACAAACATCTTAGTGCACCCAAATGTGAATCATTGCACAATACATACATAGCCTCATCCTTAAAACAAACATGTTCCAAAGCCCCCAACCAATAGCCATTCCAAAAGAATATACTGAACCTACGACCAATAATTGGCAGATTTTTCTGAAGTATTTAATTATATCAAAAGATGGGTCCACCAGCTCCAATTTGGTTATTTCAGGATTTTGACAATCAAGCACAACTATGCATGGTCTCCCCCAAAATATATATTTCAACACTTCGACAATTGAGTATAAATATGCAAGGTCTTCCCCATATTTTGAATATAGTACTGTAACCAAGTGGAGTGGATTGCTCCAGATACTCTGTAAGTGCAGAGTTCAACTCTTGGAAATGAAGGTGAAGTGGAGTCAAACTTTTTGCTGCCCCTTTGAGAATTATATAACACTGAACATCAATTGCAGGTGCAGTTATCAACCCCCAGACTTTGTCTAGTGCTTCCCAAAAATGTGATTTTCCTGCTGGAAAGAATGTCAAATCCACAATTGTAGAAGAAAAAACCTCTGCATCTATGATTTGATCACCAATGATCCATCATCATCATGGTTTTAGACTTGTTCAGTGTTCCAAGCAAAATCTCACCTCTGCAGACAACATACACACCAATTGATGAGGCAGTCATGTCAAAGGTGTCAAAATAGGCAGCATGAGGGGTAAATTTTCTGATGCTTTCAAATCACATAAGAATAAGCATATGGGTGAGGGAGAAAAAACACCAACAAGGCATGATTAGACACAAGGCCTGATGAAAAAATTGATGTAGATTGGTAGTCTTTTTATTTATGGCTCCAGTTGCTGTTGCAAAAAGAATTCAGAAGATACTTGACAGAGAAACGATCTTCAACTAGATGATGGAAAGGATATTCAAATGCAACGTTTGACAAGTGGATCTTTAGGATTTGCAAAATACTAAGCCCACTGACCTACAGAAACATATCAATGACATTATTGTAGCAAAACTCCACGACAACACTTTGAAGGTTCCAGCAAAACCAAAACTAACACAAGAAGAACGAGTGCATGGGTCATAACCATATAAGTGTCATGCTCAGAAAGCATCACCTTCATTATCGTGAACAGAACCTGATGATGAGCTGCCATGCCTGCCCACCGACTTCATAAGCTCCCAACAGTTGATGTAGATAAGTACAAAAGAATCTGCTGAAAAAAATTCGAGCAAACCACTATGAAAAACACATCTCCATCCTCAATTTCTGTCACGTTTCTGGAAGTCATGGGAAGAAGACACAGTCATGATGTTGGCTAGAACTCAAGAGACATAGCAAATTAAGAAAACATGCAAAACTTCAGATGCATAGTCAAGGCTCCAAACCAGAAACACATGGAAGGGTTACACGAACAGATTAGGGTTTGCGAAGGATCCTCGCCATGGATGGTCCTGCTTGCAATCTTTGAGAGTACCCGAAGTCACAAACACTGTCCATGGGAAGAATGTTGGTGTGCAGATTCGCAGTTGGCATGGTGGCCAGCAGAATTTCAGTAGTCAATCTGAAATAAGAATTGATGACCCAACAATAATAAGGTTATAGAGATTCTCGGATCTGCTTAAGGCATCGCACTGATCAGCGAAAGACACCAGCTAGCCTAATCTTTCACAATGAACCATTTACCTACAATTCTATTCAGAACGAATGGGAAGTGTGATGCATCAAGATGATGGTGAAGATGGAGGCCTGCATGCACGGGATCAAAGCCCGCGTGGGAAGCCATTGAATGTACGAACTGCCACGCTGAGAGAGAGCAGCAGCGCTAGACGAACTCTTTGTTGCAAAATTAGAGTTTGCAGTTAGGGTTTCCGGTTAGGGTTTGGAATTAGGGTTAGGGTTCAAGAGTGCAGATGGTGGAGGGGAGGAGGATGAGGAAGAAGGTACTGGCACACTACCGACGGCCACGCTCTCTTTCCGCGCAAGAATGCGCGTGGCCGGCGTTACGTTTGTGCCTCCTCATCTTCCCTGCATTCCTTATGTTGTGCCTCCTCAACGAGTTCCTGATTTTTCCTTGCCAAATTTCTCGTTCTCTTCTTTGTCTGTTAAGGCTTCTTCTTCTTCTTGCAGGGAAATTGTTGTTGTGGGAGCAGCAGCAGCTACTATGGGTGTGGAGCGGTTGACAACGACGACGACGTTAGAGGAGGAGGAGGATATTGGTGGTGCTGCTGATGGTGGTGCTGTGTCCGTTGTGACAGCTGCCTCGGATCAGCGTCTGTATCAGTACCTCAAGCTGAAGAACGGTATGTCTGCGTTGCTCATCCATGACCCTGCCATGGCCTCTGCACCCAAAGACTCTTCTGGTCAGAAGATGGGCGTTGATGAAGAGGATGACGAGGAAGAGGACGAGGACCATTCTAGTGGGAGTGTGAGTGGGAGTGGAGAAGAGGAAGACGAAGATGAAGAGGATGACATGGAGTGTGATCCTGCTCATCCCCATATACATCACAACGGTTGCAACCACGGTAGGCTTTCAAGAAACCAATAGCTGCTAAGTTCACAAAGCGGCCAGCTACAGTCTTGGGAGAATTGCGCCTCAAATTATGAAAATTAAATTACGGGAGATAGTTAATTTTGATTTAGCTATGATTTTCTTTTGAATGAATGACATTACAAACATCTGCAGGTGATGGTGAGGTGAAGCTCTCATCTGGATTTGATGAAACTCCTAAACATTCACAGAAACTGAAAATGAATAGTCCTGGTATTTTTCTTCCAGCTGCACCAGCTTATGAAGAGATTATGAGCAGTAACTGATTCAAAAGGATGTGAATTATGCTGCAATAGCTTGTGTATCATTAACAGGAGAACTGTTTGTGAGTCAAATTTTCATCTGGGAGTTTGTTGCAGGGCCAATTGAAGGAGATGTAGACCATGAATCAGAGCTGGATGAAGGTGAGGAAGAGAGTGACAATGATGATGATGATGAGATGCCTTCACATGTGGGTGCAGCACAAGCACCCACAAAAAAGGTAAGGTTGAATAGCCAACAATCCATTTGGATCCGTGTTTTTTGACCACCCATACTATTATTGGGTTACTCTTCTGACCATGGATCATGGATTTTTACATGCAGGCAGCAGCAGCTATGTGTGTGGGAGTTGGCAGCTTCTCAGACCCACCAGATGCACAGGGCTTGGCCCACTTTCTTGGTCAGTTGTGCCCTGAATTTTTTTGGCCACCTTAGGTCTACTTGTTCTTCCTTGGCAACCCTCTTGTTCTGACTTTGAACAGATTCCTGATTTGTCATGAATGCTGGTTTCTGTGCAGTTATTATGGGTTCTTCTCTGCACTCTGATAGCTATGTCTTCTTGTTTACGTGTCTGCTCCCTAGCCCCCAAGAGAATTTGCTTCTTGCCATTGTCTATTTCACTTTCTCTGCTGTTTGCAGTCCTCATTGTGTTTGGGTAATTTATATGTCTGGGAATGAGATCATCCTAGTTCTGTTTTTCAGGTTATCTCAATTTGCAAGTATGAGTATCCTTGAAGACCAATTTGTCCTTCCCTTTGGTCTGGTTGTCTAGATAGAAAGAGAAAGCAATTTGGGTTCCATAGCAGATGGAGTTTTTGGGGATGATATGAGTGGAAGATGTGATCTGTTTTGATGAGCACTGATTTGGCTTGCAGAGCATATGCTGTTTATGGGGAGTTCCAAGTTTCCCGATGAGAATGAGGTGCTAATCTTTGTTCCCTCTCTTTAAGTGAGTCATGCTGATGAATTGCCATAGTAGGGTGTTTGACCAAATTTGTAGCAGGGTGCAAGGACAAGGAGGGACTGAATGAAAGGGTGGGTCTTTGCCTTGCAGTATGATACATTCCTTTCCAAGCATGGGGGAGGTTCAAATGCTTTCACAGAGACAGAGTTCACCTGTTACCATTTTGACATCAGCCCCAGTTTCTTGAAACCTGCACTTGACAGGTAAGAAGTTCAATTTTCTTGCTGTTACCACCAGTGTATCAAGATTTCACTTGAAATTATTTAATGTATTACAAAAAAACATCATGTGATTTCCTTTGTCATCATCCAACCTTTTTTCACAATTCATTCTAAACCTTCCAGAAAAAAATCCAGGCACATATAGTTAAGCAATAAATGGGAATACTAGTTCAATTATTAGCATTTTCTGTGAGTACACATTTGTCTGTAGTGCACATTTCATGTTGTGGTTTATGTTGACTCCTCTCTTTTTTATTTTCTTCTTATTCTGTTTTGGTTGCTTGATTCCCTTTTTCCTCTTGTTTTGTACTTCTCTTCCTGTCTCTGTGGGTCTCCATTATTGTTTCTTTTTTTTTCATGTTTCTTAATGTGTTGTCAGATCTGAGATCTCTATAACCTTGTTTATCAGGTCATCTTTTAATGCCATCTCTCAATGAGGTTGACTTTAATTGCAAGTATGGAGAAGTTCTCAATTCTTTTGAAGATATAATCTCTTTGGCTGCATGAACTCAGCTTAACCTTTATGAATATAGACCCTTAGCATTGAGGCATCCATATTTGAATATCTGGTTTAATTCAAGTATTGGTGTAACATTTCCTCAATACCTTGGAAGAATATCTGTTTGTTTCAAAAAATTTGGTAAAATGATGATGTCTGTAAAAATGCACTTATACATGCTATGCAGATTTTCACAATTTTTCATTTCACCTTTGGCAAAGGCTGAGGCTATGGACCGAGAAGTGCAAGCCATCGATTCAGGTATAGTCCTCTAGTATTTAGTGTGACTTTGGGTTTTCTTTACAGTGATATATCTGCTTCTTACTATTTTCAGTTGGCAAAAAATATCAGTGTTCTTCTAAGTTTACCAGCTGAGAGCAATAGAGGAATTGCCAACACTCATTTTTTATGTAATTGTGTTGATGAGCAGAATTTGAACAAGTCTTGCAAAGTGATGCATGCCGCCTTTTGCAACTGCAATGTCACACAGCCAAACCATCCCATCCATTCAATACATTCTCTTGGGGTAATGTCTTTTCATTCAATTTGCAGTTTTTGAAGTGTGGCAAGTAGCAATTGCAGCAATGATCATAGAATTTTCCAAGCTGGTGCACAATATGACTGTAGAATCCTGGATAATGGGTTGTGAAGCAGGATTGCAACTTCTTAGTTTCATTTGACATTCTGGATCACAGGGAACCGAAAGAGTCTTAGTGAGCCAATGGAGAGAGGTGTGGACATGAGGGGAAAGCTTCTTCAGCTCTACAGGGATCATTATTTGGCTGGTCGTATGAAACTGACAATTCTTGGTGGAGGTGGGTGGTAAGCTGTCACTTGTCTCTTCCTGCCTTTTTATCTTGATAGGAGGTATTGGTGACTGTTAGTTTTTTCTTTGAGTTTACAAGCAGTCTTTTTTCCTGGATATTGTGAGTGTTAAATAGTTGAATTTTGAATGTTGTGTACTGTGCAGAGCCATTGGATACTCTGAAGCAGTGGGCAATTGAGCTGTTTGGAAAGGTTTCTGAAGGTGGTGAAGCACGTTTACCCTTTCCATGGGATGGCCCAGTTTGGGAGTCAGGGCGTATGTATAGAGTTGAATCTGTGCGGGACCAGCACTTGTTGGCCATGACTTGGCCCTTACCCTGCCTACAAGCTGATTACCTGAAGAAACCTCAGGATTACATCTCCCATCTTGTTGGCCATGGTAATGCTAACAGCTCTAATGATCTTTGAATATTTGTGTCTCTTTCCTGCTTTATTGAGTTTAATATGTGGGACAACATGATGTGAATCTCTTTGCTGTCTAACATGTGACTATCTGTTCCTCCACAGAGGGTGCTGGAAGCTTGCTATCACTGCTGAAGGCAAAAGGGTTGGCAACAGGCTTGTCAGCTGGAGTTGGAGATGGAGGCTATGACCGTAGCAGTGCTGGTTACATGTTTACTGTCAACATACATCTTACTGATTCTGGGCTTGAACATGTATGTACATGTATTCTGTTGCTGGAGAATTTTTTTACTTATGATCTCCTTTCCTGAATGATTTCCCATATGTATCTGGTTTTGATGATTTCAACATTTTGTCTATCACAAATTACAGTGCTTTTGACACCACTTGGATGTGGCCAGGTTTTAGATGTTGTTGGGCTTCTCTACCAGTATGTGAAAATGCTGCGTTTGATTGGGCCTCAAGAGTGGGTGTTCAAGGAACTCCAATCAATGGCCATGATGGAGTTTCGGTTTGCGGAGGAAGAATCTGCAGATAATTATGTCGTCCGTCTTGCCTGTATGCTCTCTTTCACTTCCTCCTTTCTTGCTATCTTGTGTTTTGAGTATTGAGATATCTGTCAAGTCAGCCTTTGACTGACTTGCGAAATGTGGTATGTCTGTGGTAGCCAACATGCACTTATACTCAGAGGAGAACATCATCTATGGGGACTACTCATTTGAACAATGGGATCCAGACCTTGTAGCTGATCTGCTAAAGCGAGTCAACCCATCCAACATGCGCCTTGACATTGTTACAAAGAGCTTCAACAGAAATGCCCCTGGTACACTCCTGTAGACTGTCTTGTCACACTCTGGAGACTTCCATGTCTGTTTTCAATGTTTTTAGGTTGACATTGTTGTGAACATATTGTAATAAGAGTAACTGAAAACTCCAGTGATTTTTTTACCTGAGGCCCTTTTTCTCTCAATGTCTTCACTGTAGAACACAGTTTTGTCACTTGTCTTGTAACTTGCACAGATATTTACCCAAGCTGTATATCCCCTTTCTAACCTAGGATTTGGGAATGGTTGCTATATATTTCAGGAGTGGAAGTTGAACCTTGGTTCCAGGTTCCATATACAATTGAGATCCTGCCTGCAGATTTACTTCAACAGTGGGAGAATCCTTCACATGTGGATCCTGCCTTAACCATTCCTGTGGTTAATGCCTTCATTCCTCATGATTTTACAATCCGTACCGGGAAGAGTGTTGTCTCTGAGGATCTTAGCATCCCAAGGGTTGTTTTAGATGACCCTGCACTGAAGGTTTGGTACAAGCTTGATCAGACCTTCAAAACTCCTCGTGCCAACACCTATTTCTCCGTGATGTGTCGAGCAGCAGGGGAGAGCATTAAGGCAGTTGTTTTAACAGACATCTATATGAAATTACTGGAACACGAACTCAATGAGACTATTTACCTGGTATGAATGTCTATATCACCAGGATGTACTTGTAGGCTTGGAAACTAAGATTACTTTGACATCATATGTTGCCAGTGTCATTGGATGCATTATCTTTAAATTCAGCAATTAAGTTAAACAAGTTGGACATTGCATATGCTCATGCTGGGAACTGTCTTTGTGCAGGCCAATGTTGCAAAGCTGGAATCATCATTAGCAGTTACTGGAGACAAAATTGACCTCAAACTGTTTGGCTTTAATGAGAAGCTGCCAGTTCTTGCACACAAAATTGCTGAGCTCCTTACATCACTGGTTCCCAGAGAGGACCGATTTCAGGTCTGCCAGTTTCCATCTCCACACATAATGCTCTCTGGTGTGTCTGTCTGTTGACTGCCTGTACTCAAAACCTATGTTTGTCTTTGGAGAGTCTTGAACAGAAATTATATACTTCGGTCAATGCAGGTAATCAAAGAGGATATAGAACGCGCATATCGAAATGCCAATATGAAGCCTCTGAAGCATTCAGCTTACCTGAGATTGCAAGCATTGAAGGAAAGGTTTTGGCATGCTGATGACAAGCTTGCTTGTCTCCTCTCCCTCACTGTCAAGGATGTGACAGACTTCATTCCCCAGCTTTTCAATCAGGTAATTTCAACTCTGACAATTTATCTGTTTTCTGTTCCAATCATCATCTTGGGGGTTGGTTTTTTGTCTCGCTCCCCTTGCTTCAGTAATTTTTATTTGGTAATGTACTGCTGGGAATTTGCAGACATATATTGAAGCTCTGTGCCATGGGAACTTGGATGAGGAAGAGGCACTAAAAATTGCCAATATTTTCAAGCAAACTTTGGTGAAGAATGTCCTACCACCTGAGTTGAGGCCACAAGAGCGGATTATCAAACTTCCAATTGGCAGCTCACTGTTGCACAGTGCAAATGTCAAAAATGAGTCTGAGGAGAACTCAGTTGTGGAGGTATTTACCTTTGGAGCTTGTAGGCTGTATTTTAATTTCTGGACAATCCTTGGTCAAGCTTTTGTAGGTGATTCACCTTTTTCACCAGCTCCTGCTAATGTGGTCTGTGTGGATGACAGATGTATTTTCAAGGGGAGCAAGATCTGGGAAGGGACTCCATCCGAACTCGAGGGATAATTGATCTCTTTGAGCAGATGATCTATGAACCCTGTTTCAACCAACTCAGGTCTCTTTTCTCCTCCATTGTCAGTTAACTTCTGGAAAGATATACTTTTCCAAAATACTAGAAATGGAGCTCATATAGAATCCCCAAACTCAGTTTGAAGGAGTGGGTTTCTGTGTTTGTGGCCTCTTGTACCTTAAAATCATAGACTGATATGATCACTCAAGTACGTGGCTAAAGCTTTCTGGGCTGATGATACAGAACTAAGGAGCAGCTTGGATATCGAGTGGACTGTGGTGTGCGAGTCACATACCGGGTGCTGGGTTTCTGCTTTCGAGTGCAGTCTGCAAAGTACACTCCTCCTTTCCTGGAACACCGCATCAACACCTTCATAGCAAGCCTTTCCCAAGTGTTGGTGAGCATCCACCTTCCTTCAAGGGTCCTGTTTTCTGTTCTAGTTTTTTCTTGGTGTAGACAGCTTACATCAGAAGCACCACAAAATCCATTTTGCTTCATCTCACCAATTTGCAAAATATGGTCCTTATCGTGTGCTCTCATGTGCTCCAGGAGGAGATGACAGATGAGGAATTTACCAGCTACAAGACAGCACTTGTGGAGCTGAAGCTGGAAAGGGACCATTCTTTGCTTGATGAGACTGACAGGCACTGGGAGCAAATTTGGGATCAAAGGTATGAAGCACATCTCTGCCAAGAGTAATAGAAGTGTCTTTTGTGGGCTGAAATTTCAATTTTCTTCTCATTTGATGAATTGTGATAGATGACTCCTACAGGGATGTATACATCCTTGCATGCTTATGTGTGTACTGTATCTGATGTCAAACATGACTTTGTTGTCACAGGTATTTGTTTGATGCAAGAAAGCTGGAAGCTTCTGAGTTGCTAACAATCAGCAAGAGTGAGGTCTCTGAATGGTTCAGCCACTTTCTAGACAGTAGTTCTGCAGTTCGACGGAAGCTTAGTATCCATATCTGGGGGTGTAATGCCCAAGCTGAAAGAAATAACAGAAAGGATAATGAAAGCACAGAGGATGGAGATGTCACAGTAATTAATGACTTGCAAGCTTTCAAACATGGAAAGGAGCTCTTCCCAGTTCTTGTATGAATGATGTTCCACATGTACTTGAGCCCTGGACAGCCATATTCTTGCTGATTTCTCCAGCAACAGTTGTTCCTTGTGGGGTGGATGCAGCACTGACATTTCTTTAAATGATTTATTATTTATATTTGCAAGCTGTGAGT
>Ga0116228_10002771_pt1 | contig 15221 bp, 12 predicted proteins | sample S1TSphfallax_2_FD_89694 | JGI IMG/M metagenome (GOLD analysis project Ga0116228, IMG submission 89694) | Host-associated microbial communities from peat moss isolated from Minnesota, USA - S1T2_Fc - Sphagnum fallax MG | ecosystem: Host-associated > Plants > Peat moss > Unclassified | place...
CAATTATTACAAATGAAGATACCAAACAACATCTACTAGATGCTTGGTAATGAAGTGTCGCAACCCCACTTTGGGCAAAGTGTGAGGATGAGACTCACACTCCCAAAAGTGGGAACTTGGAGTCCTCCAAGACTCCCGCAACTTCAAAGCTCGACAGCAGAGGGCAAAACACCTTGGTTTGAAGTGTTCTTTATACCGTTGAAAAGGTCTTGAAGTGTAGATGTCCAAAATGGCCTCGCATGAGCCATTTGGACATCTGCAGCCCAAGTTATGGGCAAAAGAAAGGCCCAAGTTATGGCAGTTTGACTCCCGACCACTAAAAGTCAGGAATCAACCTCTTTCCAACGTTTGCAGAAGGAGTGTGATGAGGCGTTGGAAAGCTCTTGAGGAGAGCTACAACTTTGGTTTAGACTTCATTCCAATCAAAGGTCGGAGCCAGGAGATATGAGTGTCCAAAGTCCTAGGAGTTTAACCGGGACAGTTTCGGGACTCCTCCTTGGGAGTCCCGGGAAAAAGTGCCATTCGGATGTGGCTCCCGCGGAGTAACGCAGAGAATACTACATGGGGGAAGGTGGTGGCTTCCCCCGAGTCCGGGCCGTGGTGAGTCAAGTGAGTCCAAGGTCGCCCGTGGCTTGTCCCAACACCAAATGGATGTAGATTGAGTTCTAACTAACTTGGGGTTGGTTGTGGATGCATGATCGTGTAACAACATAATTGTCCCTCTTCCTAATCTAATATCGAGACTTCTAGCACGCCCCTCTTACCCCCTTTAGTGCTGGAAATCGAGAACGCCTCCAAGTTCCATATTTCCGCAATTCAACACACTTGGACCCTCAAGTGGGTTCAACAAGGAACTTAGGAGTGCGTCATGAAGGATGATAGAAGTTGAAAATCAATGTGTTGGTTTTCAAGTGGTTAGAGTTATTTCATTCACTAAGAAAAAAAATGATAAAATCATTACGCAACTCAAATCGCACTGCAAAAAACTTTACAAAAAGTAATTTATAAACATAGAATCAATTGAGAAGAGTTCATATCAGATTCGAAAAGTACACAAGCTTGGGACGAGCTTAATAAGCTGCAAGAGTTGTTGGAAAAACATAAGATGGACAAGATGGAGTCCACAAATAATTTTATGGCAGCCAAATGGACCTTAGTGGGGGATAGGTGTTCAAAGGAATTTTTTGAAATCCACAAGGGTCATAGGTTGTGTCTGGTGTTTAATGGGTTACTTCATGGAGGCCAAACATTCATTGAAAAGGATGACGTATAATTGAAAAGGGTAATTATAGACCAATCTTGGTCTTAAGATCTACATACAAAATTACTTCAAAGACTTTGGCTAATAGATTTCAACCTTTCTTGTCCTCATGGATAAAGCCAAGACAAACATGTTTTGTTCAAGGTAAGTGTATTTTGGACAACGTGTTTATGGCCTTTGGAACTATGGAATGGGCTAAAGAAAGTGATCAAGATTTAATCATGCTTCTCTTAGATTTTGAAAAGGCATATGATAAAGTCAATTGGACATTTCTTTGAGAGCGCATGAGAAAAATTGGTTTCTCATATCAATGGATGAGTTGGATTACATCATTGTACAACAAGGTAAGACATCAATGGTGGTGAATGGAAGGAAAGGAGAAACATTCACAATGGAAATAGTAGTTCGTCAGGATGCCCTCTTACACCATATTTGAATATATGTTCGTAGCAAATGTTTTGGGATACATGTTCAAGTCCTACATAAAAAATAAAAGGATTGATTCTTCTAGATGGTAAGCAAGTTTGGGAGTAGATGTCTATAAACAACACAACATTGTTTTTGAAAGGCATCCCAAATAGTCAACAAAAAACATTTCAAGTTTTGCAAACATTTTGTGATGCATCAAGAAGAAAATTCAACTTGCATAAGTCATGTGCTATTTACATTAGCATCTAAGAAACCAAAAGAATGGGCTTAGGAAGAGGATAAAATATTAATTTGGTTGGCGAGTGGCAATGTAAACAAATATTTGGGTTTTCCCATCAATTACAATATGCCACAAAAGGAAAAGGACAACAAGATCTTGTAATCAATAAGAGGAAAACAAGTAGCATGGATGTTTAAGAAGTTGTCATTTGTAGCAAAAAAAATTGGTGGCGAATCAAGTGATCCTTGTGTCTACTTGGTATGTAGTTTCATGTGTAAACTTGTCACTTTTTGCGATGAAAAAGGTGAAATCTTTGATTAGGAATTATGTTTGGTTAAACCAAGTCGATGGAAAAGCAAGGGCAAAGGCGGCATGGGGCAATACTACCTGTATTAATGGGGGGATTAAAATTCTTGATCTAGAAACACAAACAACAGTTCTTTTTACAAAGATGTTAGTACGGGGCCTCACCCCAATAGTAGAACTTTGGAAGGTTTTCTTATGTTATTGGGTGGTTAATTTGAGGCGATCATATAGAGGATGTTGACACCCCATAATAAGATGGCTCATGACAACAAAGAAGGTGGCACTACAAGTCTCCCCGCTATGGCATGGAATTTGTTTTACTTGGTGTAAAGTTCAAATAAGGTTAGTTTAGGAAGAGCCACTAAATAGGGAGGAGAGGTTGTGCCAACCTTTCTTTGGGAATGTGAAGATGTGTTACCATGGGGGACAAAACCTAATTCTGATTCTATTTATGGGCTACAAAAGGGAATTAACATCTTAAGGATCTTTGGAATGAAGAATTGAATGGCAAATCATTAACCATCTCAAGAGTATCACACATTCAAGGAATATAGCAGACAAGATATATGCACTCATTGGTGGCGTGCCTTGGAATTTATCAAGGCCTAACACCACTTTTAACCCTCTAATAGGTCAATGGAAGGTGTTAACCTTACCATAAGCTAATCTCCAAACTCAAGAATTCTACCATGTACATAGTGAAAGAAATGGGAGAATGTTGGCAACTATGTATAGGTGAGTAAACAATACATAACTTTTTAGGAATGTCTTTCAAGTTTTAGTAGAAATTCTTAATTGGAAGATTCAAGAAACTCGAATTGTGTTAAAAGATCAGGGAGAAAGTACATGGGTGGAGTTCAGTCCTAAGCAATAGACATGGGAAGAATGATTTGTGTGGGCAATTGAATCAAGGGTTACACAAGAGTTACAATGGGATCCGCCGGAGCGGACTTGGTAGAAGCAAGGGAAAATGGCCTAAAAACTCTTTTTTAATTACACTACAAAAGGGGGATATTGAGCTGTAGTTAAGAAATAATTAAAACCTATGAAGATGGATAACCCATTGCAAGAGAGGGGTTTTAGGGTTTTCCGTAGAATGAAAGAAACAATATCTTCCAACGAGTTTGGCATCCATGGCTTTCTAGGAAGATTTCGGCTATGGTTTGGCTCACTGCAGCTATGATTTTTTGGTAGTGTTTAGTATTATGAACAAAAGAAATGACTATTTATATTCTCATGTGAAATTTCATGCCATACATATACCTATGTGTAGTCATCAAGTGGAGTTGATGTGATTAAGATATTTTCTATATGTAATACTGTGACTAGTTATGGTTTTACCTCCTTTTGGCCATGGGCTCATGGCGAACATAGACTTTGGGTGGCTCCTAACTCCATCATATCTGACCATCCTAACTATTGAATACTTTCATTGCTCCTTGTGAATTTGTTTCGATTAGTTCAATGACAATAATGGACATGGATGTTAGGCATTAGGAATTTCTAGGATGCTTAAACACAACACTTGTGTTCCATCTCTTCATATCATTTGTTCTATCCACATAAATAACACAAGACGAAACGAATTGACAAAAGGATTTGTAGGCATCATATTTTATTGGGATTACCGGTTCAAGAAAATGGGAAGTCCAACATGGTGAAAGTTAACATGAAATTATGAACAATACAACCATAAAATGTAACATGAAGAAAATTTAGAATTTCCTGGTGCAAAAATGGGGGAGGCCACACCCAGGGCATGTTTACTTGGGGTTGTGCACACCTGCAAATAACCGCTGGGTATCACGGAAAAATAAATACATAAATAACTTGTGGCAACTTTTACACTGTGTAAAGCCCTCAGGTGCGGGCTTTTACCAAAATTGGGCACAAACTTGGCTCTGCCTTAGAGGCCCTTAATCCATTTTCAGGCACTCTTAACTCACAGAATTGGCTGCCAGGGCTGATTCAGGCCTTTCCTACCTACCATGCTTTACGACCTAGTTCTACGGACCTTGTGCTGGTGGAACCTATTGTCTAAATATGGCGATTCTTAAAAGAAATTTTCTACTTTCCTTTCTGACCTGTAGCCAAATTTGCATAATTTCATCACAAATTTGGGCCCCAAAAAAAAAAAAACCTTGCCTAGTGCCATGTAGATTCTTAGCAGGTACTCAGCCTTCCGACACGTGGAGGTGCCTCAGTGAGACAACTGTGGAATTTCCCTTCACCGCCCTCGGCTTCGGATCTTCAAAGTTTTGGTTTCTTTCTTGTCGCGCGCTTCTTTGCAAAGCTTCGCGTCTGCGTCAGGGATTTACTCCTTGTCCGTTGCAAAATTGTGGTAATTGAGAACGTTACGACTTTCTAGGTGAGTTGCACCGGCTCTCTCTGCACGGTGTTTTCGGCGGCGAGATTTTTCTTTCAAATTCACGTCGACTCATACGTCGAATGATTCTCTTTTGTTTTGCTGCTCAGTTGCTCTTCGTAGTTGGAACCTTGAATCTGATGTTTGAATTCTGATGTCTTATTCCCATTTTTAAATTTATGTTTTCCTGGAAGTTTGTGTGATAGACTTGTGCGGTTTTGTGGTGTTTTTCTTTTTCAGCAAGAGAGTTTACACCAAGTTGAAAGTTCTATCGTCCAGCGACTTTAAAGGTTTCGAATTTGACAGTTTTTGAAAAGGTACTATGGCCCGGTTTGCCTCTCAATCCTTCCGAGTTGTAGAAGAGATAGGGATTCTGAAGCAAGATGATTTGCTGAAGTATTGTCTATTACATGATGACGTATGTTGATTGCGGCATGTCAGTGTGTAACTTGCGTACCTTTTGTTGTGCTCTAGTTGCATGTTTTCTCCCCCTGGCTTGTGATGAGGTTTGGTGGGTATTTCACAAATGTTTAAATACTAAGTTGCTGTTTTTTCTTTGTATGTTTTCTTTCAGCTTGACATCATGTTGGCACATATTGCCAGGGGAGTTACAAGGGCTTCAGTATTGGGCCAGCAAGCCACTGGAGGGCTGATTGTCTCGAAGAGAGCATACCATGAGAAGGTATGATATCAACTAGAATAACAGGCAGAGTTGCACAATGGCCAATGGAATCTTGGAGTATGAGTGCTTTGTCATAAGTTGATTTTGAATCATATTTGAAATCAGATTATTTGATGCTTATTCATAAGGAAAAATTCAGAACACATATTTGTTTATGTTGATAATTGTGAAATTATATCTGAGCAGCAGCCAGAAGGACCAAGGCACAATTCAGGTCTGTAAATCCTTTGGGGTCGATGCTAAGTCTTTTAATCCATGAGTTTTGTGTAGGTTGTGGATCACTACGATAACCCCCGCAATGTTGGGTCATTTGACAAGAATGATCCAACAGTTGGAACAGGGTTGGTCGGGGCACCAGCTTGTGGAGATGTTATGAAGCTCCAAATCAAAGTGGATGAAACATCAGGACAAATTGTTGATGCCTGCTTCAAGACTTTCGGTTGTGGATCTGCCATTGCCTCATCTTCTGTTGGTATATTTGTGAAAATCCCGGGGCCATATTGCTGTATTACAAGTCAAGATGTTATAATCATGAGCTGTTGTGTTCATGGGAATGTCATTGTTTGAAAGGCTGGCCAGGCTTTGGCTTTACCAGCATCTGCATGTATGTAATGTGGATTGCAGACTTCTACATGTGAAGATAATTATGCATCCCCAATCTTTGCCCTGTGGATTCTCAGTTTAGAAGACACTAACATGCATGTGAATGCCTATCTTCAGTTCCAGCTTGAAATCCAGGAGCTTAAGAATCATTCAATATCATCATGTCCTTATCTATTGCTCTTAATGGGATAACAAACCATATGCCATCTGGATATCCATATTTTTTGACCTTTTGGAAAGGTGGCCTAATTTTGTGGATTCATGGCAGCTTCGGATTGGATCAAGGGGAGGCCTATGGATGAGGCAGCCAGCATAAAAAATAGGTGAGTTGATCCATTGCTGTCAATCTCTGTGAATAACTTGCTAAGAACTAAGCTCTCCAAGATTTTAGTATGTATGTCACATTTGTATTAGTAGTATGTTTCCTTTGTTCACACTGTGAAGGGTTAAAATTGGTGGATATGGTTGGTACAGTGACATAGCCAAGCACCTGTCACTCCCACCTGTGAAACTGCACTGCAGTATGCTTGCAGAGGATGCCATCAAAGCGGCTGTGAAAGACTACAGACAAAAGAAAGAGAAGGCTTAGCTTTCTGTGGAGGCATATGTTGATGCAGCTTCATCTTCAAAACTTTTCTGTCTTTTGTTTCAGGGACTTCTTGATAACTGTGCAAAACCTGCTAGCAAGAATGCCTACCTGCAAATCTCATAGGCTTATTGTCAGTTGTGTACAGTAGGTTGCTGAAAAGAGATTGTTATTTTTCTAGAAGTCAGCAATTTTATTCTTTGAAAGAACAAGCTTGGTGTCTGCTATAACCACATGCCACACTAGTGCTTGTTCTGTTTTTGTTTTGGTAGAGTGATTTACTAGTTTGCCAACTTCATTTGTTGGTGGGCTGTTTCAATGCAAGCCTTTGTACAGAACCAGGGCATGTGTTGAAGTTTTAACAGCTGTTGTAGTATGTCTGTTGTTGGGACTAAAATTTCTTTAATGAACTTGTTTTAAAGAGATAATCTTTGTGTTTTGTTCTTATGTGTGCACATGCTTTCAGATTTAGCCTGTTCAACCAAATTCCTGCAATGACATATCAAGCTTTTGTTAGAGTAACCATTTGCTGAATCCTCTGGCTAATGGCTTAGGTTAATGCCGTACCTTCATAAGATTCCACTTGACTTTCTGCGGAAAGTTGTAGGGTCCATAACCTTGACCACAAAGTTCCTTTGCTATCTTCATAGGCTAAATACCTTGCTGTTTGGTAAGAGTAAGGAAAGTTGTGATGCAATTTGATCTTCTATCTAATTAGATGATCAAAGTCAGGTAGCTTGGATCATTTAGGTTTTTGATCTGTTATATAATATGTGATCAAAGTTGGGTAGCTTGGATCATTTAGTTTTTAGGTCCCCTAGGAACAAGAAGATGGGGTATTTTACTGTGATTATTCCAAGTGGTACAGTAAGGAGCTTCTATGGATCTTACCATTTATGAGTACCTCAGCTACTTGAAAGCTGCTGGATTTTAAATATCCTCAGATTTGCAGTGCAAGTGCAGGCACAGGCATGAACACTTTGTACTCAACCAGGACCCATAGGATAATGGTTGCAATATATGTTTGAGAACACTTTTTATTTTGAGTTTTTGGAATGCATTGGAATTTTGAAGATTTCTTGCCTGGATATTTAAGTTATTTTCATAATTGTTGGCATTTCTTCCTTAAGAAGTGTGATCTATTCAACTAGCTATTAAAACTTCATTATGCAAACATTATGGAAGCTTCCAAAATTGTGTAAAATAATAGTAGTTTCAGAAGACCCTCTAATTTAATAAGGAATATGAAATTAGCTCTGAAGGTTATCTGTGAGAGAAAGTTCCCTGACACCAGAGATTCAAAGTTGTGTTCATTTGGAGGTCAAAGAAATGCACACATATGTCACATTTGAAGAGTGCATCACTCATACAGTTATACAATGGTTACAATAATATCTTTCCACAATTGCCCAGTTGAAATACAAGTTCATTTACATAAAAAATTAGTCATTGTAATGATTATTTTTGGAAATACAAAATCAGCTATTACAGATTCCAGAAACTGGATTGATCCCTAAATCTAGAAAAATTCCAAAAATCTTCTTTCAATATCTCAAATGGTGATTTCAGCCACAATATGCCCTTTTCAAATATCCATGGCATCTGCAATGCAGGGTTGTCACTCTGATGCCCAGTCAATTATAGGCAATTTCCAATCCTTCACTCAGAAAAGGTATCCTTGGCATTTCAGTTACCCACTACCATGGAACATTGTATAGTGCTTAGCAATTTAGCCACTTGCCCTGAATTGAAGACATTATGGCTCTCCAGTCTGATGTACAGATTCTTTGAACTTACAGCCATCTGCCTGAATTGCAGAAAAATTCTCCACAACATCACTTCCTAAGTACCAAGACAATGAGAGCAATCATAACCTTGCAAGAGTTACTCATGAAGTTCCAGACCATCACCTTCATCAAGAATAGTAGTGCCAAGCTGGTGCAACACTGTCAACATGAAAAGTAATGCCAAGCTGCCATAACTATCCACTGAATTCATCAGCTCTTCATGATGGGTGTAGATAAGTATTAACAATCTGCCTGAAATTTGGGGACGCAAGAGGAAGACTCACTTGTGATGCTGGCTAAGACTTGAGATATCCGTAGTCAAAAAGTCTATCTAGTATTCTCCTTCAAGCTGCAACAAGCTTGTGAGGGTAAGCTGCTGATGTTATACAACAGAAGGGGCTTCTGACATTTCAGCCACCCACTCTGACAGATGCTAAGGTATATATTGGTAGGATAGGTAACAGCGGAGTGTAGAACAAGGCCACAATTTCTTGGCAACCCATCTGTCAAATCACACGAGTGGTGGGGACCTGTGCACAGCAGAGGTATCATACAGAACATGGGGGGTGGGGACAGGGGGGAAGGGGGGTGTGCAGACACTGCAAGCTCCCAATGAGGGACTGAATATTGACCAAGAAATGGAAAGTAACCGAACAGACATGCTAAAGAAGACACTGATGTCTGGACATTTTGTAAAGACCCACAACTCACAAAGTCAACCTATATACAGATGGAACAGTAATCAAGGCCAAAAAATTGTAGCAGAGATGTTCAAAGCAAAATGAATATCAAGAAGTGCAAGGCCTTTGATGTAAAACCATCTATAACTCATGCTGTGATGCTGTGGATAACCCCAATCTGCAAGGACTGCTTCGAGCATATCAAAGAGGCAGTCCAAGGAACTTGAGATTGGCAAGCAGCAGGAGCCTGCAAGGAGATCCCTGCTGTCAGATTTTCCAGGCCTTGATAACAACAATTAGAGATAAGGGATATACATCACAACCCACAAAGCCCACATGTGCCCAATTAGATCTACTGCCCAAGACTTGAAGAACGGATGCACACCATTAGGTTTAGCTGCTGATGCCTGAAGTACCCATTCATCTGAGTGAATGTGCAGCAATAATCTAACAACAGTGAATGTAGGTTCATTGAAAAAACCAGACACCCAAAAGTGGAGGATATTGAAAGGAAGCCAATGCAATGATGCAAAACAAAGATCCAAAGCATTGAAGAGAGAAAGGCCAGCCTCAAGCACTCTAATTTGCCATATCCAAGAAAGCAAAATTGAACATATTTTTTTTATCAAATGTTTTAAACAATAATTCTTTTGCCTTGCAACCCTTTCCTTCAAAAATTCAAGACTTTGAAATTTTTGTATGATTTAGTTTTTCATCAAGTTCATCCAATGAACATGTACTTTCATAAAAGGGGGCATGTTTTTGTTGTACAAGAAATTTGAAACCAATTGTACAATTTTATGCCTTCCTTTTGATTACTTTTTTAAAATGTATTTTAGACACTTGATTCCATTAGTTTATAGGACTCAAAATGACATTTACATAGTATCCAAATTAATTCTAAATAATTTTATTAATTTAAGAAGATGTCATTTTATATATTTCCATACAACAATCCATTGTAATTATAATATTATAAGATTAAAAAAATCCAAAGTTTTCCTTTGCGGTCTTTTTTAAGTTAGACACTTTTTTTTCATACCCCAATTGTGAATGGACCCAATTGTGGAGTTAAAAACTTCCCATTATGTCCTATTAAATAAGAAAGAACCTCAGGTTGCCTTCTATGCTAGAAACATGTTTCTTTGGAAATAATGGTGACAAAGAAAGGTGAAGAGAAAAAAAAATTCAAACTTGTCAATAAGTCCACAAGTTTTAGTGACCTCATTGAACATTTGAACCCAACCTTCAATATTTTGTTTGCCACAACTTTGTGGCTAGGTGGTAGGACTAGTAGTTCAAAACTTTTCTTGAGAATTTTCTAGTTGACATAGTGGATTTAGTGGTTGATTTTGATGAAAACTATAATTTTGAAATTCCAAATGAGATGCAAAGTATGCATTGGCATAATTATCAAATTACCATACTTGTGCACATTTGTTGGATGCAAAAACTAAACACTAATCATGATGACCTTAACTCTTGTATATTGATGAAATACCATTTTTACATTCTAGATGCGAAAAGTCATGACAACTATTTTTTCCAAAATTGTTTAGTCTTGCATTGGCAAGATATGGTGGACAATGGATTTTGCCCAAAACAACACGGGAATTGGTCAAACATGGGTGTTCTTCACAATTCAAGACTTAAATACCATGGCATTTTGTAAGTCATAATCTTCATATCACTAGTGGTTGTGGAATTTCTTTGGTAGTGGCCATCATGAGATGGGCCCACATGATAGCAATGGCATAATTTTTAAGAGGTTCATTAAACAAGTCCAATTAGATGTGCATGGTCCAAACTTGCAAAATGTTAAGGATGTGGTTAATTTGTTGCTCAATCACTTGAGTTCATGACCACATTCCTCATATTTAAGAGAGAAAAAACATGTTAACCATATTTTTTTGGCATGTGAAATTTAATGATGTGGATCGAATTACAAAATTACACTTGTGAAATAGTCAAAGGAACAAGGGATCTACATTCCATGAGGTAGATTGTGAGTAATCATTATGTTAATAAGTTGATGAAAAACTCCTTGTCATGTTTTTGTTGTTTTTGCAGGGATTCAAACTTTGCAACATGTGAGAATGTGCTTAAGACCAAAGAATGGGATGCGGATGTTTTGATTCATAATGATGTAATTTTGTACAAAGTGCCATGGAAATAGTTTTTGAAGAAAATGATTAAGATCAATGTGGCAAAGATGGTGACCACTTCGCATCACTCTTGTAATTTGGGGACAACTTTGTTATTAAAGTAGAAGAGGACAATGTAGAAGGAGTGGAATTCTAAATCATAATGTGCACTAAGATTGTTTTCATTGTTGAAAATGATTTCACATGTGTCATTAGGGAACAAGGTTGAAAGTAGGTGACATTGTGATTATAGATGGTAAACTTTATTATAAATGGGGATGTTTTGCTAATAGTTTTCTTGCTTAAAAACTCGCATTTTGCATATGTCCATGTGTCCCATGTGATGGCTATTGAGCTTCAAATGCTCTTAGCACAACATAGGGTTCAAGGTAATGATCATGTCTACTTACTTCCAAATCACGCATTAAAGGGAATCAATGATGATATAAAAGCATTGGAGTGGGTTGTTAAGTAAATCATTGTAATTTAATCCTTGGTTGTGCCATGTTGGACTACCTATGGAAGTCTAATGATTTCCTTCACATATCATGGTTCATGTTGTGTGGGTTGGTGAAGATCTTGAATTTGAAGGTGTGAAGTGCCCAAGTTTTCTTTTCTCAAAAATAAGTGTAAACACAATAAAAGGAGCCATGGGCTACAAGGTTAAAGTCTTTTCCAAGGATTGCATTTGACACATGGCATTCTTGTGTTGGTCGATTTTGCTATTTTTGCATTTTTCATACCTAGTTTATAGTTGTGTTTTTAATATAATAACTTTTTGTTATATCTTTTTAGACCTATATCATTTATATAAAACGCATCCATGATTTAAATAACATAAAAATGAATAAATTTCATTAAAAACACATTTTCAAATTTCATAATTTTCAAAATCAAAAACACAGTTGAAACAAATATGTTCAAATGTGTTTTTAAATGAATTTTACCAATTTCAAGTGTTTTTTTAATAATCATCAATGTTAAGATCCTCTTCAATTTTGAAAAGGAATGGTGCACATTTGATAAGGAAAAAAAACGTTCAAAAAAAAAACCATTGCTTCAGTTGCTTTGAACATGTAAAAGCACTCTTGAAACATCATCAATTTGCATCAAGTTTTGAAACTTTATAAGTAATGGAACTTTAAGAGGAAAAAAAATTGAAAATCAAATTTATTATGCTCCTCTTGTGGTTTTTCAAAGATATAAAATTATAGTTTTGAGCACTTGTTTCATAACTTGTGGCTCCTTTTATTGTGGTTGCACCCATGTTTGTTCTACTTATTTGTATGTTTACACATACAAGTGATGCAATATAGTACATGACCATTGTACATGCACCTTGGAATTGGTGATTGAACAGAAACCTTGTATTATTGATTGTATGGATATTGCATTTGGTTTTTCAAAGAAAATTGGGGAGTAGCAATTTGGAGAGAAATAACAAATTTTGTTCCTTGGTTGATTAAACACATGTTTGTCCAATATGTACATTGCATTAGTTATGTGACATTGAACTAATATTTTGTTTCTTTGTTATGTATGTGCAAGTGTAAGTTTTTGTTGAAAGTGGTTTGAATCATTCTATGTTTTGATACTAGTAAATAACATATGATGTTTTGTCAAGTGTTTTTTTCATCACATTTGTCCATTTGATATTTTGTAATGTGTTTTTGTGTGAATCTTTGTACTAGGAAACCATTCATTTATGTGCTATATCTATGTACTAAATCTTTGTACATTCCACATGCATATCAAGTTGTATTGAATTTTTAATGTTGATAAAATGTAAAGTGCAACTCATGGAACATGATAATTAGCAAATTCATATTGTGACATAAGATGTTTCAAATAGAGCAAGAGATCAGTGGTGTCTTTAGATTGGCCAATATGTATTTTATAAGAAACCTCCAGTTCTTTTCATGTTCACTGAAAAAAAAGGGAATGGACTTGGAAATGGTTCAAGCTCTACAATAAATGGTGCCATAGCACTATGTAGTAGTGACATGAGGTGCAAGGCATTAACATTGGTAAGCATAACACTAGCAAGCCCCTTTTATTTTTTTGGATTCCCACACGCAAAACAAAATGGTGTAAACAAATGTAAATGAAATGAATGTAAACAAAATGTAAATGAATTACCATACATAACATAAAAAATTTCCTCCTATTTGTTTTTGGTGTGCCTTCTTATTTGTTACAATTTTTTGAAAAGTGGAGAGAATAATAATTTCTAGTTTAGCTAGAACTTTGGGACTTTTTTATGGTTGGAATAAATCCTTGGGTCCATTCACGATTGAGGTATCAAAAAAAGGAAAAAGGATTCCAAAACTTTCTTAGGGTTATTTTCTACAAATTTATATGAAACTAATTTAAGTAAGAAAATTTGGATAGTCCAAGATAAGATAATTGATGTAGTAGTGATGATTTTTCACATGTGTACATAATTGTGCATGAACATTTTGGTTTACAAAAAAAAATGTAGAGAATGCAAAAATGGGCTTTCAAAATCAACTAATCACATATTTTGCATGATTATTTCTTGCACATCTAACCTACAAAATTTTGAGCATAATGAATATAAAAAACTAACCAAATTATTTAATAAAGGAATGATTTCCTTTATGTCCTTTTATTTCAAAATTTCAAGACTTTGAAATTTTCATATGATTTAAAAAAATCAAATTGACCTTAGAATGACCATTTAGTTACATAAAGGGAAACATGGTTTTCTTGTACAAAAATTTTGAAATTGCATCATTTTATGCATTCCTTTATTTTTAAAAGTTGTAATATGGAGAGCTAACCATAAATCAATCAAGGACTCAAAAAGACTTTTATACAACATCGAATAATTATTGGATTTTTGTTAAACCTTGTTTTCTCAATATTATAATAGTAGGAAGACAATAATACACCATAGTTGCAATATACTAAACATTATGAAAATTTTAGAATTGTCCACTACAGTTCGTTTTAGCTAAACATTCTTTTCCAGAACCCCAACCATGAACAAGCCCCTTTAAACTATATTTGTTAATATGTTGTAAAGTAGTTATTTGTGGGTTTTTTTCTTCCCCTGATATTTTAATGTGAAAATTATTTTTAAAAATTATCTTCTTGATGTTTTGTGATACTTTCCATAAAACATTCTCATAGAATTGTTTTCCAATATTTCTAGTAGTAGTAGTAGTAGTAGTAATAGTAAGTACTTGAATTATTTTTGTTCCTTTTAAGTTTGCATTACTTATAAATGTAATCACATTAACAATGGTATCATTACCCATAGAAAATCCTTATTAATAATATAAATAAGTATGTTGGGAAAAATATATAATACCAAAATTCATTTTATAATTTTTTGGGATTCTTTTCAATCATAGAATGGAGATAATAAAAATTAGATAAAGATATATGCAATAACCAATTATTTGGTTTTTTTTGAGGAAATTCAAGTAATGAAGAAAGATTGTCATTTCCTTTGTTTTTAAAGTTAGCAATAGGAGGTTGAAAGCATGGTAAAATGTATAATTCAATGTCCTTGGTAGTCTACTTGTCAAACTAACAAGGAGTAAAACCAAAACCAATTACAAAATTATTGTACATTGAATCTTTTAACTTAAATGATAAAAAACAAGATACTTTTTCACTATTATGAATTCATTTTTAAATTTTGCATTGGAAAAGTAGGTTTCAAGTAGACTTTTCTAAATGCAAATAACTTTTGAAGCCTACTTTTTGCAATTTATCATTTGTTTCAAGTATGTGTCAAATATATTCCACCAAAGAGAAAATAAATTTTATTTATTTTCCTTCCTTTGGATATATAATGATCTTTATGTCAAAACTTCACACAAATTTATTTCATTAAATTTTCTAAAAAAAGTATTTTTGAACACCATATTCATGACCAATCAAATTCAAAAATATTTTTTTCCTACTTTTATTATTCCAAAATTTCTCAAATTTTGTATTTAATTTAATATAAACCCAATGGAAAGCACCACGGGTTCAAAATAAATTTGAATCTATTTTCTTTTTTTTTTGGTCAAAAAATTTCCTAGTTTTTATTTCATTTTAATTCAAGGACATTTATTTGGATACTTTACCATGTTTTCACCCAAGGTTTATTACTCAAGTTACTTGTGGGAAGTGATAAAA
>Ga0116228_10002772_pt1 | contig 15220 bp, 17 predicted proteins | sample S1TSphfallax_2_FD_89694 | JGI IMG/M metagenome (GOLD analysis project Ga0116228, IMG submission 89694) | Host-associated microbial communities from peat moss isolated from Minnesota, USA - S1T2_Fc - Sphagnum fallax MG | ecosystem: Host-associated > Plants > Peat moss > Unclassified | place...
CCACCTAACACTTTATCCCCTCCATACCATACGGCTGCTTGTCCAGGAGTAATACTAAATTGAGGTTGGTCAAACACCAAACGCACGCCATGATTTTCCTGGGGAATTACCGTTACCCATACGGGTTCAGTCCGATAACGAATTTGGACTTCTGCTCTTATCGGTGTTGATGGTTCGGCGATGGAAACCCAATTTACCTGACTGACTGTACATTCCAATTGATTCCCTTGAGTGCGATCGCCCACTACTACACGATTATTCACCGCATCTAATGCAATCACATATAGAGGTTCAGTAAATGCAATACCCAACCCCTTACGTTGACCAATAGTGTAATGATGTACGCCATCGTGTTGTCCCAAAACTTTACCAGACATATCGACGATATCGCCTTTTTGGGGAGCCAGATATTTATCCAAGAATGCCCGCATGGAACCATTGCTTTCTACTAAACATAGGTCTTGGCTTTCTGGTTTATCAGCAGTCTTTAACCCATACTCACTAGCAATACGCCGTGTATCCGTCTTGCTGATTTCACCCAAGGGAAAGATCGTCGCTGCGAGTAAATCTTGTGATAAATCATAGAGAAAATAAGATTGGTCTTTGTTCCGGTCTACCGCTCTGAGCAATTGATAGCGTTTACTAGCTTCATCATAACTAATTTGGGCGTAATGACCGGTCGCAATGCGATCGCATCCCAATTGTTCTCTAGCATATGCCACCATTGGTCCAAACTTGACAGTTTTATTGCACTGAGAGCAAGGTAATGGTGTAATACCCAGCTTATAACCAGAGACTAAATAATCGACAATATTGGTTTGAAAGACATCCCGAATATCTACAACTTGATGAGGAATACCCAATTGTTCACAAATATAAGCTGCATCAATCATGCCTTCAGAACAACATTGTCCTTTACCCTTCATTAACCAAAGGGTCAGACCAATTACTTCATAACCTTGATGATGTAGTATAGCTGCGGCGGCGGAACTATCTACACCACCAGAAAGACCAACGACCACTTTTTTCATAAAAATTCATAAAAATTCATAAAATGTATTACTCACAAAGTTTCAATGATGACTTTGTGAGCTGTTTTATTGGAGAGTAGGAATTTGCACGGTTTACCATGATTAGAAAGATTGCTTTAATTTTTCTACAGTTTTCTGCAATAACCGATTTGTTTTAGTGAATATATTAGCAGATTTTAATTGAGACGGCTTTTTCTCCGGTTGTTTTAAGAAACGATAATGCAAGAATTCATTCTGATATCGGATACCCACATCTTCACCCTGAGATAACCGAGTAAACTGATACGCAGGATAACACATATAATGAAGTCGGTGAATTGGCTTTAAACCTTGTTCATTATACAAAATATTATCAATATTTACAAAAGGATCTGCATTAGCGCAATTACCTGTTCTATCTTGACCATTGGGACTCAGAGTAAAATTAAATATAGCCCTTTGGCTTCTGAGAGTCATGTAGCTAAACAAATCAGCATCACACCACCAAGAAAGGGGATTAATCCATGCAATCTCATTATCCTCTACTAAGCGCTTTTTCAGCATTTGTAGTTCTTCTACACCAAAAATGCCTTTTTGCGATCCAAAAAAACTAGAACAATGTATTTGATCTCTAATTTCCCTTTCTGTTAAATGAATTTTTTCCTCTACCATTGATAGATTAAAAGCTGCTTTATCGCTAGCTTTTGCATGTTCCCAATCATCAAATACAAAATCATATTTTCCCAACTTATCTATCACTCTATCTAGCTTACTCATGGCTAGACTATCAGCATCGTAAAATACGAATTGCTCGAAATCACCATCAAAAGCACACATTTTTCTAATAAAGTTATTTTTCCTATAAGAAGTTGGCTGATTTTTCTCTTTAGCTATAGGATGACTATGCCAAACTTCCAGGATGAAATCATCCCATCTTTTCCGAGAATCTTCATTGACAAATAATGTGATATTCTGTCTTTGGAGCATTTCCTGTTTTACTAGGTCTAATCTCGAATCATAAGGAATAATACAAATGGGTATTCCTAATCCAACATTAACCTCAATACTATTTAATAAAGCGACTAACTGATCGTAAACAACATCGTTAGCGAGTATATAAATACCGAAATTGTGCATATTGAGCCTGAGGAAAAGTTACATGTATAACCGATGTCAATTATAATCTATTTTGTTCAGCATAAAGAAAATATTATGCCTAGTCTGATACATCCTAAATTTGCGCCCATCACAATACTTTGTTTACTTTTGGGAGAACAGTTGGGACTTTTACCATTTGGACTTTTAGCATATCCCAATCCAGTACAAGCCCAAGTTCTGAAATCCGACCAAAATTTTCAGCGGTTTTTAGTTTACGTTGACAGCAATAACCCACAGACTTTAGCGCAAGTGCGCTATGTTGAACCAAATGCCTACATTCGCTACTATAATGGACATAATGTTATTCAGTCAGGGGTTTTTAGCCAACAATCATTAGCTCAAACCCAAGCTCGTCGCCTAGAATCATCTGGGATTAACAACATTCACATAGTAGGTTACACAAATGCAGGAGCCAAGAACGAAGAGCCAATTTCAGGAAATAATCCAGTTTCTCCCAACCACTCTCAGCGAATCAACCCACTCGCCTACTATGTTATCATTCCCAGCAGTTATAGGAATTTGCCTAACTTAGGGGAGCAAATCCGCCAGAGAATTGGTCAAAGCAGTATTATATATCTCAGGACTCAACCAAGAGGAGCCCATGTAGCTATAGGTCCTTTTAGTCAAAAGCTAGAAGCAGAACAGTGGAACAGTTATCTCCAAAAAGCAGGTTACCACAATGCTAGGGTCTATTACGGAACATAAATCAATTCTCACAAACAATCAGCGATCAGTGATTTCTCAAGTTGTCGTCACTGCTGAACAGATGCGAACCATAGAAGAGCGGATACTCTCTGCTGGTATGCCTGTAGTTGCTTTGATGGAAAAAGTCGCTGGACTGATTACCCAGCGTCTACAGTCTCTGATTCCTTGTTATCTCCCATCCCGCAGAAACATAGGAATTTTAGTCGGTCCCGGTCATAATGGGGGAGATGCTTTAGTTGTAGCCCGTGAATTACACTTGCGCGGTTATAAAGTAGCAATTTTTGCTCCTTTTTCCCAAATGAAGGAACTAACAGCACAGCATTTACAATATGCTCAAAGTCTAGGAATTCCTTGTTGTTCTAAAATTGGGGAATTGTCTGATTGTAATTTGCTGATTGATGGTTTGTTCGGGTTTGGATTAGAAAGAAATATTACTCACCCTCTAGCCGATGTGATTGATTATGTGAATTCATTAGCTCAACCTATCATTAGTATTGATTTACCCTCTGGATTACATACAGATACAGGTAAGGTCTTGGGAGTCGCTATCCATGCGACTCATACTTTATGTTTAGGTTTGTGGAAATTGGGTTTACTTCAGGAAGAGGCTTTGGATTATGTTGGTCAAGTGGAGTTAATTGATTTTGATATCCCTGAAAATGATATCAAAGCTGTTCTAGGCGAATCTCGGAAAATTAACCGCATTACTGCTGATCTCGCTTCTGCGGCTTTACCTCTACCTCGGCCAATTTTAACTCATAAGTATAAGGAAGGTCATTTACTATTAATTTGCGGTTCTCAGCGTTATGCGGGTGGTGCAATTTTAGCTGGGTTAGGTGCTCGCGCTAGCGGTGTGGGTATGCTGTCGATCGCTGTTCCTGAATCCATCAAACCCCTTTTGGTGAGTCATTTACCAGAAGCTTTGATTATTGGTTGTCCAGAAACAGACAATGGCGCAATTGCTCATCTCTCGTTCCCAGAAAAAACTGACTTAAATACTTTTAGTGCGATCGCTTGTGGTCCTGGTTTAACAACATCAGCCATCTCAGTCGTGGAATCAGTATTGGAGAGCGATCGCCCACTACTTTTAGACGCAGATGGTCTGAATATCTTAGCCCAATTAGGAACCATCCCTAAATTAACCCAAAGAACAGCCCCTACAGTACTGACACCCCATACAGGTGAGTTTCAGCGACTTTTCCCTGATATTAGTTTAACAAATAAACTGGAAGCAGTGGAAATAGCAGCCCAAGTCAGTAATGCAATAGTATTATTCAAAGGAGCTCGGACAGCGATCGCTAATCCTCAAGGTGTCATTTGGATCAATCCAGAAAGCACTCCAGCCTTAGCTCGTGGTGGTAGCGGTGATGTCCTAACCGGACTTTTAGGTGGGCTGTTAGCCTCAAGAGCCAGTAAATCAGTTGCTTTAGCCCAAATTGTTGCAGCAGCGACTTGGTGGCACTCACAAGCAGGAATTTTAGCAGCTAAAGAGCGGACTCAATTAGGTGTCGATGCTCTAATATTAACAGAATATTTAGTCAAAGTCATATCTAATTGAGATTTTCCATGTTAATTCTGCAAAATATCAACTTCCCTTATCTTTTAGTAGACCTAAGCCAGTATTGGGAAGCAATAAAAGAAACAGTAAAAGAGACTGTAGAATCTAATGTCAACACTCTCAACAATTCAACACAGCAGCTAGGACAGTATTTATCTATCCAGAATTGGTTAGCACAGAACCAGGGAATTTCCTTAGTATTACAAGTGCTAAATTGGGGAGTTAATCACCCAATTCTGAGTTTAGTTGTGCTGGTTATCGCTTTATCTCTAATGGTGAGTATCATTAAAAGAATTAGCAATTTAATTGAAATCACAGTTTGGTCGATTTTCCAAGTTCCCTGGAAATTATTACAATTGTTATGTAAGCAGATTTTTAGATATATTGTGAATCTTGCTAATTTAGCTGTTTTCCGGCTTACAGGAACTCAATTAACTGATTATCTCCCTTCGGTAATCACCAAAGCCTTACCCAGATCTTACACGAATAAAAAACAACGCTTGACAGAAATTTATCATCGTTTGGAAGCAATAAATATAGAACAAAATGCACTTTTACAAGAAGCTGCGCAACTTATTGCTTCAGAGAAGGCAAATATCAAACTCCCTTGAAAAAAGAATACAAAGCTGCTAACGGTAGATATAGCTTTATTTCTTGCAATTGAAAAAAATTTAATTCTTTAGAGAGATGGAAAACCCCGTTGACTTTTGATAGCATAGCCTTAAATAATGGGAGTGTGACCAAAAATAATTATGGACAGGCACACTTCTATTATCTAGGATAACGGAACAGAATGCAAATTTCCTCATCCTTGCGATATAGCTTTTTCTTTCAACAGATCGCTTTGAGTTATGCTACTGCTGTTTGAAAGATACTAATAATCTTCAAAATGAACTTTATAGTGCATGTTGAGGTGAGACGAAATAGACTTATGGATATTTTATTTTTCTCTTTCTACTACCAACTTCAGTAACATTGTCCTAAACTATAGAGAAGACAAAAATTCATGCAGGTAGGGGCTCGTATACCTTGCGCCCCTACTTCAGCAAGTGCTTAGATATACAAATTTCATAAGATTAATCAAGGAGATAATTAATCATAATGAAAACATCAATCAGTATAAATCCAGCGTATGAAGAAGTAATCAACTTTCTAGCTGCTGGCGTAACATCTGAAAGTTTAATTGAATTTCAAGTATCAGAAACAGTGAAAGAGAGAGTATGTGATTTGATTTTTCGTGAAAAAAATGATGGTATTTCGAGCGATGAAAAATCAGAATTAGAGCATTATTTAATTCTGGAACATTTATTAAGATTAGCAAAAGCTAGAGCTTATGAGTTTATTAGCAAGGAGGCTTAAAATTTGTAATGGAACGACCTTATTTAAATCCAGAACTTCGTCGTTTAGTCACACAAAGAGCCGATAATTTATGCGAATATTGCCTAATTTCTGAAAGTGATACTATTCTAGGATGTGCTATAGACCATATTATTAGTATTAAACATGGTGGCCCATCGGATATAGATAATTTAGCTTACTGTTGTGTTTATTGCAATCGTTTTAAAGGAAGCGATATAGGTTCAATTATTTTAGATAAAAAAGAATTTGTTCGCTTTTATAATCCGCGTTGGGATAATTGGGCTTAACATTTTAAGCTCACTAATTCTACTATTGAACCTCTCACAAATATAGGAAAAGTAACGGCTAGGATTTTAGGATTTAACGATCAATCCCGTTTATTAGAACGTCAATTACTTATTCATAATAAAAAATATCCTTCTTCTTCAGCTATTAAAAGGATCAAGGCTTAGTTATTGAACGACAATTAAGTTATATTAATATTTGACAAAAATATGACTTCCCAATTCCCGATTGTCTATTTTCAAGTCAAGTGGAGGAAAAATAACCAACGGAGATAACAATAATTGATTATATGTCTGTTGTGATACAAAGATTATAAATCATCGATGCTTAAAAGCGGGTAAAGCCTTCGCTTATAGACAATCACTTCTTAAGTACCAGATCTTTGATTGTATTATTGATCTACTAGTTTAAGTCTACTTTGTAGCCATTACTCTAAGCTGACTATGCTAGAGAAATTTAACAAAGCTTCACCCAATTCTTCCAACAGCAGATGATGCTGGTTAAATATTTTAAAAATTAGTTTGTTTATTTCTTAGCGAATCAAAAATGTTTAGCATTTTTTTATACATATTGTCATCTTTGCCTCTTACACTTCCTATAAATTCAATTTTTCCCCGCAAAGAATCAATAAAATCTGGTTTATTTTTCTCTGGTAAAACAATTTTTTTCGCATACTTAGATAGATAAGTTTCTTCTGCTTTTTCTAACCCATATTTATCCCAAGCATGAAGAGTAGCGTAAAGATTACGTATATATTTCCGATTAACATTAGCAGATTTATTAACAATTAACCCAGTAACTGTCTGCCTTTGTGTTCTATGTGCTAGTCTAACTTTTTTGTCATTTATCTCAAATCCATTTTTCTCAATAATAGACCTTAATTCCTCTCCTAAAATCACATTAGGTAATCCTTTTTTATAGCAAGCAACTACTTCATGGGGTAACTGATCTCGGTTTATAGAAAATGTTATGTCATCAGCGTATCGTGTGTAAAATAAGCTATATTTTTCAGCGAATCTCTGTAATTCACTATCCATTTTTGCACAAATAAGATTTGAAATAATAGGTGAAGTCGGTGCTCCTTGAGGCAATTTATCCTTAAAACAGCAAATTTGAGCTAATACAGTGGCAACTTTTTCGTTGAATTTGTAAGGCTTTGCCATAAACATACCTCTAACTCTACCAAAGTTAATCGAGTCAAAAAAATCTCTAATATCTAGATTTAGAATAAATTTCTTTTTAATGTGAGCTCTAGCATTAGTGACTATACTTCGTTTAGATGCAAATCCATGAACAGATGGTCTAGGATGATAGATACTATATAAAACCTGACTTAATTTTCTTTGAATAATTGCTAATGACTTATGAGAAGAATGAATAGTTCTAAAACCACCTGACTTTTTAGGTACTTTAAAAGTTACATATCGCGAATCCTCAGATTTTCTATAAATGTAATAAATTAAGTCAGTATACGTAACATGTAGAAGTTTTGCAATATCTCTTGGAGATTGTAACTGTTCAAATTTTTTGGATAGTTCTTCACAAGAATCATACAATAATAGAGATTGAGAAATATTTTTGTTCATTATTACTTAATAGTTTTTGTAAAAAAACTGCTACGAGCATTCCCGCTTTAACAAACGCAGATGCGGCAAATAACAGCACCTGGGTAAGGCTAACATGAAAATACACCGTTGCAGTATCGTCAACGGAAATAAATGCTCATAGCAGCTATAGTGTCTAGAGTAGCATAGTACATGCACTAGTTAGATAATTCTTGTACGAAAAATATCTTTGTAGATGTTTAGTTAGCTGAGATCTTGCACCTAAGCTAAAAAGTGAATTTATTGACAATGACTGAGGTTAGAACTCCTAAATAGGCTCTCCTGATTGACTTGTGATAATTTTTTCTTATGATGTTGCTCAAAGCTTTGTATAGTCTAAACTGTAGAGTTATAAGTCTATAAAGCTAGTTAAAGTCTCTTTTTGGTCTGAGAGTCATGTAAATAAAGAAACCCAACTCTTTGATAAGTTTGGCTTATAACAAGATACTCAGGAGACCCCCTAAAATTACATTTAAAAGTTAAAGTTTCCTGCTTGATTGATAATTGTGTAAGATGTCAGTGGATAACTGAGAGATTATTTACACATCATATGATACGTAGTAAGTAGCCCCTGATAAGTAATAGCTTATATCTTTTAGAATTCTCTACAAGCTCAATATTACTTGGTTAATTAAGATTGATATATTAGGAAATTTGTACTATAAGATAAACCCTTTTCTAGGTGGTGAAGCACTAGAATCTAGATGAGATCAGCATATGTATTTTTACATAAACCCCATCTATTTTGAAAACTCTAGTATACAACTGGGTTGGGTTGAGTAACGAAACCCAACCTACAAAAACTCCATTTTTCAAAATGGATGAGATATATCCAGGGAACCCCTTTGAAACATTTTGGAATATGTCTTATTTTTCTCGTATTTTGCAGCTCTGTAACTTGGCGATTTTGAAAGAGCAAGATTTAAATATTCTATAGACTCCTTGTACCGGCCTAACTCCCGAAGAGTAATACCAATTTGAGTTAGAATAGTATAATCATTTGGATCGATTTTCAGCGCGCTTTCATAATCTTGAATAGCTTCACTAGCTCTATCTGAGGTTGAAAGTATTTCCCCTCGTATTTTTAAACAATCAAAATTATTTTTATCTAGCTGTAAAGCATCGTTAACAATTGATAAAGCACCCTCTAAGTCACCAAAGCTTTTATGGTCAGATGCATGAGCAATTCGTGTTTCAGAACTATCAGGTTTTAGCTCCAATAATTTCTCATAAGTTTTATCTAATACCTCTACATTACCCATTGATCGAGCTATTCTAATTTTTTCATTTAAAAATGAAATATTTTCTGGGTCTTTCAGAATCTTATTATCAATATCTTCTAGTTGTTTATTTAAATATTTTTGACTGCGAACTTTAATCTCTTCTGCAATTTGCTGGGAATTTAGCTTTATGCAAGATGATTCTTTTTTCAAATAAGTACTTCCTCCGTTTGTTTTATAGAACCAAAATTCTCTATCTGATGTTCTATAAAGATAATCTTGTTCTATCTTGAAAACATGAATTCGTACAATGTATAAATCATCAAGTTTATTGGATTCTATGTCATAGATATCATGAATATAAATATCATAGCAAGATGGAGGGATGGAGGGGTCTTTTATATTGCTTATTTTACAAGTTATATCTTTTTGGATACGATCTTTATCATCTCTAGTAAGACTGATTCCTATAATTTCGCCGTTATCTTGTATACCTATGTAAAGATTTCCTTCAATTGAAGCATTGAGAAATGCTGTTATATATTGCTCTGCATGATTCGTAATTGTACTAACAGGAATCTTGGACTGCACTGCTTTAAATTCAACGGCTTTTCCCTCTTCTAGAGAGAAGACTTCTCCTTTGATAAATTTTATTTGCTCTGTCATAAGTAATGAGTAATATAAACAATACTTTCGCTAATTTAGGAGGGGGATTTGATAACCCTTTGACTGCTAATGATCGGCTGGATTTTCCAGTTCGACTCTCTTTTGACTGAAAATTGTCAAAAATAGTCAGCCCTAAAAATTCCCTTCAGATGTCTAAATGAATTTTTTAAGTATAAAGCTTATTATATGAAGCTTTAATATTATATCTAATCTTTTAAGCCTAATGCTTATGTACTGGTCATTTTGCCCAATTTTGTCGAAATTTTTCTGGACTCTTATTTTGGCGAGGTTATTGTTGGAATAATAGGACTCAAGGACAGCTAGTAAAGCGATGGCGTGGAACACCCGTCTTCGGTATAGCCTAGAACACAGTCTCATGACCTATTAAGTTACAATCAACTTATATTCGCCAAAGCCAGAATCTTAGCAAGATCACAGATGGTATCAGGAATATCATCTGCTACTGGTAATGACTCCTTATACTTTAAATCTATTTGCTGCCAAAGCACAACTAGACCAGAAACAAAATCAAGAACCATCAGCACCACAAAACTAGAAACTAAAAGCTCAATGGTTAGTTTCAGCAATTCCTGTACTTCCATACAAAGCCAAAAACTAGATTTAACAGCTATTGTAAAACATTTGTTCTATAAGTAAGATAACTCTTCAGACTGTTGACTTTTCAGAGCAGTCACTAAGCGATGTCCCAAGGAGGCGGGCGATCACGGAGCGTATCGAAGCGAAGCGAAGCGATCGCCATAATGCACCAAAAGCAAAGTAAACTACGTCACCGCCAGCACCTCATTAGCCTCAGACCTCTACTTGGGATTTAGCACATTCTAACTGGGTAGTTGGTGATATAATCTCTACCAAGGACCAAGGGAGCGATACCTGGGTTGGGCGCTTCACTATAGCGATCGCCCAAAGCAATCACTCCCAGAGTACGGGTAGTTGATTTCACTCTTGATTCTACTAGCTTTGGTCTACTACTTAACCACTGTTCTAGATCAGTGATAGTAGAAAAGTTAAATAGTGCTTTGCCTAGTTCTTCCAATTGTTGTAAGAACAATACTTCTATTTTGGATGTTAGTGCATCAGGTAGTTTACCTAACTTGTAATTTAACAGGCTGGTATTGCTCCTTCTACCTTAGCATCCTGATAGAACCGTAATGTTGTATATAGTCTATACTTGTTTCCTGTTTATCTATCTCTTGAATTTTCTTATCTAGTTCTTCAATTTCTTGAAGAATATCCTCAGCTCTTCTCTTAAGCCTTACTTCATCTTGCTTGCTTAGAGTTTGAGATAATTGTGTCTGTACCGCTTCCAATTCTTCTTGCTTCTGAACTTTCCGTGTTTTCAGGTAATTTTTTCGATGCCCCAAGGGGGCAGGCGCAGCCATCATTCATGCTTACAACTTAATCTGAGTATTTGAAGTTATAGTATTATGAGTAGTGACTAGTCACACCAAAGCAAGTTATAATAAACCAAGCTGGTTGGATATCACAGTACTTTCAGAAAATATCATATTGACTAAAACTAAAAAACTAAGTCCTAGTTTTAGGTATATCTAATAACTCAGGAGTCCACTTACCTACGGCGTTCCGCTTAACAAAATCATTCAGACTTAAAAGAACTGAGGACAAAGCCATGACCATTATCACAATAGATGATGAACTAATTAATGAAATTATTGCAGTCAGTCACTATGACAATCCACAGGAAGCTGTGATTAAAATATTATCCAATTACTTGCAGCAACAGAAAAAAGAACTGCCTTTATTTGAGCGACTACGTTTTATAGACAACGAATCGGACGAAGATAATATCGCCTCATTGTTTGAACGTGATAGAGACACAGGCAGAAATATTGAACTATGACTTATCTAATTGACACCTGTGTAATGTCTGAATTTGTCAAAAAAGCTCCCAACCATCAAGTTATTCAATGGTTTAATCAGCAACCGATTGAACAACTATTTTTAAGTATTATTACCATCGCTGAAATCAAAAAAGGGATTTATAAAATCCAAGACTTACAACCTGAACGATATCAAAAACTAAAAATATGGCTCCAAAAAGTAGAAATTGAATTTTCTTCTCATATTTTACCCCTAAATGATGATATTTTAGATAATTGGGCGAAATTTTCTGCAAATGCCGAATTAACAGGTAAAAAACTAGCTGTAATGGATAGTCTGATTGCCGCAACAGCACATCATCATAAATTGACTTTAGTTACCCGCAATGTTGATGATTTTAAAATGACACCAGTTAAAATTATCAATCCTTACAGTGATTTCTAGGAACGGTTACATAGATATCACTAAAAATTCTTGTGATGTTAGGTTAATAGAGTACTTTACGCTGACTTATAATTTGTTATTGTCACGCAGTTTTCGCCAAGGACAATGACAAAATTTCGATAAGCAAGCAAAGCGATCGCCCAAAATAGCGATGCTCCAAGGGGGTGGGCGATCGCGGAGTGTCTCGAAAAGAAGCGATCGCCATAATGAACCAAAAGCAAAGTAAACAGCTGAGACAAATTATCAATTCCCGTCGCCTCCAGCACTGCCTCAGCCTTAGACCTGTACTTGTGATTTAGCACAATCCTTACAAATTTAAGCAACACCATAATCTGTATATTGTCGTTTATAAGCAGGCTGCAAACCCAAAACAATATCCTCTCGTGGTACACCCATTTCTACCAACTCCTCAGCCGGATTTTGGTCAGTTAAATTTTGCTGAAGCCAGATTTTTTCATCCTTAATATCAAAATGAATGATACAGCGATAAACACGCTTTAAACCTTCCCATCCTACATTCATCCACTGATAATGGTCGCGCTTGTCATCTAAAATTAGCTGGACTTCCACTTCACTCTCAGCCACATCTTCATTAGCATAACGAGTTAATAAACTTTGCACACACTCCCGATATTTGGCTAATTTATCCATTGCACAATTACCTCCTTTACAGGCTCATAGACAATTAATAAAAGCTTATACCTTTGTATAGCTGCTTGTGTAACCTCAAACTGAAAAAACGTCTCGTAAATATCTAGGCGAAGCCATCGCCCAAAATCCAGCCTAACGACCTATTAAGCCACAATCAACTTATATCCGCCAAAGCCACAATCTTACCAAAGCAAGTTGGATATAACAGTACTTTCAGAAAATATCATTTACCTCTGTCTAAGTAGGTAAACAGGAAAATTTATAACTATGTAAAGAAAGATTAAGCAGATGAATCATTGTAAAATTTAATACGTTCTACTTGATGATCTCCTTTTTTGCCTCTAGCCTCTACTCCATCTATGACAGCATAAGCTAGATCTAATTCATCCTCAAACATTCTTCCTACTATTTCATCTCGTTTGATATGTTGCCATTCCAATTCTATCGGATTCATTTCTGAACAATATTTAGGCAGGAAAAACATATACAAACCCATGCTTTCCCGCTTTCTCCACAACTCTTTTACCTGCTTTGCTCGATGTATTGAACTATTATCTTGCACAATAACTCTCATCCGTCCACTTGCTTGTGCTTCGAGGAGGCAGGAGGCAGGGGGCAGAAGGCAGGAGGTTTTTAGTTAAGTTTGTGTTTAGTTAAATACTTCGGGTTTTCACTTATTTCTACTGACTTAAAAGTTCAAATCTTGGATTTACCTTCTGCCTCCTGCCTTCTAACTCCTGCCTCTCTTATCCGATAATACTGATTCTGCGTCCACGTTTTGGGGTTTGTTCAATGCTTTTTTGTGTCCCTTCTGTAGTAAGTATATCCTGGTTCGCTCCAGGCACAAAATCCTGATTCATCTAAATACTTTAAATCTATTTCCCCGCTTGCTGCCGCTAATTCCAGCATCTCCAGATCGGCTTGTTTTACCTGCTTCAGTTCTGGGTCTTGTTTTTGTTTATGACTTGTTCTAGTACGCTTCCAAATTATCCCCTTTTTTTGAGCGCCCTCCTAATGGTTGAGCGACTCAGTTTGATGTTTCTTTCCTGTTCCAGTTTTTCTGCTAGTTGCTGACTGTTATAAGTTCTCGGTTCTTGTTCTAAACACTTCTCTAAATATTCAATATCTTCTTGTTTTAACCTTGGTTTTGCCCCTCTACCCGGCAATTCCCATAATCCCTCCATTCCTTCCTTTTCCCACTTATGCAACACCTGTCTAACTGTTTGCGGTGTCCAGTTGAAGTGTTCTGCTATCTTTTCTACATACCACCCATGTGCATTCATTCTCACCACTTCTGCTCTGTCTTTTACTTTCTGCGGTACATTTTCTGTCCTTAGGTCAAATAGTGTCCTGTCTTCATCTTCTGTCAGTATTACCCTTAGTCTTGCTCCCATTTTTATGTTCCCTTTATTACTTTTTTATCCGTACTCTCTTATTATCCCATAGTTTGAATTTATTTTGTCTCCCTACTTAAGTATTTATATGATATCTTATATCATAGGGTGTATATTTATATTTTAGCTTTATTACTAGTACTTATAACTATGTAACCCGCAACATTGCAACCAGGATTCGCATCAAATCCTCAAAGTCACCGGGGACTCGGTAAAGATTGATGTCCTGCACAATGCGCTTGAGCGAGCGATGCAGTTGTCCAAACTTCCAAATATCGCCAGTGGTCACGGCTCCATAGAGGATGGATTGCTCCGAATCTGACCATTGATCTAAGGCAACTAGCTCCGCCCCCAGTTGGGTAAACCCTCGTGCTAGATCGTCATTCTTTGCCTCCACTACTAGTAGGGTGTTGTTCGCTCGCACAAAATAATCCAGGTTGCCTTTTAGCCAGTCATTCACCACCAGAGGATACTCAATGCGTAATTGAGAGTGGGTGTAGTAGCATAAATCAGTGATGATGGGTGCTACCAGCAATTCTCGACGTGCCTGTTCACTCGTGAGGCTAGCATACTGCAAATTTTCCCGGATGCGTCGTTGTGATTCCTCCAGACGATCAAGTTCACCAGTGTGCTGGGCTAAATCTAATTCAACGCGAGCAAGACTGTAGCCTAGCTCTGCTAAAATATCATCTGGCTCAAACGCTAGTTCAAAATATTGGCGAAAGGTGTAACTCTGTCCCTGTTTTAAAATTGGGGTGCGTGTCATGATCGAGCTGCTCCTGGTACTTTTGTTCTCTTGACTGATTGCTGTTAATAGGTAATATATATTACGGGGAGCGATCGCGAAGCGCTGCTGCAAGCAGTTTGCTAAGTCTCAGACAATCGCTCCCCAGTATCAGGTAATCTTTATTACTCTTATTCTACTGTTTTTAATTTCCTTTGTAGCCATTGCTCTAAATCAGCTACAGTAGAGAAGGTTAATAAAACATCTGTCAATTCTTCTAATTGTTCAACAGATAACTTACGAATTTGCTCGATTAATGGTGGTTGAATTTCACCGACACGCTGATTAAGTAACCGTAGAATTACTTTCTGCTCACCTTTAAGTTCACCGCGTTGTTCACCTATTAGTTCACCTTCGAGTTGACCGGCTCTCTCAATACTAGTAATATAAGGCATCTTTTTCTCTCCCTCATACTGTTTTAGTTCTTGTTGAAACTCTCGTTCCAAATCTTTACTGAGTGTCATCATCCAATCTATTAATGCATATAGATTGATAATATCTTCTCTTGAAAAGCCTTGTTCA
>Ga0116228_10002773_pt1 | contig 15220 bp, 17 predicted proteins | sample S1TSphfallax_2_FD_89694 | JGI IMG/M metagenome (GOLD analysis project Ga0116228, IMG submission 89694) | Host-associated microbial communities from peat moss isolated from Minnesota, USA - S1T2_Fc - Sphagnum fallax MG | ecosystem: Host-associated > Plants > Peat moss > Unclassified | place...
ACAGCTTCTTTTCTACTTTAAAGGATGAGGATAATTCCATTCCACAGGATCTAATTGATAGTAACTTTGTAATTGGTGATAAACTGCTGCATCACTAGATAACAATTGGTGTGGCTTTTCAAAGAAAGTCTCAGTTACTACAGCAAAAAATTCTGCGGGGTTGGTTGCACCATAACTATCTATTACAGTAGTTCTATCTTGGTAAACATCATAATAAAGTTTTTGATATGCTTGAGCCATCACCTCAGACCAAATCAGATAATCTGAATCACATCCTAAAATCGGAACACCTTCAGCCTTACCATCTTCTTGATCTAACTGGTGAGCAAATTCATGGAGAACAACGTTACGTCCATCATGCCAGTTAAGAGTATCCTGTTTTACTTGCTCCCAAGATAATATTAGTTGGTCTTTTACCCAGGATTCACCCAGTCTAGCCACATTTCTCTCGATAACAACATACTTTTCTATAGAGGATATTTCCTTGACAATGTAAGTACTGGGGTAAACTAAAATTGAACGCAGCTTAGAAAAATATTGTCCTCGTTCGTTCAGTAAAAGTAAACAAGCGACAGCAGCAATAATCAATTTCATTTCCTCCGTCACTTGTAATCCTCCACAACCAATAAATTGCTTTTCTGTCAAGAACACTTGAATGTGTCCCTGAAGTCGCTTTCTTTGTTCAGAAGAAAGATAGAGATATATAGGAAGATTATTCTCAATAATGGCATTCCAAAGTGGGGGAAAATGACGACGTTTTAGAAGATTTCTTCTTCTTTTGACTAAGATAGGATTAACTAAAATTCCAGCGATAATTAGCCCAATTATGACAAAGACAATTATTGTTTGAATCATTTATTTAGCCATGCTATCAACGACAAAAGTATGTAGTCATATGAATAGTAAAATTTAGGATTTAGGAATTAAAATTAAAGTAATAGTCTCAATCGGAAGCGGAGTGTCTCCGACTCCGCGCCAATTCAGATTAGCAAATACAGTCCAGACTAATGATTTAACTAACAACATTGTTAGTTATTATTTTGTCAATTTCTTGTAACTTTTCTTGGAGAGCTTGACGAATTTCTTCAAGTTGATTGTGTTGAATCCCTTGAAAATCGATAGATAGTATTGTGTTAACTGCTCTATCTATCTTTTTCTTTTGGTCATTAAATGGTTCCGAAGATTTGTGTTGCTTTAAAATATCTTTGACGAGAATTTTTATTCGACTTAATGAAAGCTTTTCTTGAATAACTTTTTGAGTTAGCTGGGATCTAATTTCTAAAGCTTTATCTTCATCAATATTAAGTTGGTCAGCAGACAACTTGTTTAATTCTCTTGCTTTACTAGCTTCTAGTCCTTCTAGTCGAATAGCATTTTTTAAATCCTGTAAAAGTTTGAGTAGGGGAAAAATATTAGTGTCAATAGACGTAGGGTTAAGTTGCAATTCTAGAATTACATCAAAGATATTCTCTTCTTCAAGACTTTTAAACCCGGCTGTTTCCATCCACTCCTTTTGTATTTCTCTAGGTGCTAGTCGAACATCACTAAGTTCCAAATTTTTATGGTTACGCTCTAAGCGACTCATGGCTCCATTGAGTATTCGAGGTATAGCATCTTTTTGTTCTTCTAAATATGGATGTTCATAGATAATTTGTTGAATTAAAGACTCTGCTAAATCGAGAGCATTCAGATCCTCCCGATGTAAGGTAGTCGAGAGTGCTTGTCTATGAATACTTTTATTATCTAACTCAATACCATCTTCTACAAAATCTATAAACACAGCGTTTAAAGTTTTCCAACCCAATTGTTGTGCTGCTCGCCATCGTCTTTCTCCATCAAATAATAAGTATCTACCATTTGATAAAGCAATTAAAATAATTGGTGTATGTTGCCCTTGAGTTTTCAGAATCTCTGCCATTCCCTGAATGCTGACTTTAGTAAAAGTCTGTCGAGGTTGGCGAGGATTACGATCAATCAGATTAATCGCAATTTCTTCAATTCCTTGCTTGTTAGCGAGTTCTGCAACTAGTTCCTGAATACGTAGTTCGAGAGCAATTTTTTCTTCGTTATTGATTTCTACTGCTCGAAGTTGATTTATTTCTGCTTCTAGTTCTTGAACTCGCTGAGTTAAATGATGAATTTTTTGAGATTGTCCTGCGTTTGCAAACGCGTTAGAAATATCTGGTTTTTGCATTAGTCTTGATTCATTAAATTAATAATCCTATTAACAATGGGGTCAAAATCTTTAATAGCTTCACAACCTGGTGCAAACAAATGAATCGGAAGTCCTACTCCACAAGCATTAATAAATTGGTTTGATTCACGAATTGCAGGGAAACATGAGATACCAATCTCTTGTAATTGATGAGGAATTTCTTCTCCTATATTCCTGTGAGCAGCTATTTTTTTCACATTTACCTGTGATGGTACAAATCCTAAAATTTCTGGTTCTGGACGCAGTCGCAATTCGTTAATTTTGTCATAGAACCAATTGATTAAACTCGCAGACCCATATAAAGCCTTATATTCCAGCTGCATTACCACTAAAATATGCGTCGCTGCTGCTAAAGCTAGCATACCCATTGGTTCTAGTCCACCTGGATTATCTAGGATAATAATGTCAGATTCAATCGGGTAATCTTCTAAACGGTCTTTGAGTAAATAGTATTTTCTAGAATGTACATAAATATTCTGAATACTTTCTTCTAGGGGAGCACCACCCAAAATAACGTTCACGTCTTTGACTTTGTTTTCCCAAATGGGACGTAGAGGATAATTTCCTGTGAAGTCACTCCTCAAGACAGCCGCTAAGGTCTGTTCGTCCGCTGGATCTTCAGTTTTTGCAAAGGCTCCAGTAAAAATCTTCAGTGAGCCTAGTGGATCAAGTTCAATAACTGTAACTGAATAACCTTGTGTTCCCAATATATATGCTAAATGAGTTACTAAGGTTGTTTTCCCCGTTCCACCAGCATTAGACTTAATATCTAATCGAATTTTTCTTTTGACCGCTTTTTTCTTCATAAATCAAGAGAGTTCCTAATATTTTATGGAGTAACGTTACTCCATGTCCAAAGTGTGGAAGGTTTTAAATATGTGGAGTAACGTTACTCCACTTTCGTGTTAATGAATTATTTTTTTACGTTCTGCTATATCAAGGCGTTTTACTAGTACCTTTCGTCAGCAATATATACTTACTATTGCTTATTTAATCAATTCGCTAATTCTTTTTAAAGTCTGATAAGTAAATGGTAAAAGCCTAATTTTTGGATTTTTGTGTTCTAAATTTTACAAAACTTCTATTACATCTAGTAATATGAGAATAGCATAACTTAAGAGGTAAATGATTACTCTAATTGTGTTGATAATTAAATTTAAAGATTTACAATAACCATTTTATACCAGAGTTTTAACAGTTGGCCAACTGTCCTATTTCAATAATTGGAGAATCCACCGGAGGCGGAGTGTCTCCGACTCCGCTCCTTGTAGGAAACCGGAGGTGCTCCGCCTCTGCTCCTAAAGGTACTGCGCCTTATACTAGTTTTTTCAGGTAGCAGAAATTATCTGAAAAATTACTAAATTCGAGGCAGCGATTACCTGCTTAATAAAGTTAGTTAAAGTACAAAAATAGTGTTTATTCATTTAAGCAAAAAATTACTTTCTAGAAGCATTATTCTCATAAGTAAAATAGAAGGTAGGAAAAAAGGACGGCTATAGATGATGAGTCCCCAAACTTTGGTGTCATTGGTTCTAAGTCAACCACCTCCATTAACGTTGCATCCAGCAGCAGTTTATTTATCTGGGTTAAATATGGGTTCGCGTCCAACAATGAGAGGGGCGTTAAATGCGATCGCTGCTTTGTTAACAGGAGGTGAATGTGATGCTATGACCTTGGATTGGTCTGCATTAAGGTATAGACATACAGCTGCTGTGAGAACTGCATTATTAGAAAATCATGCTCCAGCCACAGCTAATAAAATGCTTTGTGCAATGCGTAGGGTGTTGAAAGAGGCACTTAGGCTAGATTTAATCGATCCAGTTGATTATGCTAAAGCAGTCGATGTTCCTAGCATTAAGGTGAATAAAGCACTTCGAGGCAGAGCACTTTCAATCAATGAAATCGTCGCACTAATGAGAGTTTGTCAAGAAGACAAAACTTCTCAAGGTGTTAGGGATGCTGCACTAATAGCTATTCTGCGCGGTGCTGGATTGCGTCGCTCTGAATCAGTCAATCTAGATTTACAAGATTTTAATCACAATGGTGCTTTACAAATTCGCGAAGGTAAAGGCGGTAAAGACCGGACTGTATATTTACCTACTGGTGCGGTAGCTGTGGTTGAAGATTGGTTAAGTTTTAGAGGAATTGAAGCCGGTCCTTTACTTTGTCCGATTCGTAAAGGTGGAGCAGTGGAATTACGGCGGATGACACCCCAAGCTGTTTTACTGATTTTACGGAAACGTGCTGAGGAAGCTAAAATAGAATCGTTTTCTCCTCACGATTTCCGGCGAACATTTTGCTCCGATTTATTTGATTCGGGAACTGATATTGTTACGGTTCAGAAATTGGCGGGTCACTCTTCCCCCATAACTACTAGCAAATATGATCGTCGAGGAGAAGAACCTTTACGTCGTGCTGTGGAACATTTGGATATTCCCTATACTCCCAGGAATACATAAAACTTTTAAAAACAAAGAAATGGATATAATAGTGACAGTAAGATACTAAACAATAGCTCTAGTAATGTCTGTAAAAAGCGAGATTATAATTAAATTTTCTGGTTCAATGCCAGTTGCTAAATCAGCGGAGAATAAAAAAGTCGAAGTTGAACTTGTTGACCAAAATGGTACGGTTTTCAAGGTTCTACTTAATGCAAAAAGTTGGCGCAAAGCAGAGAGCAATGCTGCAGAATATGCAGATTGGGCTGGAGCTATATCTGGTAAACTTGGTCAACAGATAGAGAATGGTTTTGAAATTGTTGATGCTGGAGTCCAGATTTTTGAGAAGAAGCCTAAAGAAGTTAAAACTGAACCAGTTCCCGCAGAAGTTAGTTAATGTCACTAAGTTACCCTACCAATATCTGTCAGTACCAAATATCTTTCAACTTTCTTTTTGCGCCGAACGAATTTACTATTATTCTCAACTCGCAAAAGGATACGTATTTTCGTTGTTTTCTTAGTTAATTCCGTGTTAATCTGTTTTTTAATTAACGTATCTACTACAACACTATTAGTTTCTGTTAAAGCATGAGGTTTAAATGCTGGTAGAGATTCAACAACTAATTCAGCGATAAAAACATTCAGAGCCTCAGCTATACGCTTTTTAGTTTTTACTCGTTTCACTACACACCAACTTTTAAGAATGCGGTCACGTATCGCTTCATAATCTGACTTGACATAATGCCTGGGAGATTCGCTTTCTTCTCTCAGGCGAATTTCTCCCCCAATCCTATTATCCTTTCGTCTAACTCTTGTCTTACTTCTGTCAACTCTTGTCTTACAAACACCATCACTTCTGATATTAGTTCACCCATTAGTAAGACAAGTAAGACAAGTAAGACAAGTAAGACGATTGAGCTACAAGAAATTAAATCATTACTAATATGTTCAACACTTCCCTCAGATAGTGCTTGTAATCCTAATTGGAGAATGGTATTGACACTCTCAGGTCTAAAGACACGCTCGATTCTGCTGACAGAGTTAGATTAGGGAGTATCCAAAGTCTAATTCTCGCTACGGCCGTCAAACACCGTCTACTGAGTTGATCAAGTAAAATACCTAATCTTCCCGCTACTTTTCGTAAAATATTCGCTGCTCCGTTAAGGTCAGCATTCACAGTTGAACCATCCGCCGATTGATACAAACCACGTTTAACTCGTTTTCCAGATGCTTTCCACCCGTCAGGCTTTTGACCGTATTCGGGTAGGGAGTCTCCATCTAAAAAACTCGCTTTGGACGTGTAGGCTTCTTCTGTTACCTCAAATCTAATTCCATGCAAATCACAAAGCTGTTGCAATCGGTCTTTGAGTTTACCTAGAGGCATTTGCACAAACTTTTGATTGTTCAAATTTCCCAGAGCAGCATTAGTTTTAAATCCTTCATTCCAGCCAATTACCAACGTGCCAATACCATATTTAAGGCAATGGTCTATAATCAACTTTGCCGCTTTATTAATGCCATCACGCATTTGGTGATTACGCTTTCTGGTAATTCTATCTAACCCAGAATCCCAATAACCTTGTGATTGACCTTCTTTACGGGTTGATACTTTCTTATTCCATAATTGATTCATCGCTTTCATTTGTCGCGCATCAATTAAAAATGAATTACCTAAAGTATCTACACAAGCTGCTAAATTATCTGCTGTTCCCAAATCAATTGACAATGCTTGATTGATATCTAGAGTATGTTGCTGCTTATCTGTCTCATAAGATATCTCCAAATAAAAAGCACCATTCTTGGGGAGGATAGTAAACTCTTTAACCTTTGAATAATCAATATTTGATGGCATTGGCAGAAAAAACTCCGCTATTCCAAACCAACGTTTCACTCTTAAGCCTAAAGAAAATCTCAGTTGACCATCAACTATTGATGGTTTTTGTCCTCCAGAGTTAGGATAAGCAACCTTAAATAATTTAGTACCAGTCAAATAGTCTGGTAGTCTTGGTTTAAAGTCTAGCTGACCATTGAGATATAAATCTCTTAGCTGTCTAAAGGATTTGAAAGATTCTGTTACCGACATCAATGTTTGTTGCATTGGTGTGGATGGCATTGACTGAGCTAATAAGGACTTTGAAACTGATGGTTCAAATGCTAAATCAAATTTTCCAGTCAACAGCTTTCCAGTCTTAAAAAATAGCTGACGTGCAAAATAAAGTCCGGTGTTGTAGATTTTACCTGATTGTTGGCAAAGATACTCTACTATCGCTTTTGTTTCATCATCTAGATGGATTAAAACTTGTTGAACCCCTATAAACTTTTTAGGTTTAGCCAATAGATTAACTCCCGATTTTAGTCGTTTTCTAAATTGCATCTACTCCTTAATTATAGGATAGACATCTAAAAGTAAAATAACTTTTTTGGGTTTACTAAAATTCAATAAACCACATCACTGTTAATATGTAAATACCACGGCGGTTAAAACCGCACGGGTCGCTTCCCTCTCAGGTCTGAAGACTCTGAGTTTCCCGCATACCGAGTATTTCTATGAAAGAATATCGTTGTACTCGTAATGCAGTTTATGCCCATGAGTGTCTAGGGAAAAATGACATTACAGCTAGACAAGGACACTACATCAAAGCTGAGAGTCAGGAACAAGCTTGGGAGAAAATGGCGATTTTGTTTCCTGAAGAAATCCAAGCTGGCTTTACTACTCAAGAATGGGAAGGTTTTAATGTCAAGGTTGTAGAAATTTTTTGTGACAGAGAAGGAAATACTAGTTATGCCTCATTAGTTACTTCCGCTCTATCTTAAGGTAGATATTTCTTAGGGGATAGGAGGCTTCTGTTTACTGCTTATACAATTATTGACATCCGTTTTTAGAAGTGAGAAATGGGCAAAGGATTTGGAATTAAGTCAGAAGAGCAATTGGGTTATGTCCTGCTCCTAGTTCCTGAAGCTAAAGCTTATGCTGCAAAGTTAGATTTAGATGTGAGTCAACCGCATCTAAAGGATAAAAATCCTCTAATAGCGATGGTTTTGGCATTTTATGATTTAGTCTGTTTTCTGGCTAAGATTGCTATAGGGCTGGTATCTCATAAATCCCGTACAGATATCCTGGATTTTGATCTTAGAAGTAAACAGGAATTTATTGGTATAACAAATTTATTGGAAGAAGCAAGGGTTTGGAAGACTATTAAGCAAGCTAAACAAGCGATCTCAGAATATGCTGAATTTTTACTTGAAGAACAGAAAAATAGCCCAAAAGCCCGGAAGGTGGGTATTATAAGATTGACACGTTTAAGTAATGGTGACCTCGCCTCCCAGACAGTAGAGTCATTATTTCTTTACCCTGAACAAGCTTTAAGGGAGTAATGGTTTATCCTTGAAGTTAATCTATCTGTACTCAGGATGCATCCCTTGAATCTACAGCTATTTTGCAGATGGTTTAGAATGTTGCTTATAGAAGCCTACAACTTTTTGGACATAACCAGCAGTAAAACCATTATTACAGCCTGTGTAATTCCCAGTCATCCACCAACAAGCTACACCACGCACTGATGCTATTTCATTTTTAGTAATTACAAACTGCTGATTTAACTCACGGCGAGTTATGCAGGATATTATTTTACGTGCTGTAGTGGGGTCTTTCTCGAACTGATTTGGTGTTAATTCTTTCTTCAAACAAAACCTTGACCAGCCTTTAAGGGTTTCTGGTTTTACTTTCCAGTCACTATAAAGTCCATCATTTGGAGATTTAGTTTGTGGTGCAGCCTGTTTTAATGCATCTACCATTGCTGCAACTTGTGTATTAGAAATTTGTTGCTGTGCTTGAGCTAACAATGATGATATTCCTAAGCTGATCACTACTCCACTCAATAATAGTCGCATGAGGTTTCTCCACATAACTTTAGACTCGTTTTAAATCGCACTCCGACTCCGCGCTAAATTTCAGCATATGGTTACCAGGACTCATAGCATTATCTGAAGACAAAAAACAAAGGTTGGGGCGATCTTTTAAAATCCACAATTCCTAACACAATATTATTCTTTACTCTTCTCAAATAGTGGTTAGTCCGCAGGTAATTATATATCATAGTAGCACTTACCTCAACTCCATCTTCCATCATTCGCAGCCGGGTTAATTCCTTACTTCTTTTTTCAGTAAGGGATTTAGTCAACATCAATAACGGTTTTAAAATATCATTTTTGAGACTTAACTCAAGATGCGACTGCACTACGAACATTTTTAGCAGCCAGCTTTTTAGCTTCTTTCTTCGATTTTCCTACACCTGTACTAGTCACTTCTAAAAATTGACAAGTACAAATAAAATTCCCTAAATCATATTTGTAGCTATATTCCGGTAAGCTATAACCTCCCATCTGAGCAAATATATTCAAATCAGAAACGTAATCTCTATCTTCTTCATCTGAGATTTCTTTGTCTGGGGAAATCGATGGGGTCGTAGTTGGTGATATTGGTTGTATATTAATCGGTTCTGTAATCATCACTGGCGGTTCATCAATTACCACTGGTGGACATTCAGGTACTATTTCTAAATTCTCATCTATATAACTTCTGATCCATTCTTTCGCTGCTAGATTTACTGCCATTTTTTTACTAATATCGGACGCCATAGGACGAATTTTACTTGTTACTACATTGCCATCACAGCGCACTGATAAATTGACAATAAATACGTTCTTACTGTCTTGCTCCGCAGTAATTTGAATATCATTCCAATTGGGTTTCTTCTGAGTTGAAACATTCAAGACACTTTTAGCTGTTTCTGGCGATAAATATCCTAACACCTCTGTTTCTAAATCTTTTTGACGCTCTCCTTCTATCAGGATGTGGTAGAAATCTTCCTGTGTCAGTAGATATAGTTTTGCCCGTCTGATAACTTCCTCTTCTATCTCTAACAACTTGGAATTGATCACTGCCATTTTAATTACCCTACTAAAGTCTTTAGGTTCTAAGTCAGTAAAATTTTCCTTCATGATCCGTCGCATTGTTTTTTTCTTTTCTTGTGTTTCAATATATGCTCTACGTTCGGTATCTCTCTGTTCAATTACTTCATTCATCTGTTGGGCGATCTCTGCTAATTCTTCTTGATTATATGGTGGTTGGGTGTCATTTATCAAGCCCTTTAATCCCCAATGAACAACTACGTCTGCATATCTGCGAATGGGCGATGTCCAATGTAAGTAATTAGGTAGATTTAAAGCAAAATGTCCTGTAGAAATTGGTGCATATCTAGCTCTACCCAAGCAATTCCCCAGGAATTTTCTTAATTCCTCTGCAGATGCTATATCTTTGATCATTGGCATCAATATCTGTTTATCATCCGGTAAATCCCGTGTTGAATGATTTCTAAAAAGTGCTGGATAAGATGCTCGACGCAAATGATTAGCAGCTACAGTATTAGCTAAGATCATAAATTCAGCTATTATCTGCTGGGAGCGGGAAAATCCTTCTAGCAATATTTTACCTTCTTCATCAAAGAAAAACCCATTTCTATGCGTGAATCCAATCGCTCCTTTACGCATTCTATTTTGATTCAATCTTTGGGCAATTCTCTTCATCAAAGCTAATAGATTAAACCATTCACTATCTCGCTCACGTTCCAGAATACAATCAACCATTTCATAAGTAAAGCGTTTTTGGCTGATTAAAATAGTCTCCTCAAAATTATAACTGACTACTTCAGCATGATGGTCTAAGATAATATTCAACGACACTGTGTACCGTTTCTTCCCTGGTAATAAACTCAATTTATCTTCCGCCAGGTCCCTTGGCAGCATTGGGATATTCCCCTCCCTTAGATAGATGGTAGCTACTCTCTCTCTTGCTAGTAAATCTATGGAACTACCAGGAGTTACAAAGTGAGTCACATCGGCGATATGGATTGATACTAAAATGCGATCGCCACATCTGCTGGCGAATATGGCATCATCCAAATCTTTGGATGTTAACCCGTCAATGGTTATAGCTTTAACTAGTCGGCGCTCTTTTGTAGTACTCATTGAGAAATGTTAATTCAATTCTCTATCCTTAACAGTGGATGTCTGACAATTTATGGCTTACAATGGGAAATAATTCGGCGTGCAAATAAGATATTTTATATTTCATGATAACTGAAAAATTGTTTGTATAGAAGGAAAGTAATAGTTTTCATCAGATACTTTACTGAGTGGATAGCTCCAGATATAGATATTAACAATACTTTCGAGTTAGGAAACTTAGGTAAATTTCTGACCCGTTGGCTGTTTCATTGGGAACATATTTGGCATGATAGGAAAGCTAAAAACCAGATAATCCAAGAATTTAGATACTTAGTCGGAATCTATTTTACGAATGTCACAATTGTTGGTACTATAATCTTAGGATTTACCTCACCAATTGGAGATTGGAAGCTACTGACACACAAGCCTTGATCATCCTACTCTGAACTTACCAGCATCATACGTGTAAGCATTAGCTGGTAAGCAGGATAGCAAACTGGAAATTACCTGGATATTTATAGCTAATTTATATTTCGCCCTTCACCTGCATTTGATGAACTTGATCTGCTAATTATTGACGAGCAGAGTCATCAAGCTTGTCAATTGCTAACATCCCCATTAGAATAACTTCTTTCAGGGCGGAGTGTCTCCGACTCCGCCCCCGGTCAATAAGCGTTGAATGTGCTTGCTTTTGCACTGTTTCCTTGATAGTCGGACTTACGCCAATTGCTGTACTTGCTCTAGCCATATAAACACAAAATATCACTAATAGTCTTGTTTAAATTATAACATTGGGTGCGATCGCTGTAACTGTTCTGAAAAAGAGGAATAATAAGGAGTGATCGCACTTCCATATAGTAAGTCAGCCAATTACCTCTGCTGACTCACCTGAGTAAAAGGCTATAACGGGCGATCCCGAAGGGGCGCTTTGCGCCATCGCTCTCACAATACTCCGACTCACAATCACTCTGGGAACTGGTTCTGAGTGTGGGAAGTTGAGGAAAGCGATTGTACTTTCAACGTCAGAAATCCCTTTTAATCATTTATTACATTTACGCTTGGCTTGGATTAGTCGTCACTTTGAAGAGCTGTTTTCTGATTTTTCCGATCCATCCAACCTTTTGTATCCCAGCGCTGAATGCCAAACTACGGCAATCACATTATAGCATATTCCTTAACGATACTTTTTGCACACTTACCACTCAAGTCCCAAGAACATGTTGTTTATAATGGCGAAAACTTTATCACACTACCCAATATCTAAGACAAATTATTATATGATTTATACGGTTATAATTCATTTGATTCTAAAATGACTTACAAAATTTCAATCTTTTGCTCTCTAATCCTTTATAAGGTACCTTTAATCTATAATTGTATAGAAATCATTAAATTTGTAAATTGCGATAATAAGATTAATGGAGAAAATTAATTTTAAATTGGGATTAAAATGGCTATTTATTTCTGCATTTCTAACAGGTATTAGTATTACAGTCTGGTTGGTTTTTTCTATACTAGCTAAAAATAAAACACAAGCTGTTCCAGTTCGTATAGCAACAGTTACTCAAGGTGATGTAGAAAATAAAATTACTGGTGAGAGTGGCATTTTTCAATTAAACAATCAAAGAAGTATCCAATCTCCAACAGCAGGAACAGTTAAAAAAATATTGGTAAGAGTAGGAGATTATGTAAAGAAAGACCAAGCTCTAATTATTTTACAAGATGTAGTAGATAGACAAATTAAATTACAAGACTCAATCGCAAATTTAAAAGATAGAAAATTGAAAATCACAGATCAAGAATTAGCTTTGCAAATAAAGAAGCAGGGGCTAATAGAATTTGAAAAAACATATAAAAATATTCAAAATACTTACGAAAGTGATATTCTACAACAAAAGCAAGATAAATTGCAAAACGTCCAAAAAGCTGAATTAGATATTTATAGAAAACAGAGAGCATTAACTGTTACAGAAGCCGAATCAAAGGCTGATAAAATAAAATTAGAAGAAGATAAACAACTTTTGAGTAAAGGATACATTCCAGAAACTGAATTAAAAGATCAAAAGAAAAAGACTGTCCAAGACGAAATAAATTTAAGTAATGCAAAAGATGACTTATCCTTAAGTAAATTAGCTTTAGATAAACAGAAGTTAGACTTAAATAATTTCTTTCATAGCATACAAAATAATAGAACTGAAACTCAGCAAAAGTTGCAAGATGCTAAATCTAAAATTCAAGAGGCATTACAAGGATTTAATGATGCTAAATTAGCATTAAATCAAACAATTGAAGAAATACATAAGCTCAATCAAGAAATTGCCGAAGAATCACAGAGTACAATAATACCTTCCCCTATTGATGGTGTCGTTCTCGACTTACAGGTGAAATTAGGTGATGTGCTTGACCCTGCTAAAGTAAATAATATTTTACTTATAGGTGACCCGGATAAACAAATTGTAGAATTAAAGTTATCTCCTTTCGATGCGACTAAAGTTAAACTCGGAGAGAAAGCTGAAATCAGTATTGTTGGTTCTCAATCACAAAAGTTTACTGGCTACGTCCAACAAGTTTCTCTATTAGCTGAAGGTACTCAAAATGATAACCGAGGTGCGGATAATAGTACTAGTGCTAAAGATGTTAAGATCGCAGCCATTGTCCGATTAGATAAAGTTAATAAAAATATAGCTCTAGGAACTCCAGTTACGGTTGATATTATTACATCTCATAGAGATCGGGTCACAGTTATTCCGATTTCTGCTGTGCAAGGGGAGGAACCAGAAAATTTTGTCTGGATGTTAGATAAACAAGGTAAGGCTGTTAAAAGAACTATCAAAGTTGGTTTACAAGGATTAGATAGTGCTGAGGTCAAATTAGGCTTAAAATTAGGAGATAAAGTCCTAATTCCTTTTCCAGAAAATCCCTTGCATATACAAGATAAAGTTGTAATCAAAACGCAACCTGATGAAAAGCAATAATGTAGCAGAAATAACAAATTCACTTAATAATTTTTTTACCTATACTTTGGGGTTCAGCATTTTGCTGAATTCCCCACTTGCTCAGAGTAATTCCTAAGAACTGATCTAAACGAGTAACAGCATTAAGATGATTGGTAATAGCACTAATTTCTTGATTTCGATTGGTAAGTAGAGTTTGTTCAAAAGTAATAATATCTGTCAAGGAGGTATTAGAACTTGTTGAGTCCAATCTCTTTTTAGCATTTTTTAGTTTCTCTTCTGCTAATTGACTGGCATTTTGTGCTAGTTCAATTGCTCGAAAAGTAGATTCAATATTACGAATTTGAAGCTTCAAGTCTTCTTCAAGGTTTTGTCTGGTTGTTTCTAGATTAAGATTGTTAGTCTGTAAGCTGATTTTACTCTTTTTAACTAAATTATCTTGACTAAGCACTCCAAATTGATGTTGAAGTACTAAAGCTGAAGACCAATTACCCGTATCGTAAGCATCATTAGCATCTGCAAAATTATAATTAAACATAAAACTTAAATCTAATTTTTGCTGATTTTCTGCATTCCTCAAATCTAATTTTGATGTCTCTACATTATTAAGAGCATTAAGATAATTATTATTATGAGTTAAAGCTTGTTCTAACATTTCTTGAAAAGGTGGTAAATTAAGAGTAGATAGTGCTTGGGGGTGTTCAATAGCGATTAGTCTTGTAGATAAGTTGGAAGGTAAATCTATAATTTTACTTAAATCAGAAATAGTTTGCTCTAATGATTGTTGTGCATTAACTAAACTGACTTCTTGTTGAGCAATATCCGCTTGACGCTGAACGATATCACTTTTAGCAATTCTACCAAATTCAAAGAGTGCTTGTAATCTATCTAAATCTTTTCTGGAGTTTGCTAGAGATGACTGTTGAATTTTCAATCTTTCCTGTGCTAAATACAGATTTCTATAGCTTACTATTGTATCAGTGATTTTTTGAGCAATTTTATCTTGAAAATTGATAATATTTGTTGATTCCGTTACTTTAGCTTTTTCAATACTCAACCTATCAGTTTTAGTACCCTTTAATAAAGGTTGGGTGTAATTGAGTATAAGACCTTGGTTGAGAATATTTGCATTCGCAGGAATATCTAATAAGCTTGCACCTGTCCACATTAAATTAACAGTACCACCTGTATAAGTTTTCAATCCTAAAGTAGCACCTAATCCAGCACCAGTACCTAAACCAGAAGAAATTGGACTATTATTATTAAAGTTAAAAGATAGCTGAGGGGTAAGTGTTGGATTAAATATAGATTTAGCTTCGGCTAATTGCTCCTTATCTAAAATTCTTTGAAGATAAGCAACTTTTAAATCCCGATTATTTTGCAAAGCTAAATTGACAGTATCAGTTAATGTTAAAGGTAATTCTTTACTGTAATTATTTAATTGAAGTTTCGCAGCAGAATCAGGTTTTAGTATATCTTGACATTTTCCAAAGCTGGGAAATAATAGAATCAGGAGCGGAAATAAAAATGATTCAGTGACAACCAGAAAACGAAACATTACTTTTACCTTACTTACCGGGAACGTAAAGCTTCAACAGGATCTAAAT
>Ga0116228_10002776_pt1 | contig 15210 bp, 11 predicted proteins | sample S1TSphfallax_2_FD_89694 | JGI IMG/M metagenome (GOLD analysis project Ga0116228, IMG submission 89694) | Host-associated microbial communities from peat moss isolated from Minnesota, USA - S1T2_Fc - Sphagnum fallax MG | ecosystem: Host-associated > Plants > Peat moss > Unclassified | place...
AATAATATTTTTAAAATATCGAGGACACGCAAAATTTGAATCAAAACGCGTAATGCTCATAATGAGTGCCTCGAGACCAATGGGCCGCACCAAGTTGCACCATTGGTCGTAATTCAGGAGTTAAGACGATGGTTGAGGTAATTGCTCGATGGGGTCACAACGTGTTGCTCATAGGTGTAGCGGTCATGTCGATCGCTATATTGGTGGTCGCGCGCTAGGGTTGGCTCAATGACAGCGGAGCGGAAACTCAAAGTTTCCGCTGCCGCTATTTGGATGGGTAAGGAGATGGACGGCCCATCACGGTTGCGCCCCAGACGTATTGAGCAAGTGCGCATCCCCCGCCGGTGCAGACCCCCGCTCATACGGCCTGGCGACGACCATATAGAGAAGACCCAGCACGACGACACCAATGCTGGTCACCAGGATTCCATAGTTGACGTACCACGGCTGGTCTGGACTGCGCGGCCACAAGATGTTGACGATTGCGCTGACGCCGTAAAGCAACGCGACGACATTCACGGTACTTCCCCACCCGCGCAGCGTATATGGACCCGCCGGCCGCCATCCTTTGATGCGTGCGAGCAGCGCGGCGAGAACCACCATTTGGAATGAAATATAAATGCCGAGGGCGGCAAAGCTGATGATGGTGGCGATCGCATCCTGCAGCCACAGCGCCGATAACGCGATCAGCGCCGGGACGGCACCCATGACCACCAGGGCGGTGGCGGGTACGTGTTTGCCGGGCGACATGCGGCTCAGATACTTGCTGCCGATGATCATTTGATCGCGCGCAAATCCAAAAATCAGCCGGCTTGCGGCAGCCTGCAGACTCAACAGGCAGGAAATGAACGAGACCAGCACCACCAGAATGACGGCACGAAAGCCGGTTTCGCCCATCGCGGCGCGCAGCAGCGTGACGATGGGATCCGTATCCTTCCCCGCAATGACGGCATCGATGTCGGTGATGGACAGCACGAACGCCAGACACACCCAGGAGGCCGCCGCGCCGCCGATATATATGGTCATGCGCATGGCCTTGGGAATCATGCGGCTGGCATCGGGGGTCTCCTCCGCCACGTCTCCGCAGGCCTCGAACCCGTAGTAACAAAACATCGCCGCCAGCGAGGAGGCGAGAAACGCCGGCCAGTAGTGGCCCTCCGCGTGCACGAAAGATGCATCCACCAGTACATGCAGCGGCTGATGCCGTGCAAACATCAGCAGATATCCGCCCACCACGATCGCCCCCGCCAACTCGCAGATGAAGCCGAACATGGCGACACGCGCCAGCAAGCGCGTCCCGCTGAGATTCAGCACCGTGGTGATGACGATCAATATCAGCGCAATGACAGTCGTGGCGAATGGCGTGCTCTCGACCGCGAACAGCTGGGCAAGGAACGGTGCCACCCCGGTGGCCACGCCGGCCATCGTGCAGCACAGCGCCCAGGCGTAGACCCAGCCCGCCATCCACGCCCACCGTTTACCCATGAGACGGCGGGCCCACGGATACAACCCGCCGGAGATCGGAAATTGCGACACGATCTCGCCGAAAACCAGACACACCATCAGCTGCCCAAGACCCACCAGCAGATAAGTCCACCACATCGGCGGGCCACCGGCGATGAACGCGCCGGCGAAGATGGTGTACACGCCGACCACCGGCGAGAGGTAGGTGAACCCCAGGGAAAAATTCTCCCATTTCGACATGGTGCGATCGAAATGCGAGGTATAGCCCAAGGCACGCAGCTGTTCCGCGTCTCGATCGATCGCCACGGAGGATTCTTCGGTCATGGGCCTCAAAACTTATACTGGAAATCGACACCGATGGTGCGCGGCTGATTGGTCGAAATACGCGTGATCGCATAGGTCTGCCACGCGAATACGGTATTGTTGATGGTTTGCTCCGCGACCTTGTTGGTCAGGTTCGTGCCGAAGACGGCCGCCGTCCAAGGCCCGCTCATCACCCCCACGCGCGCATCGACCAGGTTGTATGACGGCAGTGTCTGCCTGACCGCTGCTTGGTCCTGGTTGGGACCGACCAGCGAGCTGGCGAGATGGAACATACCATTGATGGACTCGGTGAGCGGCGCCGAATAATTCAATCCCGCCACAGCGGTGTACTTAGGCACGTTGAGAATACGAGTTCCCGGGGTGATACCGGAATTGATGGCGCTCTGATTGGGATCACTGATGAACGCCTGGGTGTAAGCACCCGAAAGATTCAGCGTCAGCCCATCGGTGAGCAGCGCGGAAACTTCCAGCTCCGGCCCATAGGACTTGGCGTTGCCGGCGTTGGTGTTGTAAGGATATCCGCAGGTGAGCGACAGCACCTGCTGAATGTCGGTCCACTTGATGTAGTAGACGTCCGCATTCACGGTGATGCGCCGGTCCGCGAAGCGCGCCTTTTCACCGACTTCCAGGCTCCACACCGAATCCGGCGTGAAATTCGGCTGGGCGGACACGGAAACCGCACCCACAGCGCAGTTATATGCGCTCGGATTGATCGCCAGCACCGCCGCACTGGGCAGCGGAATCGGCAGATTGAAACCACCGGGGCGGGCGCCCTTGGCAATCGTGCCGTAGATGTCGAGATCTCCGGTGGGTGTATACGACAGATTGAGCTTCGGCAGGACTTCATTGCCGCTGGCGCTCTGCGACAGGACGGTGTGGTCCTGATTCGCCGACGCCGTGCCAAGACCGGATTGATCGGCGGAATTATCGATGGCGAAATGAAAGAAGCGCAATCCCGCCGTGAGCTTAAGGTCATCGCGCAACTTGTAGCTGCCTTCGCCAAAAACCGCGAACTGCTTCAAGGTGTCGGGATTGTTGTCGTCGAAGACCACGCCGTTCGGATTGGCCGCTTGTGCGCTGGGATACGGCGGCAACGCGGGATTGGGATAGCGCAATGTGCTATTCGCCGGATACGCGCTCCCTGCCGGGCAGTAGCCGGCGACGGGGTTGCTCGCCGAGGGTAACCCGCAGGTGAGCGCGGTCGCGAATCCGGGATCCTGATTGAAGGTGATATACCCGGAGTCGAGCTTCGCATAATACAGTCCACCCACCCACTCGAGCGGCCCGGTGCCCGTCGAGGTCAAGCGCAGCTCCTCGCTGAATTGCGTGGTCGGATCGTCCTCCTGATAGAGACTCGAAATGAAATTGGGCACGTAGGCGCCATTGACCAGGTGCGTGAGGTTGTTGATGTTCTGCAGCGCTTCCGTCGCATCTTGCGACTGCAGCGCGTTGCGCGACCAGTAGCTGGTGGCGGAAGTGAGCGACGCGAACGGCAACGTGTACTCGATTTTAAGGCTCGCCAGCTTGAAGTAGTCGTGGTAAGGCTCTTCCACGTCATACGGTTGATAGATCGTCAGGCCGCCCGGATTTTGCTGGAAGGCGTTGTACCCGTCGGCGCGGATGTCCTGATACATGGCGGAGCCGGTGATCGACAGCTCGTCGCTCGGTTTCACCAACAGCGCGGCGCGGGCCGAATAGAACCGCTCCAGGTTCGATCCCTTGACCACGGTCTCCACCGGAGCGGCCGCGACGTTGCCCCGATCGCAGTAGTAGGCGCCGCAATTGGTGGGAGATCCCGCCACATAGCTGGGCGCCGTTGGCGCCGGGAATTCACCGGGCTCCGCCACGATGCGATCGATCCAACCGCTGATGTATTTTGCGGTGGTCACGATCCGCAGCGCCGTGATCTCGCCGATCGGCATGTTCAGCATCAAGCTGCCGCCGCCGTTTTCACTGCCGTGCGAGGTATCGGAAATGGTTGCATCCGTCGCCGCCTCCCACGCGCCCAGCTTCGGTTGGTTGGTGACGAGTTTGATCGTGCCGCCCATCGAACCGGATCCGTACAAGGTGCCTTGCGGGCCGCGCAGCACCTCGACGTGATTCAGATCGAACAGATCCGCATCGATGACAGTGCGGCCATTGAGCGCCACCGCTGAGGCGGACAGCGGTGTTTCGTCCAGGTAGAACCCCACCGTTGCTGCACTGCCACCGCCCGCCGAGAGGCCGCGCATTTCGTATTCGGTCTGCCCGGGTCCCGCGGTGCGCACCGAAATGCCCGGCACTTTGGCCGCAACGTCCTCCACCGAGGTGATGCCCTGAGCGATGAGCTGGTCGCCGCTGATCGCCGTCATGCTGATGGCGGTGTCCTGCACCGTCGAGTTGCGCTTCTCCGCGGTGACGACGATTTCCTCGAGGCCTGTGTTGTCGGGTGCTGCCGCGGTCGAGGTCGCGGCGCCGGCCGCGGCCGGCAACATGCAGTAAAACAGCATCGACAACACGAAGACGGCTCGCGACTGACTGACACCAATTTCCGGTAACGGCGTATTCATGGACTCATCTCCCTGATTGCTGGGCACGACGGATCGACTGTTGAACGCGGCTCATCCTCAAACATCCCGCTCGCGTATCCCCGTCGTCCTGTTATTTCGGCACCGGTAATTCGTAACATAGGGTTTACTGGCACGCAAGGTTTTTGCGCGCCAAGCACTGCTGCGCATCGAGCACCGGGTGCGCAATGCACCCGCACGCTTACGGAGCACGCGTTGCGGGCGGCGCTCTGCAAGAGGGCGCGAAGTTGGCCGCTTCAGCCGACCGCGGTTCGCTTCGACTTCGTGACGTCGTCGAATGGCAGTGTGTGCGCGGTGGCCGGGCCCTTGACGTTCCTACCCGCAATGCGCAAAGGCGTGCCGTGAATGGCGGCAGACACATCGAGGCGCGCGATCGCCATGGATTTTCCGGTGAGTGTCGATGTCATGGCACACGTGATGACCCCGACTCGCTCATCGCCTGCATATACCGCGTCTCCCATGTCGGCCGCCTGCGTGCCGGCAATCAGCACACCGAATATACGAAAGCGCTCCTTACCCTTCAGTTGCGAATGCGCTTCGGCGCCCTGAAAGTCCGTCTTGCCGGGGCTGACGGTGAAATCCAATCCGAGTTCCCACAGGCTGTCCCCCGCGGGCTCACGCTCGAACGGATACATCTGTGACATGTCGTAGGGATAGAACAACAGCGAACTCTCGACGCGCAGATAATCCAAGGTCGTGAAGCAGGCCGGCACCACACCCAAGGTTTTGCCTTCGCTCAATATCGTGTCCCAGATGAGAGGCGCATCCTCGCCTTTGCAGAACAATTCATAGCCGCGTTCGCCGGTATAGCCCGTACGCGATATCAGCACCGGTCTGCCGAACAGCGTGGTGGGTACATGATGGAAATACTTGAGGTCGCGAATACCCGGCACGTATTTCGCCAGGAAGTCGACGGCAACCGGCCCCTGCAGCGACAAATCGTGCAAGTCATCATCGACGATCAACGCCACGTTGCGCCCTGCCGCGTAACGTGTCAGCGTTTCGTGTCCGGCGCCGCTGCCGTGGACGATCATCCAGGAATTCGGCCCGGTACGATACGACAAGCAGTCCTCGATGAAATGACCTGCTTCGTTCAGCATGCAGCCGTACGAGGACTTGCCCGGATAGATCTTGCTGACGTCGCGGGTGATGGCAAAATTCAGCACCGCCGAGGCATGAGGCCCGACCAAGTGCAGCTTCTTGAGCCCCGATACGTCCATCAAGCCGGCCTTGGTTCGTATCGCGACGTGATCCTCGGCGATGGGCTTGGCATAGGTCCACGCCGTACCCATGCCGTTCCAGTCCTCGAGTTTCGAGCCGAGCGCCCGATGCCGGTCCGCCAGAGCCGAGTATCGCCACGTCAATGCCATCGAAATCTCCTTGTTGTCATTCGGGCGCCGCGCCGGGCGAGGTGGGCGCGCCATCATCGTAAGGCGCCAGCCATTCGACCACCGCATCGCGATAGCGCGTCAGCCCCTTGTAGTCGACCAGGGCGGGATGAAGATTTTTCAGCACGCGGTGCACACGCCGCGCCCACTTCGGGATGCTCGCCAGTTCGCGTACGCTGATGAGATAGCAGCGAATGCCAAACACCACGGCATTGCTGCGCGGCAATCGCCACAGACCCTGTAGTTCGACCCGCAGATGAACCAGGTCGCCCGCGTTTTCCGCCGTGACGGCGGCGCGATCAGGACCCCACTGCGGATAGTTCTCCGGTGAGGTGTCGAGACGCGGATGTACGGTCATGGTCCAGTTGAGCCGCCGCACCGGTTGACCAATGCGCAGGTTGAGAAGGTACTTCAAAGCCCGGTCGAAGACGTTCAACTCATGCGCCAGGGGCACCGGACCATGCCATTCCTTGAAAGTCATTCCCAGATCGAAGTCGAGCGACCAGTCCGCCTGGGTCGTCACCATCCCGGCCTCTATCCACAAGTCGCCCTCGCGCTGATCCATGAGCACGAAGTCGCCCTGCGCCTGGCGCGTGATGTAGTCGAGCGGCGCACGCGGCAACGAGCGTGCATCGCCGAATATGAACGACTGATCGAGCTCGAGAGGACGATTGATCCAGCGCCAGCGGTTGCCGGTCTTGGTCAGCGAGAAATATTGCGGATAGTCGCGCGCAAGAGAGTCCATGAGGAGTTCCAGGCAATCCCATTGGGCGCTCATCATGTGCGGCAAGGCCTGAAAACGCCTGGGATCCTCCGCCAGCACCAGCTCACGCTCGCGGCACTCCGCGACATAGTGTTCATCGACGTCGAACGCGAACTCCAACACCGAATCGCGCGCGCCCGGGACATGCGGCTCGATATTCACCGAATACATGTACTCGTCCTGGGCGAACGGCAGCGGAAACCTGCGGATCGCCGCCGGGCTGTTGCGGAAACTGAAATCGTTTCTAAACGTTTCGAGTTTGAAAACGGCACTCATGCGTCTCTCCTCGCGTCGAAGCCGACCCTACAGGTCGAGAACCAGTCGTTCGCATCGGGCACGCGACACGCAGGGCATGATGCTGGCGGCGCTCGCCTTCTCTGCGTCCGACAGGAAGTGATCGTTATGCACCAGCTCACCGTCCAATTCGAGCACGCGCGTCCGGCAATAGCCGCAAACGCCGCCACGGCACAAATACGGCACCTCGACGCCTGCCGCCTCGATGCTCTCCAGCAGGCTTCGGTCCGACGGTATCCGTACGCTCCGCTGCGAACGTGCGAGATACGCCTCGAAGGCATCACCCACGGGCGGCGCGGCGAACCGCTCCCAGTGAATATGGCTGCCGGGCCAGCCGAGGTTTCTTGCCGTCGCCACCACCGCATCGATCAGTCCTGCGGGACCGCAGGCATACACGTGCGTGCCCAGCGGCTGGCCCGACAACAGCGCGTCGATGTCGAGCTTTTGGTTTTCGCTGTCGTAATACATGCGCAGACTCGCGCCGGCACGCTCGCGCAATCGTTGGGCGAACGCCGCGTGCTGCGGCGACCGCACTGCATAGTGCAGTTCGAACGGGGTGGAGCCATCCTGCAGCTCTTCCAGCTGCGCGAGAATCGGCGTGATGCCGACACCGCCCGCGATCAACAGATGTTTGCGGGCGATCTTGTCCAGCCCGAACAGATTCACCGGATGCGCAATCTCCAAGCGGCTGCCCACCCGGATATGGTCATGCAGGTAATGCGACCCGCCTCGCGATTCCTCCATGCGCCGCACCGCAATTTCGTAGCGATCGAGACAGCGGGGCGAACCCAGCAAAGAATACGGGTTGCGGTGGGCGCGCGCCGGCGTGTGCATGACGACGATGATGTGCGAGCCCCCGGAGAAAGCCGGCAGCGGATCTCCGCCGACGGCCGCCAGCGTAAAGTGTTTGATGAGCGGCGTGACTTGTTCGATGGCCGTCACGACGACGTTCAGGGTCTGCGCGGAATTCAAGAATAGATCTCGCGGATCGGCGGCAGCTCTCCCGGAGCCTCCGCGTCGACGATCACGCCCATGTAGGCGGCGAGCCTGTGTGAATAGTGGTCCCGGACCAGCAGCCAGCGCGAGCAGCCTGAGCAGCGCACGATGTTGGTTCGCACATCCTCCGTGCCCGCACGGCAATGCACGCAGTGCACGCGGCGTGCCGCCGTGCCGATATGCTCGGCGCGGATTTCATCCTTGTTGAGATTGAAGGCGGCGGCGAGCTGCAGCGCGCGTCCAATGAAGCTCTCCGGACCGGCGATGTACACGCGTGTTCCCATCAACGATCGCTCGAGGATGGTGCGTGCGTGCGCAAGCAACGCCGCGCCGTCGGTGAACAACACCGCACCCTCGAATCCAATCTCTTCGAACGGGTCGGCCTTGATCTCGGCCGCGGCCGCGGACGCCCGCGTGGATGCGAACAGCACCTGGGTGCGTTGCCAGGACGCCGGGGCGAAGTTCTGCAGTTCCTGCAGCACACGCAACAGGCACGCACTCCCTTCCGCCAGTCCCAACAGCAGGTGATAGCGGCCGCCGGTATCGGCCGCAAGCGGCAGGTAGGACGGCTTGCTCTTGACGGCGGACATCATCAGTAGACCGCGAGCCGATGCGTAACGGCGACCACCGCCACGCCGAACGCCAACACCACGTAGGGCCAGATGCCGGCGCGCTTGATCGCGGCGTCGCCGCTATCCTGACCCAGATCTGTCTTCATCTCGTCGGGGAAATGCCCTTTGTCCTGCACATAGTGCCGGTAGAGGAACACCGGAACGATCAGCGCGCAGAACGCCAGACCGGTGCTCAAGGTACCCACGCCGTAGACGTCCGCGCCGAAGCCCATGAAGGCGAGATTGACGAACGACAGCACGGCGCCCAGCCCAAGCAGCCACGTCGGTGCGCGCCAGGGCCGCTCCTGTCGCGGCCGGTCCAAACGATGGATCCAGCCCGCGTTCAAATTCAAAAAATTGAAGATCATGTAGCCGACGTTCGCGGCCCCGATCACGAACACCGAATCGGACATGAGCAGCAACAACAAATTGAAGCAAAGATCCGTGAGCATCGCATTGGACGGTGCGCGATGCGCGTTCACCTTCGACAGATATCGCGGCAACCACCCGTCCACGGCTGCCTGATAGAGCGTGCGTGAGGAACCCGCCATGGATGTGATCAGCGACAGCACCAGCGCGAGCACCAGCATCACCACCACCACCGCCCCGATCACGGGTCCGGCATGCACCATTTTTGCCATCACCGACGCGACGCCCATGCCGCTGTAAATGTCAGGTGCCAGCATGCCGCCATAGACCGCCGGTGTCGTCACGGTGCCGGCAGCGTCGAGGACGGCGGGGCTCACCAGGGCGCCCAGTCCCAAGAATCCCTGGAAAGCGAACGGCACCAGCGTATAGACCACGACGCACAGCAGGCCGGAATAAAATATGGCTTTGAAGGTGTCGGTTTTAGGGTTTTTCAATTCCGAGGTATAACAGACTGCGGTCTCGAAACCATAGGTCGACCACGCCGCCAGGAACATGCCGCCGGCCAGCACGGTGATGCCGGCCATGTCCCACCTGCCCGCCAGCACCCCGCCGGCCGCATCGTGTGCCAGCGGCAGCAGCGGGAAAAAATTGGCTTTGACGACATCGCCGGTGAGGATGGGTACGACACCGATCAGTATCAGAGGGATCATCGCTGAGATGCCGAGAATCTTGGTGGTGTTGGCCGAGCGCAGGATGCCGCCGTCCTGGATCGCCTTGACCGCAAACATGATGACGGCACCCAACAAGAACACCGCATTGATCCGCAGCGTGAGTCCGGTCTTGACGGCCCCGAGATCCAGCAGCGTGAAGTTCCAAGTGTTGATCACGGACTGCGGCGCAAACAAGGCGTTCAAGATGTAGCCGGCGGCGAAGGCCGATCCGGTGGCCTGTACCGGCGACCAGGCAAACCAATTGCACCAGACCGAGATGGGCGCGATGATCTTGCTGTACCTAACCCAGGCAATGGCACCATAGACGGAGGTGCCGCCCGATTTGTTGGGGAACAGGCCGGCGATTTCCGCATACGTGAACGATTGGATGAATCCCAACCCGATGGACGCCGCCCAAATCGCCCACGACAGCTTGCCGACGGTCGCCGCCACCGCGCCGATCGAAAACAGCACCAGCGGCGGCACGCCGCTCGCCACCCAAAACGCACCGGTCCAGTCGATGTCGCGTTCGAGTCCCTCACCCTGGCCGGTCGCGGTTGCGACGGTCTCTTGCGCGGCGGCGCTCATCTAACAGCCCCGCGGGTCGGATATGCGATCATCGAACATCCGATTTTAATAGCATGCTCGTTACTGTGATGCAAACATCTTGCGTGCAGTGTAAATTCAAATCATCAACCATGCATTCTCGGCGGGAGACCGCGCTTGGCGCGCCAACGAAAACAATCGACCGGCAAATCGGCGACGGCAAAGGCAGCAACGGCGGGCGGCAGGCCCGGCGATGTGGGGCGACAATTGGGCGCGGTCGCGAGAAGGGTGCGGGAGGAACAACGGCTGACGTTGACCGACGTTTCGACGACGGCGGGCATCAGCGCCGGCATGCTGAGCAGGTTGGAGACCGGTCATGTGACCCCGAGTTTGGAAACGCTGGTGGCGCTCGCCGGCGCACTTGGCGTCAAGCCCGCCCTGCTGTTGCAGGAGGTGGGCGGCGATGAGGAGCGCGCACAGCGTGTACCCAACGGTCTCGGGCTCGAGGTCGTGCGCCGCGGCACGCGCCGTGGACATACCTATCACTTGTTGGCGGCGCAGCGCGGCCCGCGAAAAACGTTTGAACCGTTCCTGGTAACCCTCAACGACAAGAGCGAAGTATTTCCGGGATTTCAACACCCCGGCACCGAGTTCATCTACTTGCTGGCGGGATCCCTCACCTATCGACACGGCGGTCACAGCTATCCGTTGGCACCGGGAGATTCCCTGAGTTTCCGCGGTGACGTGCCGCATGGGCCGGAAAAACTCGACAAGGTGCCCATCCGCATGCTCTCCATCATCATCTACGGCGAGTGATGCGACAGCGCGTGCCAAAGGCTTGACGCAAGGCTGCGAGGAACTGCGAGTTCGAACGTGGGTTCACCCTGCGCGCCATCCTCGAGCCGCCACAACAAGGCGCCGATCTGTGCAGCCAGGGTCGCCGCCACGTCGCCCACCCTGAACGCCCGGGGATGCAGATCGAGGGGCATCAGCGTCGCCAGCGTTTCGCGCAGTCTGGGTCCGCTCAGACGCAGCATCGCATAGGCGTCGCTCTGATCGGCCACCGACGCCGTGTCGCCGACGGCGGACCGCAAGGCAGGTATCAAGGCGCTGCTCCCCGTTTCGCTCGTCAGCAGCCAGGTTCCGGGGCCGGTGCCGGCCGCAGCAAGCGCGCCGGCGACGATGCGCCGCGGACTTTCCGGCAATACCAGCCCGAAGTGGGCCGCCATCCGATCTTGCAACGCGGCGCGCTGTCCGCGGCGCACGCTCAAACTGGCGATCCCCAGGCCATCCCGTTCCGTCGCCACGAAGCCATCGCCCGCGGATGCAACGAGAATGCCGGCGAAGGCCGATTGAGCAGTGATGGCAACTTCGGTCATGCTGGAACCTTCATGCTGGAACCTTCATGCTGAAACCCTACGCGAGAAACGCTTCCAGCGAGTCATCCAAGGCCTGCATCCACTTGGTGTGGTGAGCAGGCGCCATCGTGCCGGTCAGCGTCGAGGGATAGGAACGGTCGCGGTAGGTCACGATGCCTTCGCCTTTGTGATGCTCCCATTGCTTGAAGAGCTCGGCCATCTGGCGCACGTTCATCTGCGGATAATCCGTACGGGCCAGCAGATCGACCATGTAGTCGGCTTGGAAATCGATGCCGTCGAACGCGTTCTTGACCGCCTCTTCGCGCGCACGCCAGTCTGCGGCATCCTGACGCATCTCGGCGGCCGACGGCAGCGTGATCCGTCCCAGCAGCACGTCACGCGCATACCAGGCTTGAGCATCGAACATGTTGAATGTGAAGAACTGATCCTGCATGCCGAGATACATCAATTTCGGGTTCGCGAGCCAGAACACGCCTTTGTACAGGCCGAGCGGATAAAGCCGGTTGTTGGTCTTCAGCCGCAGGCTCTCGTCCAGAAACGGGAAATGATGCAGATACCCCGTGCAAAGCACGATGGCGTCCACATCCCGGCTGGAGCCGTCCTTGAAGAAAGCCGTTCGCCCGTGAACGTGGGTCAGCAGCGGCCGCTCCTCGAATCCCGGCGGCCAGGCAAATCCCATGGGCTTGGTGCGATAGCTGAAGGTGATGGAGCGCGCGCCGTACTTGAAACACTGCGTGCCGATGTCCTCGGCGGAATAACTGCTGCCGACCAGCAAAATATCCTTGCCGGCAAATTCGTTGGCATCTCTGAAATCATGCGCATGCAGCACGCGGCCGGGAAATTTCTCGAACCCCGGAAAGCCCGGCATGTTCGGCGTGGAAAAATGGCCGCTCGCGACGATCACATGGTCGAAGATTTCTTCGATGAGCCTGTCCTGCTTCAGATCCTTCACGACCACGGTGAACCGGCCGGTGGGCTCCTCGTAGCGCACGCTGCGCACTGCCGTATGAAAGCGAATTTTTTCGCGCACGCCGCTCTTGGCCAGACGACCCTTGATGTAATCGTGCAGCACCGCGCGCGGCGGATAGGAGGGTATCGCGCGCCCGAAATGCTGTTCGAATCCGTAGTCGGCGAATTCCAGACATTCCTTGGGACCGTTCGACCACAGAAAGCGGTACATGCTGCCGTGCACGGGCTCGCCGAACTCATCGAGCCCCGTGCGCCACGTGTAATTCCACAATCCGCCCCAGTCGCCCTGCTTCTCGAAGCAGACCACTTCAGGGACTTCAGCACCCTGTCGCTGCGCGCTTTCGAAGGCGCGTAACGCCGCCATGCCGCTGGGGCCCGCGCCGATCACCGCAATCCGCTTCGCCATCACACCATCCCCTCGTCTGGATCAACACGTGAAATCCGCGCGCACCGCCACACGCTCATGCGCGCACCCGAAGTTTTTGCGGGTCGTAGTGCGGAAACGGCGTGACCACGGCGGATAAGCGCTTTTGACGACCATCCAACTTGCCGATTTCCAACGCCTGACCCGGCGCGGCGCTGCCGATCTCCACCCGCGCCAGTGCTATGTGCGCGCGCAACGCCGGCGACCTGGTCGCGCTGGTCACCACGCCCACCTGTGCACGGCCGGCGAACACGGGATCGCCGTGGCCAACGGTTTCCTGGCTGGCGATGGTCAGTCCCACCAACCGGCGTTGCGGTTGGGCGCGCCGGCGCGCGAGCGCTTCATCGCCGATGAAAGGGTCGGCCTTGTTGGTGGGCACGGTGAAGCCGATGCCTGCTTCGAACGGATCCGTTTGGTCACAGAATTCAGCGCCGGCAAACACGAGTCCCGCCTCGATGCGCAGCATGTCGAGCGCGGCGAGTCCCATGGGCGCAAGGCCATGCGCGCTTCCCGCCGCCCACACGGCATCCCAAACGGACACGCCCGCATCCGGATGGCACCAGATCTCGTAACCGAGTTCTCCCGAATAGCCGGTCCGCGACACCACCACCGCTGCATCGCCGATGCGGCCGATGGTGAAGCGAAACCAGCCCAGTTCGCCGAGCGATGGCTGCGCCGCCGGTGTGGCGAGAATTCCCGCCAGGATGTCGCGCGACCGCGGCCCCTGTACGGCAAGGTTATGCAGCTGGTCGGTCGAGGAGCGGCACCACGCGGCGAGCCCACGCTCGGCCGCGAGCTGACGCAGCCACACGCCGCAATACGCATCGCCGCACACCAACCTGAAATTCTGCTGCCCCAGGCGGAAGACCGTGCCGTCATCGAGCATCCCACCGCTCTCGTGGCACAGCGCCGTATAGACCACCTGGCCGACCGCCAGCCGGCGGACATCCCGGGTCACCGCCAGCTGCAGCAGCGCTTCGGCATCCGGTCCGGTGATTTCGAATTTGCGCAGCGCCGACAAATCGATGCAGGCAGCCCGCTCGCGGCACGCCCAGTATTCGTCGATTGGTCCGTTCGCCGCATACTGGGTGGGCGTCCAAAAGCCCTTGTAATCGACGAACGATCGGGTGAGTGCGGAAGTGCGGGCATCGAAACCGCTCTTGCGCGTCAATTCCGGGGCGGCATCGGGAGTCATACGGTTGGCGTTCCCCTTGGAAAACGCGGCACTCTGGTCGTACACGCGCACTTGGATATCGGTGGGCTCCCAGGCGTTGGCGGGATCGATATCATCGGCACAACTGGAGGAAGCACAGACCAGATCGGTCAATGCCCGCAGCAACACGTAGTCCCCTGGGCGGGACCACGGTTCGTCGCTGCCGATGCTGCCATCGGCTCGAACGAAAGTGTTGTAGAAAAAATTGAGCGCGGGCCACCCGGCGCGCGGCGCGAGCCCGAACGGCGCGATCGCGCGGTTGAAGTTGTCCGTGCAGTTCGCGTGTCCGGGATAGCCCATATCCGCATAATATTTGGCGGTACAGGCGAACATGAACGCATCATGCCGGCCCACCGTGTCGCGCACCATTTCCACCAGCGGCTGCATGCGCGCGTCGAAGTACTTGCTGTGCAAACCGGGCCCCGGCATCGCCTGACCCATCAACGTGCGCGTCGCGGTGGCATCGATGCCCCACTCCTGCCCGCCCGCCAACGCCGCGGCATCGAAGGCCAGGAAATCAGAACACTGTTTTCCCGCGACATCCACGATTTGGATATAGTCGCCGGCGGCCACGCGATACGCGCTCGCAGTCGCCGCCGCCACACGAATATCGAGCTTCGGCGCGGCGAGCGGGGCCGGCGGCTCGACTGTCCCGGCCGCCATCGTGAGCTGCAACATGGTGGCCGGCGACTGCTCCTGCGGCGCCATTTTCCTGCCCGGCGCCAACAGCAGGCAGCGCAGCGGCACGCTCGCCTGAATCACGGCACGGCGACCAGGCATACCGGCATCGGAAAATACCTGATAGCTTCGGACGCTGGCGAAGCCGTCCGCACACGCCGCGCTCACCGCCGCCTGCGCTTCCATGTCGCAATACTCCGCGGCGAATGCCGGCAACGACTCAGCTGAGGCCGGCGACGCTTCGCTCAAACCGACAAGGGCCGGCGCGCCCTCCGGCACGAACAGCACGGCGCGCTGCAATCCCTCGAGGTCCACGATCACCGCGTCCGCACCGGCCTCAAGCGTGAACAGGCACGCGCCGCGGCCGGGTACGAAGCGGGTTTGTGGGATGGCAGGCGACCCTGTGCAGGCAGTCACAGAAGCTCTCCAGTGTTCAAATACCCTAACCCGAAGCAGCGCCCGGCGCCAGCGCAGACATCCGGGTAAAGGCAGACAGGCGTGGGTCCGGTGTCATG
>Ga0116228_10002778_pt1 | contig 15204 bp, 9 predicted proteins | sample S1TSphfallax_2_FD_89694 | JGI IMG/M metagenome (GOLD analysis project Ga0116228, IMG submission 89694) | Host-associated microbial communities from peat moss isolated from Minnesota, USA - S1T2_Fc - Sphagnum fallax MG | ecosystem: Host-associated > Plants > Peat moss > Unclassified | place: USA...
ATGAACCTAAAGGTGTGTAGGTCACGAGGTGTAGGAGGGTAAGGGCTCCTACTCTTACTCCTTTAGAGTGGTAGGTCCCTAGGTGCAAGTTAACTTTAGAGGATGGAAGCAAATTTGTGATGTTATTAGAACTAATGAGAATTCATCCTTTTCATATTCTCCTTAGTTGTCTTGCAGGTGATGTAATTCGTGGTTCTATTTGTCTAGTTGACAACTAATGTTATCTTTTATATGTATAGTTTGGTGAAAGGTTGCACATTGGCACTTTCTTTTGTACTTTACTTTGTAGGTAAATGTTTATCTTGGCCATCAGATGAAGATTTTTTCTTTGCAAAAGAATGACCTGTCAGACAATAATATGCTTCATTTCAATAGATTTATATTGGACGTTCATGTCCCTTTTCAACAACTATACTCATGAATTGCCCCTTGGCTTCCTTTGGAGTTTTGATTTGTTTTTGTTTCCATCATTGCTGGTGTTTCTATTTGATAATGTGTTACAAGTTTTCTAAATGTTGCCTAGTCTATCATAACACATTCTTGCTCTATCTACAATGCCCAAGAAGGTACAACTAGTGTACTCTAAATCTTTAAATTGTTCCAACAAGTGGAAAATTGTGTAGGTTGTCAAAATCTGAGTGAGCCTTCAAAGAACTTAGTGGATAAGGACCAAGGCTATGCTCAATGAAATCTTGTATGTAGAATGCTAATTTCTGCAATTTTCATGAACTTACATTTCCCCCAATGTGTAAATGATGGAAAACTCCATCTGCGATGAAATTTGAAACACACCAAATAACAATACCATCAAAATAGAAACCCAATAATAAGTTTGTAAACTTCAAGTATGCACATCTATCCACAAACACAGCTAGCAAAAGTGGAACATGCTACACACAAAATTGATTTTACAACACAACTCTAATCTTTTAACTTTTTTTTTGTTATTGCAAATAAAAGGTCAAGCTAAGGTCTTTCAAGTTTGGAGTACAATGTGGAAAAGGATTACTAGAGCTTTTCTCACAAGCTAAATTGAGGCATGCTGATGAGTGGCCAAATGTTTTCTTAAAACATGTACACATATCCCTATGACCATATCTACAAATTATTCGCCATATCTTTAGGTCATTCTTTTCATAGTAGACAATCTATCCATGCTCTATGGTAGGTACAAATTTCGAAAGTCTTGTGCTAGTGTTAGATTTAGCAACATCTTCTTTGCCATTCAATAAGGTGTTGATTTGATTCACTATCACAAGAGTGGTCAAGTATTTTAAGTGGGTGGTGTATTTTAATGTGCTAAAACATCTTTGAATTTTATAGGTTCTTTGAATCACTTTGGATTCTTGGATGTAAATCAATGCAACCATCTATGTTTTGGTAATGACATACAAGATGTGACCTTTTTGTGCCCATTGTAGGTTCCAAATTGTAAACATTTTGGTGTCCCAATCGTATTTGATGAAAACTTCACCATAAACTATCCATTTGAGCCCCATGTTCATAAACCATATGTTTATAAATTAGTGACAACTTAAACTTCAAACTTAAAAATAATTAGAACATTAATACATATCAAATCAAATACATTCAAAAGTGAACACCCTCCATGCACAAAACCATTACAATATTTTGTTACAGGGACAATAATGTAATGTATATTCATCACATTCCTACATCATAGGGGGTGAAAGCGTGGTAAATTGTACAACTAAAAGTACTTGCCATTCTACTTGTCAAATGAACAAAAAGTAGGACCAAAACCCATCACAAAATTGTTATAAATTCAATCATTTTAGTTGAATGATAAATAACAAGATACTTCTTCATTATTATGCATTAATTTTTAAATTTTGCATTGTAAAAGTAGGTTTCAAGTTTATTTTTCTAAATGCAAGTAGCTTTTAAAACCTACTTTTTGTAGTGTAACATTTGATTCAAGGATGTGTCAAGTATATTCTATTAAAGAGAAAATAGATTTGTTTTTTGATGAGACCCTTGAATATACAATGATCTTTATGCTATAACTTCATACATGTATATTTCATTAAATTTTTTAATGATAAAATAAGTTTGAACATCATATTGACCAATCAATTTCAAACCTATTTATTCCCTACTTTTATTATTCCAAAGTTTTGAAATTTTGTAGTTGATTTACAATAAACCCTATTGAGGGTTGAATAGTTTCAAAATTAAATTTAAGTAAACTTTAAATCTACTTTCTTGTGTTTTTGTGAAAAATTGCCTTTTTTTAACGTGATATATTTTTAGCAATTTTTTTAATATGCTTTACCATTCTTTTCACCCTAGGGGCACATGTCATTGTATTTAAATGGAATAATAACGTATTCAAAATATGCATGTTATTGTCACTTATCAATGATAATAATCTTCAAGTCATCCTAATGAAATCATTTCAATGCTTCAAAACACAAATGTTCTTAAGCTTGAACAAAAAATTCCCCATCACACAATCTACAATGGCAATATTTGTTAGTTAAATTATGGATACCCATTCAAAATGCATATGGATTCTTTTATAATTTCAAGGTTATTTATGGTGGGGAAGAAATACATGGACAATCCCTATCCTTTTTCCATCCTTTACAAGGTGAGTGCAAGGTATGGTGAACCAAAATGAAAATAATAAATTCCATATTTCATAGCATAAGTGCAATCACAATGGTTATCATATTTTAAGTACTGATATTTATTGTGTTCTATTTATTATGAAGACTTGGTTTGAGGTTGTTAATTTGCATATGTATATGATGTATAGATTTTTAAGGGAAGTTATTCTTTGTATATTTTATGGAAAAATTGAAATAAAGGGGTATTTTTTGGTATGCTTTAAGTAATACAATATTCAATGAATGTTTTATTAAAATTGAAAATATTAAAAAAATATTCAAGGTTTGTTCTCATAATCCAATTTTAAGCACCTAGTTACATTTACGTAATTTTATTTTTTCACTAAGTTGAACCTTATATGTTTTTTGCATGTCATTTGGATAAAAATGGAAATAACTTCCTTTAGATAGATTTATTTTACATAATTTATTAAATTAAAAAATAGCTATGGATTTTTAAAGTTCAAATTATGGGTTGTCAACTTGATTTTGGACTTCATATGGACTTCAAAATTGTTGAACAATCATCACAAGAATTTGTGTATTGACAACTAATTTTAAGTTGTAAATATCACATGTGATTAGTATAATGTCCACTTGCTTTGAACAAGTTCCAAAAGACAATACATGGCACCCAATTGCAAGTGTAGTTGTGTTTGCCATGTAACATGATTAAGGTTTTTCAACCAATTTCTTGGATGTCTATAAGCTTAATCACACCAAGGTTATGATTATATTGTAATTCACTTATGATGAAACATATAAACATGTGCATGTAATATGATGACACATGTCCAATGCATAGTCCTAGACACATGTGCATATCTATTATGTCAATTAAAGGGTGGGTATGTAGCCCAACTAGCATGCAACCTAGGTTTAACCCTAGCTAGGTAACCTAATTAGCAACCAAGGACAAGCTTGGTCATATAGATAGGTTGCAAGATTAAAGACTTGAACCCTTCACCTCCACATTTGGAGACCAAGTCCTTTAGCATTGTATCACATTTTGTGTCATTTTATGATTATGATCATTTTTACTAATTTACTTATATAACTTATCATAGCTATCATACCTAACTTAGTCAATTTACTTAACAAACTATCCTACCTACTTAACTACCTACCTTATCAACCTTCTTGGCCTTGGCAATCTAAGGTAGTTAGGGTGTAGTTTTCCAACACATGTAACAAATCAATTGAAACCACTTCTTTATTTTTTGTATTTAACATTTTAGGAAAAAAAAGAACAACAAATGGAGTTATTTCTATACAATGTTATTTTGATAAATTGAAAATCATTGTTTTTAATGGCAAAAAACGTTCATAAACAATAACATACAATCACTAGAAGAAAAAATGTCATTTGCAACCAAATTGTTTTCAATTGCAAACAACAATGTTTATTTTAATGAATTGACATGTTATGAAATCTTGTAAACTTGTTTTCATTAGTATGTTATTTCACTAAATTTTAGTTTTTAACAACCATAGTAGCAATGACATTAAATCATTTTGAAGTCTCTCTATATATCTTTGGTCAATTATATGATCCTTAATGTTCAATTTAGATGTCCATAGTTTTTTAAAATTTTGAATTATGCATGAACCTACATCATATAAAAAATCAAGTTAATAACTTCAAAATATTTGTCCATAAGTTTATAATTCCAATATTTAAATGTGTCCCATTTTAACCACATTTACACTACAAATTATCTCATTATATTACACCCATTTGGTCCACCTAATTTACTTAGCCTAGCTAACCATCTACCCTATGGGTGCAAGCAATGTTAAGTAGACAGGTCATTCCTCCTTGTCAAAAAAAATACATCTTGCCATGAATCTTTTTTGATGTATTGAAAGTATAATTGTTTTTGGTACAATAATTAACATGATGATAATCTTTCATTTTATATTTAAAATGTCTAAAAATCCCACCTTACCAACCTTACCAAAGTGGGCTACATGTAGATGAAATGTTGATTATAAATTTTTTTATAAATAGATTATGATTATAACATCCACAATTTGATAATACATAAGTATTTTTTAAGGCTTCACGAAGTTGAATTAATGAAGTAGGTTTGAACACCATTTTGACCTAGTTAATTTCAAACTTACTTTCAACCTACTTTTATGATACCAAAGTTGTTCAAATTTTGTATCCAACTTCCCATAAACTAAATATAGGCCCTATGGTTTTATATTTCTACTTCAAAATATTTTGAATCCACTTTCTTGTGCCCATATCAAAAATTATTCCATTTTTTAATTGGATTTTGGGTGGATTACTTTTTTTGGTTTACTTTATTTTGCCAACACCCCTATGTAGGTACCTTTAGCATATCTACCTACCTAGCTAATGTATCTACCTACACCTAAAGCTACCCACTTAATGTAGTTACTTTCATAGCCTACTAGGCTAGCTAGCTAACTATTTTTTAACCTACATAGCCCACCTACCTACCTATTTATTTAACATACATGGCTTAGTTACCATAAATACTTTAGCTTGCCTAGCCTAGTTACCCACCTAGTAATCATATTAGTTGCAACTATAACTTTACAAATTATTCAACCTTTGGGTATTCGCTCATCATCCTTTGTTATTTTTCATTGTGTATCATGATCCATAGGCCTTCAAAATCATAAAAAATTGTAATCCTTTGCATGTTAGTTTGGATTGGGCATGGGTATTATCACAATCCGACGAGCCAAAAGGGTGTTGGATCAGAAAGGAAAATAGTCAAAATTGGATAAAGATTTATGTTTTGCAATTTAAAGCCATGTCAATCATGTCAAGTTGTTGTTTTTTCATTCATATGAATGTCAAGTAATTCAAACCAAAAATCCATTTGATAAAATTTTAAATTTAAGTTTTGATTTATAACTTCTGAAAATGAACACCTATGGTGTTAGATATGAATCAACTTTGCAAAGGACAATTAAAAAATTTCATATAATAAAACACATTTTATGGGAAAAAAATAAAGAGGATAAAGACCTATTAGCCACATTGAAAAAAGTTCATACTTTAAAAGTGAAATTCTAAAAAATTGATCTAGAATTTTAGAACTTCAAAAGTCCTTTACCGCATATAAATGAGGTATAATCTACATGAGTCCAATCATGTTATTAGGAGCCACACATGGCCTTTTAGACCATTGCCTTTTTCGAAGAATATTTTTATAATATTTTCAATATATCTTAGAAAAAACATTAAAATTTTTAATTTTTTAAAAATACTATAATGTTAAGGTGTATATTAAAAAATATTGCAAAATATGTCATAAAAAAAGTGTTCAAATTGTGCTTTTAGTTTCAAAATTGCTTTTAAACTATTTGTAGGCAACTTTTAAGTAATGTTTACAAAGCCTTAAAAGTCCTTAGATGTATTTTTCACTCATTAAATTGATTCCAAATTTTTATAATATGTACATAATGTATTCAAAATAAAATTTTATAAAAAAATTCTATTTATTATTATTAATTTTCTTACAATCCAAAGTTCAAAAAATAATGTAATGGTTATGACTGTTATAGTACATGTTAGCATGCCTACACCCACATGATGTGTTAAGAAAAATTGTAACTTATTATAAAAATAAACATAAAAATGTAAAAAATGATTTTTTTTAATCATTTTTATAAACAAAACATTGAATTTACAAGGAATCAAGACACTTTCAAAAATTCACATTTATTCAAAAATGATAAACAAAAAAACATGTCATGTATTGGGACAACTATAAGCATTTATCATAACAAATTGCAAGAAAATTGTTCCAAAATTCATTCATATGAAAAAAAAAAATTTGGGAAAAGGACATGCAATCTTTTTTTTAAGTAATTATATTGGCTCATTGTATCTTGTTTGCACCCACATACATTTTGCTATGATTTAAACTAGGATGGCAATGGTGAGATTCTAGTTTAACTAATATAGTCTTCCATTTCCTTATTGGACATGGCTTCCTAATTTTGCAACACATTGGATGTGATGCATTTTGAAAAAAAATTATGTGGAAATGTGACGAAAATAATTTTTGATGCGAAGGACATAACAGCCATCTATGAAGACTTCAAAGAATGTGGCACATGACCACATTTATGGTTACATAATGTTGTAGGTAAGGTAATTAAACCTATTGCCTCATTTATATTCTAACATATAAAGAAAAGGAAAGGTTTATATGTTTTTTTTGGCAATTTGAAAACACCAGCTCACTACATGTCTTCATTAAGAAAGATATTGCAAAAGGATGAAGAAATGAAGGGGATGAAGTTGCATGATTATCACATCATGATGTAAGAAGTCTTTTTTTTTTGCATGTGACACATTATGGCAAAGGTTGTACTAGGATGGCCATTATTTAATTATCACAAGTTTTCAAAAAGTTGTGTACAAAAAGTTGTGGACCCACTAACAATGGGGGACCTTAAACATGATGTGGCTTTAACACTTGTATTGTTGGAATGAAAATTCCCTCCCTCATATTTTGATGTAATGACATATCTTTTGGTTCATTTAGTGAAGCAATTGGAATTGTGTGGTCTAGTGCACACTTGATGGATGTACCCTATTCAACATTATCTCAAAGCCTTGAAAGGATTTTTAAGAAATAAAAGCAAGCCAAAAGGAAGCATGGTAGAAGGCTATGCATTAGATGAGGGTCTAGGGTATTGTACATAATATTTATAGGACTTCATAAACATTCAACAAAGAGTGAGGGATGAAAAACAAGATGTTTTTATGAATGATGAAGTTATTGAAAAAAATGGTTGTGCACGAATCATGAATGCAAACCTATAAAAGATGGCACCTTCATTTGTGCTACAAAATGTAGAGTTAATGTCAACATGGCACACGTAACTTCTTACATATTCATGTTTCCTTTATGATCATATTTAATTTATATGTTCCCTGATGAAACAAAAAAAATCATAATTTTTAAAAAAATGACTTCCAATCATTGAATGTAAATTGACATGTTGGCATGGAATTATTTGTAAAGACCAATCAATACCCTAAAAGTTGGCAATGCAAATTGTGGCAAGAAATACTATGCCATAACAAAATAAAAGTACAATAATGAAATCAAGAGAGGAATGTTTTCTTATCTTCCCTAGAGGTTGATTTTAGGCAAGGGTTGTTGTGTTTTTGGATCATTTTAAAGAATTGTTTCTATTTCCAATGTGGACAAGAAGTTCAATTGTTGCAGTTGTCAAAAAAGGAGAGGCAATTGAAAAAAAATGTGGTGCATATGTCCATTCCACTAACACTTGAAGCTAGATCTTATCATGTGATATGGGCATTTGGAAATTATATTCATGTCTCAAATGTTGAAAAACATTTACAACATGTAACAATGGTGTAACAAGTTACAACCACATTTGAATAGGAATGTGTGTCAAAACTAAATGATCAATGACCAAATTTTCCAAAATTGGAATATGTAGAATGGTTGGAAGAGATACAAGAGCTAAACTATAGGGTACTAAACATTGTTGTTCTGTTGCATAATTGAGTGAAAGAAAATTATGTTGGGAATAATGTGACAATGAAACAAGATAAATATGGTTTCACTTTTTTGAACTTTGATTCCCAAATTCCCATTTAGACCAATCCTTCACTTTCCCATTACATGCAGATCAAGTCTTTGTTTCTAATCACCCTAAGGGAAGAGGATGGAAAATAGTTGTGGAAGGAACCTTGTAGGAAACAAGTAATTGATAATGTTCAAATTGACCATACAAAGTTTGATATGTTTATGTTACAAAATGATGATGTAGATGTATGTCTATGAACTCCAATATCAGTGGTTGTGCCTAATGTAGTGGTGAATGATGGAGTAGATAGGGTAGAGGAATATGATTTTAAATTTAATAATGATGGTTAATTAGTCTAGGCCTTTAAGGGAGTCATTGGTGTTTTGATTGAAAACTCAAATAATGATAATTAGTCTAAGTTTTTAAAGTGAATGATGTAAGATAGTTATTGATGTTTTGTTTAATTTGAAACTAGTTTAAGTTATTGGAGTTAATAAAGATACATATATCAATGTTCAATTTTGGATTAATATTCCATTTTCTCATTGGATTTTGCTATTGAATTTCATTTTATCTCCATTAATAGGTTTCATTTTTTTTTATCATTAATAAACATAAAAAAAAATTGAATTACTCTAATATGCTATCATTTATTTGTTGAGGATGGCTTATGTATGAATGTGAAGCTTGAGCTCTGAACTTTGAACTTAAAATTTAATGTGATTTTAATTAATCTATATGGATGAATATGTTCATAGATAAATGATTTTATATGGATGAATGTCATTTTTGCATGGATGAATTTCATTTATGATTTGGATTAAATAAATAAATCATTGGATGAAACTCATCCATAATTGGAAGATAATAAATTAAAAATTATTTATATCCATCCTCATTTGTTGTCCAAATATTAATATTTCAAATTTGAATGTCATTTAATAATGATGGATAATGAAATTGTGATAGTAGGGGAAACTATGATGGACCAAAATGATTTAATGTTTTTTTTAGAAATCAATTTCATGAATAATGTTAAGCAATTCAAGAAATATTGTCATGGAATGAATGTCAACCTCCCTGCCCAATTGTTGTCAACAACATTATATATTTATTTCATTGAAAATTGGGGTGCATTGAAAATAAATGATGACAAAAAAAACCCCATTGTCATCTATGATAGTAGGTTGTTTGAAAAAAGCTAATTAAAGTGCCTAAAAATGAATTTTAGTTTATTCCAAAAACCCATTATTACTGATGGCATTATGTGATTTAAAAATTTCTAAAACATTCAAAACCAATTGTTGTTAACAACATTGGTTAAATTTGAAAAAAGTCATGGCACCTTTAATGAAGAATGAAAAGATAGTTATATGTAGGTTTGAAAGAAGTTGTGGCACCTTTAAAAGAGGGGGGGGGGGAAACCTAGTGTTGTCAATGACACTTGGTCAGTTTGTTTGAAAAAAAATAAATTAAAAAAAACAAAATTAAAAACAATAATGATCATGGGGTGGATGTTAACATAGTAATGGTAATATAGTTAAAACATTTAAAAAATAATGGCATTTAAAACCAGAGCCATGAAATACATCTATCATGAATTTTCATTATTTATTCAACAAATGTTATATCATATATAATTAGATTGTGTTTCATGAAACTCTAATTAATTAAAATTATGGAAAAAAAATTATCCACAAAAAAACTGTGATAATAAAAACATTCATCCATAATTCTAATGGAATTTTTATTATTAAAAAATGTTCTAAATGTAATTAGTTTTTCATCCATAATGAGGATGAATGTTTACATTCATCCCCATGTTTGTTTCTAGGTTTATTAGTACAACATTCATTTTGTGGTTAAATTCTTGGGTTTCACTTGCATGTGGATAAGGGAAAAAACATTTTACCATCCCAAGTTCCAATTTTAGGCTCTAAGCTCAGGCTCCAAGCTCATGTAGTAGTTGCTTCTTTATTTTTGTAGTTTTGGTAAAATGTAATAACATAATATGTCTCTTTATTTTTATTGCCACATCACAAAAAGTAGCACTATGGTCACCCTATAATCACATGCTTTCATGACTAGTTTCAATCACACTAGTCATATTAGTCAACATTTGCAACTCCATGTGGGTGCCAAACTTGCCATGTGGTTAAGCATGTTCTTTGATTTGACTACAATGCTAGTTTTTAAAATCATAATGAACATTGTTAGTTTTGATGTTAATCATAATGGACACTATTAATCACTTCAGACAAGTAATTTTGACTATATAGTCGTCTTAGTCATGATATTACTAATGTGAAAACCATACTTTTGTAATAACAATAACATGTGTGAACCTAGAACCTATGTGTGAACATGTTAAGTAGCCTATTATAATGTAGCCTAACTTAGGATAAATTACAACTAATTAAATTATAATATACATTTTTTGAATAAATGGAAAATTGCCACATGTTTTATAGGCAGTTTCCACATCATATTAACCATCATCCATGGCAATGAATGAATTTTTTTGGTTTAGTCATAAGGTTTTTAATTGCATTTCAACTTCATGGAAATGTCATGTCTTTTGTGTTTAATTGTCTTATGTCACTTGTCTAAGGCAACTAGGGGTATTTTTAGTCGTCAATGTCCATTACAGCTACAAATGAGCTACAAACTCAGCTATTGATTTTCAATTTTTTCTAGTGGTACTATTGTTTGCTTGTGTGCTTATTGCCATAATTGTCTTGTTATTGATCTTTATTCCCACCTTATTTGCTTGGTTGTTTACCAACCTATCCTATTTGCTCCCATAACTTTTTGGAATTGAGCTTTTCCACCCCAACTTTTCTTATGTACATGCATGTTGCCATTTTGATGAAAAGCCAATATTTCCCACAAATGCTAATTCAAAATTTGCTACCTTCAACAATTGTTTCTCTAGATGCGAATAATAGAAGTTTGTTTGGAAAATCAATTATGTAAATTACCTATAACAAGTTGTTAGAGAGTGGTGTTTAAGTGTAGCAGGTGTAAAATGGATGGTGTAAGATGGTGCAATACTAAACAAACCTAACATCCTCTTTTGGCAATGCTAATCTATTTGTAAAACAAGTTCCCACACACATCAACTCAAAATCTCAAAGCAATTGGCAATAGTATGAAGAGTCATTGATCAATGATTAAATTGGTTGTAAAATAATGCACACAATATCTAAAGCCAATTGCATGCCTTGTTGTTACAATATAATTTCAACCTAGTTCTTTTTGCTTGAGTCTAGCTTGTTGTTTTAATCGTAATGTTCTTCCATAATTGAAGCTATTGTGCATCCACTTAATGTTACAACTCCAATTGAAGTAGAACTAGGTTGTAAATAATGTTCAATGATTGTTGTGATTGTTGGATGTACATAATTTTTTTCAATCTTTAAAGTGAATATGAAAAAATGAGTTAGCGCATTAGCTTCCAAAGTTGGTACATAAAAAATCATATGAATGTTTTTGTAATTCTAATTTTTTCCTAACCTTTAATATTATTTCTTCCATGCCTTGCACTTGTGTCCAAGCTTAATGGATCCACCCACAAATTTGAGGTTTAAGGTTTCTCATCTTGAAATTAATGTGTGGCTTTTGTCCATCATAGATTTGCTATTTGAAAACATATGTAGACCATTTGTTAAAATTGACCTTGAAAGCATGTTTCAAAGCTTGTTGTATGATAACATCTATAGGTTACAATTCACTAGTACAAACAATAGGAACAAACACTACAACAATGTTTAAATGTTCCTATTTGATCCCATCAAAAAATTATTAACTTTTGTGAACACTTCAATAGTCAATAGGCCATACAAGCTTTTAATTTGCTTGCAAGTTGAGTTATTGAATTTAATTCTATCTAAGTAGGACCTAGCAAAATCTTCTGGAAAAAATCTGTGGTTGTTTTTAGTGTTGATTAGTGATTTTCATTAAATGTAAATTCCCAACCTAAGTTAATCCATTTCATTTTTCCATCATTTGAAGGTGGTAAACACTTGCGGGTTGAACTTGTGAATACAACCTAATAAGGTAATAAGTATTCATTTACAATTGAAAAGATTGCCATAGTGACTTGTCTTTTGTTCTCCAACCCTAATACTAAATTGTGTTCTATACCTTTGTTTTCCTAGGTCCTTTTTCCAACTATCAAAACAAGATGCACCTTGGAAGAATTGTATAAACTTTAACTAGGTAAGTTATTTTGTGCACCATGTTGCTACCTTGTTCCTATCAATTTGCTAACATTTTGTTGGTTGTTATGGTTGCCATGTAGAAAGATCAATTCATGTAATGTTTTAATAATTGTTTGGTCCATTTTCTAGTGACATTAAAACCTCAATGATGATCACTGTGGGAAGTTTTAACAACAATTTGGAATCCACCATACCTTTTAAAATCGGTTGAACTATAGAAATAGTAAGGATTGTTTGGTAGAATGTAAACATTCAATTATGAACCACACCCACCCCATTAGGCCACTACATTTTTTTATTCCAAAAACATTCTTAAATTTTTTCAATACGTCTTTCTAAAAGTATTTTATAAGTTCATTTTAAAAATATTATTATGCTAAGGTTTATACAAAAAATTGTAAAAAATGTGTCATTTTCACATCTCTTTTCAAATTTTGTGTTGGGCATTTTTATTGTTTAGAACTATTAGTTACAAATATTTTTAAAAAATTGGGTATGTATATATAGAAAAAAGTAATATAAAAAAATTACTTATAATTTTTAAGAAAACTATAAATACTCACAGCTAAGTTGTTTTGATAAATGTTAACAAAACAACATTCAACACTTATCATCTTCTACAACATTGTCATGGTTGTGTTAATTAAATAGACCAATTAACACATTCTATTGCAACTTTTTAATCCCCATTTCTACTTCAAAAGTATCTACATCAAAAACAAAACTAAGCATGACACTAAACCTTACGTTATTCTCTATATCTTTCCCTCCCTCTTGCCTCATGTGCAAGCAAAGCCCTTTACAAAAGGGTAGCCAAATCTTGAGAAATAAAGTTTAAAATAAACCTCAAGAAACTAAGAATCCCCAAATTTTAAAAATCAAAAAATAATTTTGGTCAATATTGATAGAGTAAAAATATACATATTAATACATGATTTTACATCATTGCCAAATATTTTAAAATTTGAATAATACGCTACTAAACGTTTCCCAAAAACATTAGTCAAAATTGATTTTGAAAAATAAAATAATTATTCTTAAATAAAGTTTCTACAATATTGCATAATCCATAATGTGTCTCAAACCAAGAAACATCCATCTATACTTCTCCATCATAATCTCTATAAGTAAAAAATAATACTTTCGAACTACCATATTTTGATTCCATTATGCTTAGGGTTGAAGATAGTGAGGAGAAAGATATAAGGAAGCTAAACTTGAACTTTAAATATCAAGATAATTGAAAGAGGGAAGAAAAAGGAGTTACAAGTGTTGTTAATGCATTGTAGGTTCAGGAGATTAATTATGCCATGGCATAGAATGAAAAATACAAAGACAATGAGAAAGCTGGACACCTCAAACTTGCAAGTAGGGTTGATTTAGCATTTCCTAAACACATTTCAACACTCTTTAGAAATTTTAAGCAGGGCTCATTTTGGGCCAATTTGGATACAACTTAGCAAGTTCACTATTTTAAAATCTCAAGACATAACTTTCAAGTGGGCTTGATTCTGGGTGGATTAGAATACAACATAGCAAAATTTTCTAAAGTTCTAGAAAAATTTATATGCTTGAAATTTGAAAGGGGACTCTGCAGATTTGGAGTGGTGTGTGTAGTGACAGTTTTTGAAGATGAGGATTAATAATTTTTGCCTTATAAAGTCATGGTTTGGCAGGAGCATAGTTTTTTTTTAATACAAATGACTTTTCTAGCTTAAAATACAATAAACCCTGTTTATAATCATGCCCTTGGTGACCACTTTTTATGGTGACACTAATGAATTGTGATTTAAACTTTTATAATCACATTCCATATAAACCCTTATAAGATTGTGACTATAGGCCAAAAAAAAAAACAAAAAAAAACTTTACAAGATAGATTTTTTATGGTAAAATATAATTGGTGTCAATCGTTTAAATTTTTTACATGGGTTATTCTAAGCTCTACTATGCATTATTTGTGACTTTTGACTTTTTTAATATTTATGATTTACATTGAATTTGAGCACTTTAACTATTAGCTTGAGTATCTTGTCAACTAGATTTGTTCAATTGAGTTTTTTTTTCCTTGACAAGTTTGCACATCTTTTGCTTGTCTGCATTAGAAATTTGTTTTTTCTTTTCTTTTCAACTAGATTCATTGTTGTTAGTTTGCATAACTTGAACACAAAACAACACTAAGAATGCCAAAAGGAACTTCAATTTACAAAACCTTAATATTTGCTCTAAATTTCCCATATTATAATCACATTTACAAAAAACATTTGTAAATATTTTGTGCTACTAACGAATGTCATAGTGACTTAAAAATTGGTGTTTTTACTAAACCAAATGATTACCAAAAAATGTGTGATACAAACAAAAAAGTGACTAAAATGGACATGATTATAAAGGGGGTTTATTGTATATAGTATACATGTAGGGTTCATTGGAGTACCCGAATGTGATCATCTTTCAAGCAATATCTTACTAGTGTAGACTAATGCTGTTGGCCAAGGGTGAACTTGTTACTTCTCAACTAATCGTTATTTTGTAATTTAATTGATTTTTTTTAATGATAAAAGTTACTCAAAATTCAATATCCCTCTCACTTTAGTTTTAAAAATTTTCAAATCACATTCGTTAAATCCTACTTATTGAGGGCTTTCTAACAATACCAAGAACACACTAAGATTCTTCTATAATTTTTAGTTTTGATTTAAATAAATTTTGAATGAAAAAATTGTTCAATATTCAATAACTTCTCCATGGTAGGCTGCAACATTATGAAACCAATTGGGTCGTTAAGAAAG
>Ga0116228_10002779_pt1 | contig 15204 bp, 6 predicted proteins | sample S1TSphfallax_2_FD_89694 | JGI IMG/M metagenome (GOLD analysis project Ga0116228, IMG submission 89694) | Host-associated microbial communities from peat moss isolated from Minnesota, USA - S1T2_Fc - Sphagnum fallax MG | ecosystem: Host-associated > Plants > Peat moss > Unclassified | place: USA...
AATTTCGATGGTATGTGGACAGGAAACAACTTTTCCTGTTGCATACATGACTATAGTTGTTAGCTATGTACTAACCATGCTCATATACCCACATACCTAGTAGGTAGAACTTGTGTCTTACTCACATGGTGGTTGTCATTTTGCCCTGGCTGTAACACATAACCACCTATTTAGTAACCACTTATATACCCTACCTGCTTACCAATGATATTTCCACACCACCCCCCCCCAATAGGTAGTGTGGGTTTGAAGTAGGAGGGTTTAAAGGACAGGTTACCAAGGTGGAAACTCCACAACCAGAAGAGTCACAAGAGGTTTCCATTGGATGGTGCATTGGTTGCCGTGTGGATGATGTGTCAAATAATCTGTTGAAGTAGACCCCAGGAAACTTGCTCCTTAATGCACATGGTTGGATATAGATAGATTCCTTCCCCTACACAATTGTCTCTACCATCAGAAGTACAGATTCTCAGTGTGAACTCATTCCTCCATAACTGTAATAATTTTGTTCATCATCTGATGATACATATATTTTATTTTATTTTCAATTTCTTTAGGTACATGGACTGGCGATTCTCCACAAGAGGACTTATGGACAAATATAATTTTTTTGAACCCCCATTATGTACTCCAACATGCAAGACCTACAGTCTAAATATGGCGATTTGAACCTTTTTTGTCCTGGAAATATGGCGAATTCGGGGTGTTTCTTTCCTAAAATGTCCTCTGTAGAAGTCATACTAGCTCCTTTTCTTTTTTTGTCGCCAAGTGGAGAAATTTCACTACCACAAAAAACGCTGAGAATCTGATGATAAGTTTCTGCCCCAATCTGTATTTTATTTTTTTTTATTTTTTCTGAATTTTCAATGACAAAAAATTACCCAACACTGAACCATTTCTGCACCTTAATCATCTTTATGCAACCCTACTGATCAAGGGCTCTCCAACTTTACTGAGAGTGTGCCCCACTTTTCTTATAGTTTAAAATTTTTTAACTTATTGAATTTTCAATGAAAAAATCATTCAAAACGCAATAATTCCTACCTTGCAGATCTAAACATTAGTAAACCACCGTAGTGTACCTTACGTATCAAGGGCTTTCCAATGGTACCAAGAGTGCAGCAGGGGCACCATGGTTCCAGAGATCTCAATATGACTAAACTAAACTAAATAAAATAAACTTGGTTCGTTAATAGATGGATACTCCTGGTCTGGGATATGTTAGATTTGAACTCAAAGAGCTTGATTTAGTCTTTGGGTTAGATATGTATAATGTTTAGAAGCAACCCCAAAACATTTTGTGTCTTTAGGCTTTACAATGGTATCTGTGTAGGTGCTGGTTCACACAAGAGGTTTAAGTGCTGGCAGCCTCACCTTCCAACTTCCAAGTTGGCCTTATTGTAAAACGGAGTAGAGCTAAGTTCGTAACACACAAGCTCATTGCAGAAAGCCAGTCATTGCTTAGCTGGTGTGCTGCAAAAGTAGTCATTTTGAATTGTTCATTATTACTATCTTTTGATTGCTGGATCCTGAAGTTCCCCCCATGGAAAGCAAACGTGTCTCTCCCTCAATGTGTTACACTCAAACAAGTTGCACCTAAATTAAGTAATTTCTTTTGTAATGGAGAAAAGTACTAAAGTTCCTAGGGAACATTATTGAAAGTGGAAAAAGAAAGAGGAAAAACCAGCTCCAAAGAAAAGTCACAAGGAACACTATTGAAATGGGGAGAAAAGCCAGAAAAACATACCAGCACCAAAGAAAAAACGCACCTAGCCCTGGCAGTAAACAGGACACACATGTCTTGTGCTTTGCTACTTGCCATTGCCAATTGAACTTTGTTGTTTTGTAATCAAATTCTGCTGCTAGTTGTCTAGCAGTTAAGGATCAATATCAGACTTATATCCTAACTCTCTCCACTTTTATTTCCCCTCTGTTGCCCTGTTTCTTGGGTAACACTCTGCATGGAGCCCCAAACCCTGAACCCTAAAGATCCAAACAAGGTTGTCAAGAGCACAAAACAAAAAAGCACTAAACCAGGGAAACAACATCATAAACACATGTTACAAGTAACTACTTTATATAAGTATCTCCATCTCCAAAATAAATCCCTGCTGCTTTACACACAATCTATACAAGCATTGTTGCAATGCAAGGTCTGTCAACTACTCGTCACTAGTCTGTAACAGCGGTCTGAATCTGTAAGCTCTTCTGGGAGACCTCTTTTAAGTCAAGAGGTTGTGCTCTCTTGACTAAAAATACTGAAAAAAATAAGAGCATCTACACCGCCCAGCCCTAAAATGAGCCTCTACACTAAATTAGTTTACTGTTCACTCATCCTCACCCATAAGCATTGAAAAGTTCGGTGTAAAAACTGAGAAATTATTTAAATCTCTTCACCTGGGCCAATCCTAATCGTCAACCAACTCACAATAATCAATTTGCTTTGGATGTGTTTCTGTTTGTCACACTATCCTGACGATATTTACTGCATAACAGTGGCCCGTTTCAACACTATCGAATTGCATAGTTCATATTCCAAAATTTAGCATGGAGGTGTGTCTCCTACTAAACTTTGGAGATGCTTAAGCCTAAATTCATTTTTACTATATATCCACCGTTTGTTACATTCCGTAGAATGCAGGACAGCGGCTGCTTCAAAGTTTCAAAATGGTCTTCAGCCTAGTGTTTCTTTTCAATTTTGTGATGTAGGCAAAGTGGCTATGGTCCATAAGATGATTTTGCCACAATTTGCTATTAACGAGAATGAAAGTAAGAAAATTGAAGAATCCTTTGTATATTGTTGGCTAATCTACTGGAACTCAATATAAAATCTAGCGATCTTTTAAAATTGAAAAAAAATTCAAGTTTTACAATTACAAAACCGAATAAAACACTTTTTTTGGCCACGCATTTGATGAATCTGTCGTGAACTAGTTCAAACAATGTCTCATGTCCCAGAACGTAGACTCGGGCTTGCGGCGCTGGGCACGACTTAGAGCAAATGCTGGTCTAATGTCGCCAGTGACTGTCACCTTCTTCGTCGATTGATCCAGCTTTACTTTCTCAACACCTGAAAAATGTGCACAGGAATTCACTGTAGTCATACTACCACTAATTAAGTTGCAGCACAGTTGTACTTCTCCAATTATACTAGAACTGGTTTCAGGGCTCGATCGACTAGTATTTGAATCACATTGCGGCCATGAGTCGGCTTTACACCAAAAAAAATTAAGATTCCCTGTGGGACCATAAGAAGAACTTGAATTTCCCCTGTGCAAACATGAAATCGTTTGTTTGACAATGGGAAAATACAATGAGATCTATCTGCTTCGCTCTGGGAAAATTAGAATTAAAAATTGAAATATTGGTCCCATGATTCCCTTGAAGAACTTTCCGGAGATGATTTGGTAATTCAACCTTAATTCGCCAGAGGTTTCCACTCTTTCCCTACAGGGACTGTCAAAAAAATTCTTGCGCATGTGTAAAGAATTCACTCTATTCATACAACTACTAATAAAGTTGCAGGACACTAGTACTTCTCCGATTACACCAGAACGGGTTTCAGGGCTCGATCGACTCATCTTTGAATCACATTGTGTCCATGAACCGGCTTTAATGCAATGATCAGGTCGCTGGGGTGGACAGGAGATCAACAAACTCACCTTCCATGTCTTCCAAATGTTCTCTGACTTTCCTCTCACACTTGTCGCAGCACAAGGGCACCCACAACTCAACCGTCTGTGCAACACAGTATTTACCATCCTAATGGTGTCAGTGAAGGAAGACAACATCTTTGATAATTTGTCTAATACCCAGGTCTTAGTTATGAAATTATTCATCACGAAGTGCTGAGGACACGAATACTTTCTGGTCAAGAAGGGGCTTTGATGAAAGCTTCATTGGAAATCTTCTTGAGGACATTTCATTAGAACAGAACGCACTCAGTTTGTTGATCAGGTTCTTACAATGCACTTTGGTCTGCGGCGTCTTTCATGATTTCTGTCACAGCGTTGCGGACTTCTATTCCACGTCTTGCTCTGCTCTGGATAGCACCGGTCCTGCAGCACATGCGAATAATTCAAGCTTCATAAGGAAAGGGAACTTTGGGCACGACATCAAATTACCATGCAGATGTCGTGGACTCACAAGCAAACACACGCATAGAACAATCCTCAGCTTCTTGATATAATAAATGCATTCTCCTCCCAAATTCGCCAAATGTAATCCGAATTCCAAAACCAAAACATGCACTTATAGGTTGAATTGCTAGAATGTAATTCCGTCTGTCATCTTTTCGTATCTAGGCAGGAAAGACCCTGGTGTACTAGAACAAACTTGCACGGTCTCAAAGACATCATGTAACCATTCTTCCAAATCCGAGAGTGCAATCCTTATGAGGGCGAGGAGTAACAATTCTCATACCAATGGACGTTCGTCGCATCTGACGTAGTATGGGCTCGGGTTGTTGTCGTTCTCGCAAAACGACCTCGGTGCACCACCACCACCACCATGTTGATGATAAATAGGCCTGAAATATGATCCGCTGCAGTCGTAGTTGTACTCCGGGCCATTCCAGGGGGGCCACCTTGAATCGCAGTTGCAGCTTTGATCAGCCATGGTGCTCCCCCAATATGATATTGGAGATTGACATTGAGTGCAATAGCTACCCGACTGACCCATTCTGCTGGACTCGTCAATTAATCGCTGCAGTCGCAATCGATGATGCAAATATATAATATTGTCCTTCCAACCAAGAGCTAAAGAACGCTTTAGCTCTTACTGTACCAGCATAATTCGACATGCAAAAGCATATATGAGCAGATATATATGCAGAGTACATAAACCTAAAGTACATATGCTCTTGTCGATCCTTTTAGAAATACACGTTGCAGCAGGCCCAACAGTAGTATGCGTTTTCTACAGCTAGTGCTGTTGTACTCAAGATGGCAACAAGTTGCTTGCGAGAACTCGACCTATGGAATTAAGTACGGATTCCGGCGATCTCTTACTCGATTACATATACAGCTGCTTCAAGAAACCTACGTCAACTCGGAAAACAACCTACGATGCACTCAGAATCTAAGTTGAGCTGCAGTAGAAGCGTTGATCAATAAGAAGTGGATGACCTCACCAATATCTATCGGCATTAGCACGCTTATTACTTCACGAGGACTTGATCCAAACATCACGCTTTCCCCAGCTGCTGCAAAATTGGGTTGGACAAATCCGAACATTTGTAACTAATCCACGGATATCGATATTCATGCCTTCTTGCATTGGGACATCTACCGGCCGGTAGCTGATTATACTAGCAAGCTTTTATGATCTCGTTTGGAACAACAACAACAGCATCAACCACACATAATCCGTGAATCATGTGTCTTGTTACTTGTCTGTACACAACACCAATTTCAAATCCCAAACTTTAATCCGAAATCATTTGAGTTTGGAATATTGCGAATAAATTCAGACCCATTTCACGAGATCCTATTGACCAGTATTAATCAGATTCGCAACGATGCTTTGATTTCAGATTCCATCGCCCGAAGAAAGGATCTTGGCTATTTGTCGACGACGAGGAGGGCCGGCCGCGTGTGTTCTCAGACTCGTTAGCGTCTAAGTTATGTCGTCGTCGCGGTTGAAGCACGCGGGCGGAGTTCCCAACACGTCTCGTAGGCGACCTTTCTGTCCTTTTTCGTTAATAATATACCGCTCGGCTGCCGGCCTGTAACCGTGCAATTGGTTTATAAACCGTATACCTTTGATTAACACATTTAATTGAATCTGCTTCACAAAAAATTTAGTTTTTTCAGCAAAATCTTAGAATCAAAGAACCTCCAATTTCTCGATTTTTTTTTGGCTGAAAATTTTAAAATAAAAGAACTTTCAATTCCAGTGTTGTTTTTTTCTTTCCAGGTTGAACATTTTCAAATAAGAAAATCTCTGGTTCCAGTTCTTTTACCATTTTCCAGAATCGGAGAATCTTTAGTTCCGATTATTTCAAAACCCTGGAAGAACCAATAATTTTCAAGAAAGAACCCACAAAGGAACTGGGGTTTTATAAAAGGCTATTTGATTAGTTCTTTTTTGGAAAGCACAGACATGAATTTGAACCGGTTCTATGCTGTCTGACAACCGTGGTTACGAAACTAAAGAATTATCACTAGAACCAGTGGGGTTTCAGTGCCATTTCTACTACCTGGCTGACATTGGGGCGAATCAACAGTCACCAGCCTACCACCAGGGATGGATGGTGGGTGGACAGGAAATACTTTTCAATTGGGTTCCAGTTCCCAAGCTAATCATGGTTGTTACCTCAGTTTCAGTTTTTTCAACCTACCTCTATCTACCTACTAACAATCCACTAGCTTTTACCTATGACTAAGCATCTACACGCATATGCTTGCCTAGTAGCCACCTATGATCCTATCTGCCTACTTACAGATAGCAACCTGTCTTTTACAGGATGGGTTACCAAGGTGAAACCCAACCTCACCGCAGGTAGGGTTCATTGAAAACTGAGCTTGTGTGCATAGTGTTCTAGTGGTTGTTGGTTCACTCAAACCATCAAAATTGGTTTGGGATGTGGAGTCTCAGCGCCGAAGAAAAGATGAGGTATTTGTTGTAATAGTATTACCTAATGAAAAAGAAACTCTACTCAACAAAATTGAGAAGAATTGTCTAGACTCCAGAGGACAGTTCAACAGTTTTCATTCCCTGAGTGGAGGGAAAGGATACATTTGCATATGTTTATTGCCAACTACGCTTGCATCATCCCACTTCGCTACAAAATATGTTAAAGAACTAAAAGGCTACAAAAAAACTACAAAAGGCTGTTAATCTCCTCCATATAGTGTAAAATTTCTCCACGAGTAAAATTTCGGGTATCACAGGAAAAATGAATATACAAATATTTTCGCCAGTGCTTTATGTCGGGCAACACCCTTGGAACAGGGAGTTCCCAAAATAAGCACTCCCTCAGCTCTGCCTTGAGTGGCACTTATTTTGGGAATGCCCTACTCTGAGAGCAGTACCCTACTAGCTCAAAACTGATCCATGGTTCAAACTGATTCTTTCACAAAGGATCAACAGGTATCAAATGTCTAAATACTATTCAAGAGCCTTCTCATTGAGGTTTTTTAATATCTCCTCCACTGTATCAACAACATCATTGTGCCAAGCTCTGTTCCACACAGCCTCCTCCAACCCGGTATTGGTTGCAATCTTTCGATGACAGTGTTAAAACACCATTTGACACTTCCCAAATTAAGTTGGGTTTATTATCCCAAGCATCAAGTTCCCCACTGTAAATATTCCTTCTTTAGTTGCAACTAAGTGAATTATTCCCTTTCAATGTTCAAAGTCTGCAAATTACAAGTTACCAATGCTTCTGACCATATTACTCCACCAATAGAATATTTATTAGTCCACCAGATGTGAACCCTTCTTTACTTTTCGTGTAGTGGAATCATTTCCACATCCCATAAAGACGTTTGCAGTTGTGCAACATGTATTTTGAATACATTTTACCTGAACTTTTTCAAAATCTTGCAAGTGAGAATCATTGCCTAATTCATTCACCATTCTGCCAATGTTCACTTCATCATATGTAATGAGCCAAAGGAATTGGACAATTTGTTTGGATTTGTCTATGCCTCAAGTATTACCATGCTATTTGTTCAGTAGTTCTTTTACCCCTGAGAAGAGTCCTTTGAAGTGTTGTAGAAACTAGAGGTCACAATTGGCTTCAATGTAAGAAACCACTATAGGAAACTACTAATAGAGACATCTATGCATGGATAGGTAGAATGGATCCAGATTGGAACCAGACCCACCTAGGAATTCCAGTGACAAGTAATCAAAATTGATATGGAAGATTTTTTGGAATTCTTCACATGGTTTTTCATGGATCATTCCAAAGATAATCTCAGAAATAAATATCTCATTTTCAAACATAACTACTTTATTTCTTTCTTAATAATACTTCTTTTTCCTATTAACTTTCTTACTTTCTCCCACCTTTCATAATAACTACCTCACTGTTTTTCCTTCTCCACCAACATGGATATGAAGAAATCAATTAGCATGTGTCTTCACATAGATGTCCATGAAATGTGTATCAATTTAAATTAAATTTGACATTGACATAAATAATGATGAATTATTGAAGACCATATGAAAACATAAGAAAAAAATAAAATAGTTGATCATCACTGGTCGTGCGCAGCAACACAGAGCATAAATTTTTTGTAACAACCCAGAACTAAAGGTATTGAAATGTGAAGAACTGGGTCTGAGAACGGACCAGAAGATGTATCGATCCCTCTTTAAATCCTTCAACCAGAACTAGAGGTGCTTTCAAATTTTTTAAAAAGTTGGAATAGAGACAGGAGGATCTCTTAAAAAGTAAGAACCAGCCAACACAGGTAGGTACACTAAGGCTAACCTCCTCATAAGAAATGTCCAATGATAGACCACTCATGCAGTACCATATGGTGATCAGTGCTTTATTTTTCATTTCTGTGATGAGGCACAGGTGACGATCATCAAGAGTTGGGGTTTAGGGTTTAGCTTTAAAGGCGAAAATATTTGAGGAAACTGTCAAAACAGTCAAAAACTAGCAGAAAAATTGCCCTAAATAGTAAAAATCTGACAAAATTTCCTTTGTCACTGGATTAAGCCTCATTCAAGAACAGTGTCTGGTGAGTTGAAGCTAGAAATTCTTGTTGTGATGGTTGCACCTCCCCAGCAGATGGCAAAATTTTGCCTTGGTCCTCTACAAAAAAAAATTCGCTTTTAGTGATGTCACTTTTGACACCCAAGAGCCAAAACAATTAACTTTTGGCCCTTAAGTCCATTTGGCACCCCATTTTCAAGCTTCTAGGATTTCAGCATTGCAATTGCTGATTGTTTTGGCAATTTTCTCCTATACCTACATTTTTCACTCATTTAAAATCTAAAAAGTGAAACACAATCTAAAACATTTACCCTCAAAACTAGAGGGCATTAGACAATAAAGAACTTTCAATTTCAAAAACCCCTCATTTAGGGGATGAGTGTATAGTTTTTATATTAAGTGCAAAACCAAAGTCAATGACAATGATGCATGCCTTAGCAATGGGTTTTTCTGTGTAGCACTTCAATGTGACATCCATGGCTCTATACATACAGAATTTTCTCATTAGTAAAGAAAGTGACTAAAATCATTCTGAAACTTCAAACATATTGAAAGGAATTCCTCAAAAATTCCAACATTGTAAATTTTAATTAATGTGTCAAATCCAACATCTCAGATGTTATTTCGGTGCTAGCCATGCAAATACTAGGGTGTCCACGTGAAAACCTAACTAAGAGGCACTTTCCATATGCAAAACCCCCTGCAATGAGCATACCTGCAGTACTGATTTCACACAATTCTAACAATACTGATCTCACATCTTGGCTTTTCCAACAAGGGTTGAGATAAGTTGTGAAATTCACAAGGTGGCGAAGGCAGGGGAATATCAAAAAAACTAAGGATTCCTGGAGTGACCATTCTTCATTTTATGATTTGCTGTACTTTGAATTTTATAAAACAGCTAGATGAATGTAGAAGTTGTTAAATGAGCCAAGATGGTATAAATACTTCAACGGTGACCACTGGTACACTTCCCAGAATTGTGCCAGCAATTCAGAAGTGGAGGTATCTTAATAATTGACTCAAGACTTTACAAAGCCTCATGACAGATCATCATATGCTAGTCATGGACAAATGAATTATGAATTCTCTTTCTTAATTGTGCAACCATATCCTGGAACAGTGCTTCTTTTTTTATAGGGTCAAATTTTTAATTTAACTGAAGTTGCAATCCTCTTTAAGATGATTAAAGCATGCTTCTATATTGCTTGCTACTTAATACAAAAATCTGGCAATTTCTTTTTAAATTCTGAAATCTGGCAAATAGAAAACCTGAAAAACAATTTTATGTCGTCATTTTTTTTTTAAATTCACAACTATGAGAAAATTTCACCTAGAGGCAAACCCCTGCATTAGATCTGATGGTTAACATCAGGTACAGAAAGACGTGCTGAAGGAACATTCACTAGCTGTACCAGGATTGTGACATAGAGCATGCAGAAGTGAACCAGAGCTCATTGTAATCCAAAACAATGCATTATGATTTCAATCAAATTTCAAATCAGAACCTGCTGAAGCAGTTGTGACAAGAGGAATCACTTAGACCCAAAGAAAATTCAATGTATCGTTGGTGGACCCAGACTGGGAATGTGCATTTTTCATGTATCAGTCAACCTTGGATTCAGTATCTATAATGAAAACTTTTAGCCTTCAATCTTCTGAAACCCTCTAAAAATCACAGGCAAAGAAAAAAGTTGGGATATCTAAAGAAGTGCGAAATTTACTTCAGCCCTTTATTAAAGAGGTGCTGCAAATACCATAGCCTTTCACAACACAAAAGAAGTCCAAACTTGCAAATGAAATACAGTTCTGTATGTGAGTTTCAATTTTTCAACAAGGAACCATCTTTGTGTACACTTTGATGTGTCAATTTGAAAGCTGCAATTTCTTTTAAGAATTTATTAAAAAACAAGGATCCATTCTACTTTCCTATACCAGTAGCTCAACTAGCACTCATCTTTTTGCTTGGCAATAAATTCCACTGGATATTGATAGTAAGTATTCCCTTACAGTTTGCAAACGAGTGAGTCTCCTTTTCTCACAAAAACTGGAATCAAACATACTCAAAGAATAAAATCCAATGTTATGTGAGTGAACTATGGATGCACCTCAGTTAACACTCAACTTCCAATTGAACTATTGGATAGCATTCAATCTTTGAGTGAGATTTGCACATTTGTGCTGCAAGATCATACTCATTTGATGGTTTGGACTCATTTTCAACCTTGTGTGAGGCTCTACCTTGTTGGATTCAAGGGAATCTCATTTTATGTATGCATACTGGGTATTGATATGCAATGCTTGACATCTCCTAGTTCTATTCATCGAAATAATCAAATGAATTCCCTGTCAGGGAGAAAGAAAATGCAGTGATCAATATACATGCCAAAGTAATGTCAAGCTTTAGAAAATGCCCTCTACTAATACCAAGTTGAGAAGCAAGTTTTATCAAGGACACAATACCAAGCCCATAAGGGTCATGACTCATAAGGACTTAATGTCACAAGATCAATTTGATAAACATAGTGATTATGATTGAAGCAAGAGTTGCAAGAGAACAGCATCAACCAGCTTAAGAACTGGTGGGATCAGATAGCACCCAATCCCCTAAAAGGAGTTGATAGACTGTGAGGATCGATACGAATCCTGATCTAAGTATATTGGATGGACTAATTCTAATCTATTTAATTAACCTCGATGAAAAGCATAGGATTTCATCCATTCCAACACCCTCCCTGAAATCCTTGCTCTGAGGACAGATTACATCATTGGCTGTAGTGATGACAAGATGAAAATCTATGAGCAACTAGTTATCTATAAGATTGCAGAAGAAAACTATATCATAATGTTTTGAAGGCAAATGTTGTGTCAATTCCAGCAGAACCAAATCTTTTATGATAAGAAAGAGTAGTTATAACGATTATGCAAGTGATTCACAAAGTATCAGACCATTGTTACCTTCACCATGACTAGTTGCCATCAATCCCCATGGACATTACCAAATCATCTCAGTGGATGTGGATAACTATATCACAATCTGCTGAATAGTTATACACAAAGAATTGTGCATTGAGTTTCTGATGCATTTCTGAAAGCAACAAGAAGGTGCAGATACAATAGTTTTAGCATGCAAAACACACAACTAATGATAATCAACATTGTTAGAAGTGGATTATCGGACATTGTGAAAAAGATACTTCAATGTTTTTTAAGCTTGCTTATGGCTCTTTCTTATAGCTTGCTTCCCGCCCACCTGCATCGAAGGAACCATGTAGTGAACCCATCACCTGCTGATTTTCACAGTTGGTTAAAAATTGACATTTCTACTGTATCAGACACTAAGGCTTTCTCTACCAAGCCCTCAGCAAGCTCCCATGGAATAGCCCCCACCCCTCCTGTTAGGTGATCCCTTCATTACGCTACTCATAGACAACCTGGCAAATGTCCTAACCAGACTCTAAATGGATAGCAATATTCCCTTGCTCAGTAAATGATCACCTGGCATTTCCAAGAACACAATTCTAAAATCAGCTGCCAACTGATTGATCATAAGCTAAGATTCCACGTTTGAAGCAGCTGATTGAACACTTTCGTCAAAAGCTCTACAAGAGCACAAAAAAGCTTTGCTCTAGGTCATAATAGAGATCAAACTTGTATTACTATCATGACATTCAGAAATTTTAACAGTATTGCACTAAGAAGCAGGAGATACTATGCTTGTATTTATCATGGGCATGGGAGTCTGGTAGACATCCACCATACACACTATAAAGCTCAGCAATGCACATGCATACACCTGTCTGAATATGCATATCATAGATAGTAGTGCAGAATACACATGATGAGAAAAAGACAAACACTCTCAAATATTTTAGCCAATAATCCCAGGCACATTGTCAAACTGGACTACCTCATAAAAGAACTAAAAGTAACTTGGCTTTCCAATAACCACTCAGTCTGCATCAATGCAAGACATGAGATCAGGGTCCTCAATATTACTTGAGAGCAAGGTCAATTGCACTCTGAGGCAAAATACAAGGCTGCAACTACAGAACGAAGTTGCAATTAGATTGCTGTGTGAATCATTCAAGTTGTCACAAGGAGAGAACAGTTGCCATGCACTTTGGAATTGAGTTTTAAGGGATTTGTGTTTACCAAGCATCAAGCATGCCAGCCCAATTTGCAGAAAATAAATAACACATAAGTAGAGAGGCTCCTTGAGCAACTTGAGCTCGAGTGAGTTTGGTGCACAGAACACCTGTCAAAGAAGATGTTTGCACAATAGGAAACATAAATCCATGAAACACTGAGGCAGCAAACCAACACAAGATGAATCTACTATATTAACTTCACTTGAGTTCTTCTAAAGCTCCAGCAACCCAAGCATTGATAGTTTGGTGATGCTGTAAAGAAAACTGACAAACATCTAGCTGAAGCATATTCCAATCCAAAAAGCACTCCAATACAACAGTAGGAAGGGAAAAGAAAAGCTTTGTTTATTGTGTGGGCAGTGGAAGGAATAATAGTATTGGGACATACAGAGCAAGTCATCAGACAGAATGCTCTCAGAAGTGAAAAATGTACAAGCAATACTACTGTAACAAGCCACACTGTGGGGGCAAATCATCCCAGAACACTTTGTCACCTCCACTTTTGTCCCCTTTGGCCTTCAGGTGGCTCTCCTTCCCTCACTAGAACTATTAGTATACATATTGTATATGTGGACAAAATGTGAAACAGACATCATTCGAGCATTGTAGTTCATGCACCACTACAAGGTCATGGAGGATGGACTGCTTGGCAACAAGAACTATCAACACACCACAAACTTCAACACCCTGTCCCAACCTACCAAAACACCAGAATTTGAATCTTCAGCTGCAGTAAGAATTGTGCACAACTCCATAAGAAGGCATAGTTCTCCAAAATAGATTGTCAAGTTGTATGTCACATTGTGGAGGGTTAGGATGTGGATCAGCTACTGTCTTCAGCTAATGCCAGGGCTAAGAGCTGCTTGGAGAGCATGTAGAGGGGTGGGGGAGATGACGGCTTTGTTTGGATAGCATTCACTATATCTGTTAAAACATTAGGTCCAAAATCTGCAAAAGAACAAGCCACCAAGACTATCCAGGGAAACAACACTTGTGGAAATTGCAGCAAGTTGTGAAGGTAAATATAAGCTCTACTTTAAGCTTTCATATAAGGGGGAAAAAACCCATTAAGAAATGATATTTGCACCAAAAGAAAATCAGAAATTATCAAAACCACAAACCTTGGCATCTCACTGAGTGAAAGATGAATAAAACCCCAAATCCAGAATACTCATGCATTGAATGTTTACAGATTTAAAATGTGGGCATCAGCCCCCTTGAATAGTATGCAAACCCACCTAATCTGCAGCCTGGGAAAAAAACACATTGTTAGTAAAGAGGCAACTTAAGAAAACATTCCAAGATGTCCACAATTTTGCACAAAACTGACCTAAGCTAAAGAGGCACAAAGAGGCACCTAAGCTACAAGCTAGAGGCATAAAAACACGCAAAATCAATGTCAAGACAAGGTGCAGAGACCTGATCTGAAACACAATTCACTGACAAATAAACGGCCAGAATACATTAAATGTCACATGCTGTATCTTTCTCAGCATAGGAGTGATGAACAAGCTTACCATCTAAATCCTGCGAGATGTTTTGAAAACCTCAAGCAATGTCTTTTCTTGCCCCATCCAAAATGTGAACGCAACTGCTTCGCACACTAAAACAGCAGTACCGGTCGATCCAGTGCAAGCAAATACTTGGAAGATTTTCCTCTACTCCTCAGCTCAATGCGAAGGTGGTTGCTCCCAAAATGCCCTTTGAACCCTAACCCTAATTTCAGACCAAATGCATAGAATATTGAACTTGTGATTTGTGTTCATTAAAGATGTTCGAACAGATCTGAAAAGTTAAAATCAACTCACACATCACAACACATGGAGACTTTCAGAAGATGTGGAAATGAATACGTATAGAGCCATGGGCAAATGGGGTCTAACCATGCTAAAAGGAGCCGGTAGCACCTTGGAAGGCAATCTTGACTAGTCCTCAGTAGTCCTAAGTAGTCCTAAGATGATTATACAACACAAGATTGGTCAGGATTAATCAAGCAGAGCTTAAATAATGCTAAGACATTTTTTTAATAATGGTTTTTCGCACAAAAATTGTGCACAAAAAATATTAGCATCAATTTCAAAAAGTGCTTAAAGATATATTATATTCATTAATTTATCAAATTTATTCAAATGGCATATTAATATACTAAAAACATTGTTAAATAAATACAACTTACATTTTTAGTTTGTTCACACCTAATGCTAGTCAACTAAAAATTTTAATCCCTAACATTAGTTTAGATCAAGGTTTAAGTTTTTTTTTTTTTTTTGACACTAACAAAGTTTTGACAGATTAACTAACACTTTGAGTGTAGACATATGTTTACACCTGGTGTCAAACTAACTATAACTTCAGGGTTACTAACCTAACAATGAC
>Ga0116228_10002780_pt1 | contig 15201 bp, 17 predicted proteins | sample S1TSphfallax_2_FD_89694 | JGI IMG/M metagenome (GOLD analysis project Ga0116228, IMG submission 89694) | Host-associated microbial communities from peat moss isolated from Minnesota, USA - S1T2_Fc - Sphagnum fallax MG | ecosystem: Host-associated > Plants > Peat moss > Unclassified | place...
GCTACCTTCTCTCTAGAGGTGAGTGTTGGTTTTATATCTTTGTTTTGTCATAGTCGTCATCGTTGCGTTCGTCGTTTCCATTCCGGTTTTCTTTTTTGGGTTTTGGGGGGGGCGGGGAGGGGAGGTTTTCCGGCTCTTTTTTATTCTTGCTTTTATTTATTGGTCTTTGTCTTCATCTAGCTCAGAATGTGGTTCCCAAGCATAGACTTTTAAGCTTTGAGATCCTCATCGGAATTGCTTTTGCCTAATATGGGTTCCATCGCTGCTCTGAGTTTCTTTAATTTCTATTGAAGGTTTTCCACCTGATCACCTCTTGTGTTTCTAAACATCCCCTGTGAGCCTCATAGCTGACAGATCAGAATGGCTTCTCGGATATCTTGATGCGTTCCAGTGCGACTTTTGAGTACCTCAGCAGACTCGGTTCAGACTGAAAATTGCACAGCCATACATCTCCCTGCTAGAATATACACTGTGATCACTTTTTTGGCATGTGATCCTCCGTGTACTAGATGTGTATTTAATGGTGGCTGCATTGCCCTATCCCTACGTCTTCTGCGGCCAGCCTCGGGGTCTTAAACGTTAAGTAGATTTCAATGTGGTTGCCTCCTGTTAGCTAAGTTGCTGCAGTTTTTAGCAGAACTTGGAATTGGATCTCTGGAAAAAATTGGGGTTAGTAGCAAGTTTCAGTGTCAGAATGTAAACATGGATCGTGGTTTGGGAATGACAGGATGATCAGCCTGACATACAAGGACTAGCTGTAACTTTAATTGGAGGCCGCAGCACAACGGAAAGTGCAATAGGTATAATTTTCTTACTTGAGTCACTGGGACAGCCTATTTTCCAAACTTCATGCAGGTTTTGGTTTTGACAAATTTTCCGAAACCTCTCTGACTATTTCATTCAGGCTTAAACTTGGTAATTTGGAATTGTTGAAGGTTGACAATTTACTCATATTTTTTGGGCCAATGTTGTGGGTGTGCAGATTATGAAGATGTGCCTGCTTATCAGCTCTCACTTGCAGAGGATACTGTTGCCATTACTCAGCTGGTACGTCTTTGCATGATGTCTGAGCACCAGATGACAATTTTATGTTCAAGCTGTGATTATGATGTTCGCTTGTCTGTTGGACAGTCTGACTATTTAGGTCTGAAACAATGCATCTTATGTTGTATCTGCAACTGCTAATTTATATATGTACATGCCTTCTAGGCCTACTGCACTTCAGCAATTCATACTCCGTCTGACTTTCTGCATTTATGGTGCCACAGTGGTAGCTAAATGTCTGGTAGACTGACATAGCCAGCAGTATAGCCATAAGCACATGGGTTAGCCATCTGATTAGCAGTATCTACTCTCATGACAGAGGGTTCTCTATTGAACCAATTCTGTAAAGTTCAGTCAGACAAAGAGATCAATCTCAAGAGTTAGCTAGTGTGAGCTCAGCTCTCTTAGACCTATAACATCAACCTTCCCTAATTGGTTTTGATGCTTGCTGGTATAAGGGGAAGCTAAATTAAAATGAGGTGGAGCTCACCCTCAACATATGTTGCAGCTTGAATGAAGATGCTATGAAATTCTCTTATTAGCTACACCTCTTGAGTGTCTGTGACCCAAAACCATGACTGGGTCTTCTCATTGCTTCCAGAACTGCACATGAAAACTAGGATTTAGATTTTTGTGTTATTTTTGAACTGAAATTATTATGCTCTTACCTATGCCCACTGTTGGGAGATGATGAAAACCTTTGGGAAGTCATGATAGCAGGTCGCTGTCATTCATGGTGAAGGTGATGGTCTGATACTCAAGGTTATGACCACACTCATCTTGCATTTTTTTTGCCTCAGCTGGAACTGGCATAATGGTTATCCTCAAAGTGTTATTGTGAATTTTGATCTGCAATTTTATACATATGGCCTTCACTAATTAGCTTAAAGATAGATTGGCCTAGTTCAGTTTGACCTATTTCTTATGCCTATGTGCTGACATATTTTTGGGTCAGGACACACTCATTAGCGAAGGCAGGGATTTGGTGGCAGTCCTTTACTCCTATCGCAGCTGTGTCAAAGCTCTCCCTCAGGTACCTGGCATTATCTTCTCATACCCTAAATGTAGAAGGGAATATTGCACTGCCTATGTTTGACATCATTCCCTCAGTGCATCTACAATTTCTTGTTAAGTGTTGCTTGAATCTGGGGGCTGCAGTTGCCAGAATCGATGAAGCAGAACCAAGGAGATTTATACTTGGAGACCTATCAGGTGCTGGATATAGAGATAGGCAGATTGCGAGGGATGCAACGATGGCAGGCTGCAGCTGCTACAAGAGTAAAGTTTTCATTTTCCAAATCATGATTGTCCTCTGTGCTTGTACATGTTTGGTTGTTGGACTATCAGAGACAACCAGCGACAGACTCAATGGTTGCAACACATCAATGCCGAAGTAGTTTTGTACTTTTCAAATGCCCTCAGTGGTATGATTTTAGATGAAACAAATAATAGAATGATGATCCTTCAAGAAGTTGACAGGATTTCACCCTAATGTATATCTAAACCAGGAACTTTTAATGACAGACAATGTAACAATTGGAAATCAGTTGCATATTGAGTTGTATGGCTAGCAATAAATTACAGAGTGTTGGTCTGGGTGGTGCACAGCTAGCAGGAGACATGCACAAATTTTCGAGGTTTGATAAAAGTATCAAGGGCCCCACTGTTACACATATGTGGTACACTAGAGGTTTTTCTACCCTTCTTTTTCCTGTTTTGGCTTTGTCTTTACTCTTTGTGTGGTTTGCCCATTGTCTTGTACCAAGTATTAATATTGGGTCATCTGTAAGTAAAATGTTGAAGTTTACAACTAAGGCAAGCCAGTTGGGAAAGTGAAACCACAAGCTGCTGAGCCATCACATGCTTCCAAAGATGAGAGCTTTAGGAGTCAAAAGGAAATGGTGATTTTAGCTGAGCCTGCCTAAATTGGAGTTGAGTACGTCACTGATAGCTCATGGATGAAATTGTTGTGACATTAGGGGCATGGTGAGGCTATTAGATGTGCTTCTGCAGCTAGACCATCTGAAGAACGCCAAAGCTAGCATTCCAAATGATTTCTCATGGTACAAAAGGTACAAATATGGCAAGCAATTCCTCCCCTTGGTGTGTAATACTATGTCCGATTCAATGAAAGTGATTGCCTTGCATTGCATTATTCTCCTACAACTGCTTTGCTATATGTGCACCACCATGTCATGATGCTAGTGGTATTTTAGTTTCAGTGCCATCTCCCATGTTTTAGTGGTGGTGTTAACCTATTTGCCTGAAGTTTTCAAGAACCATAACTCTTCATTACACGCAAAATTTGCTTCATATATTGTTGCAAATCTGCAGAACTTTTACTCAAATCAGTGCACAATGGCCTGACACTGATGGAATGAGAGAAGAATTGGATGACCTGCAGGTACCTTCACCCTCCATCCCTTCCAGTGTATAAAATTGGATCATTTCACACTAGATCTCTTTCTTCATAGTTGGATTACACAGTGCTAGTTCTGACCTGCTGACACTGTAATTTGTTGCTTGTGTTTGTCTAATGCCATGTTAGAGTTATGGCGTGTCAGAAAATGAGTCCCTCAGTTCCCATTTCTAGCTTGATGGCTGTACATGAGGTGCTAGCTGTTGGCAAGTCAGTTTAACAATTGACACAACTATCTGAGAATCTTAACCTTGATGCTATGAAATGGACTGAGATTCAAGAAATCTTCTAGGTAGCAGGTATTTGACCAGAAGAAGGTTGGTGACATGTAGATTGCTGGAAGGATGTTTGATAGCCTATTTAGCATTGTTTAACAGGTCCTGAGAGAATATTTACGATTGCTAATGGTGAAACACTTCTGGTGCTGTGCAGATATTCTTGAGCACAAGATGGACTATACTTTTGAATCTGCAGGCTGAGATATACCGAGTCAGTGTGTATCCTTCAGTCTTTGTAATATAGTCTGAAAGGTTGTCAACTCTGAAGTAAAATGAAATTTGTTTGCATGGTTGTAGGTCCCACTATGCTTTGCAAGTGCGAGCATAGAATTTTGCTGGACACATCTTGGGAGTTTGAGTGAACTTTGAAGGATAAAGCACTTCAGATGTTTTGAATGTCATTCCTTCTTTTTTTTGGGAATTGCTGTTCCACTTAATTGAACAAAGTGTGGAAGATGTGCTGCAAGTACTCATACTCTTCTGCCTGGAGTTGCTTGAATCTGATCGTGTTTTACTCTACTCTGAGCGCCATACTCTCCTTCGTGTTCTGCCTGTACTTGTAATTCTTGCCATGTCTGGTGAGAAGGAAGGGGAATCATTCTTGAAGAAAATCAAGCTCTCCCGGCTAGTCCGTGTTTTTCGGGTACCTTCTGCTCCTTGTGGTTGTCTGGCTCAAAGGGAAGGGGGGTGAGCAGTGTGCACTGGTGGTTGATTAATTTCTAATGGGTAAAAGTTGCTAGAGTGGTAATCTTAGAATGTCATATTCTGTTTTTTTGGGTGACTGAAGTAGCTTGCACTCTGTGTCCTTTAGGGTGACCCAGTGATTCCTGCATTCCCTGACCTGCATTTGGCACCAGCAAGCATTCTGAAGGAGCTGGCACCATATTTTCCAAAAGCCTTGGCATTTGTGCGACAAATGGGCTTGCCACTGCCCCACGAGCTCAGCCCCCGTGAAGCTTCAGAATATCCACCTTGAATTCTCTTTCCCTACCCTTGACTGTGTTATGACAATTACAGTCATACTTTGTGCTCAGTTCCAAAAGTTTCAGAAGTATAGGCAGTCCGTTCTCTTTGAATCAGTTGTGGAGTCTGATACTTCTGGGTGTTGCACTGGAAAGTGAACATTGAATGGGTTGACAGCAGCTCAAGGACTTAAAACAGATTTAAAAACAACCATAGAAATCTGGAGGAATTTAGCTGATAAGTAGGAACATGGAGATGGAAATATAGAAGGTGTTTATTGAATCCTTAATTGAGAGCAAGTACCAGAGGGAGTACCTTATTGTGCATCACATCCCGACCATCAGGTCTCAACATGACGAATATTGTTTACGTTTTGCTGCAGCTGTGAATGAGGTACTATATCCTGAAGTTCCTCTGTTGACTTTCTTGAGTTGCAAAACTTTACTGTGGTGAGAGGTTAAATCTGATGAACAACTGGATGTTGCAGTTGCAGGCAGTAAAAGTGGCAAAAGATGCAGATGAGGTGGAGAGTACACAGGTGAAGGAGAACATGTATTTGGTGATTGTTGAAGGATTTCAGTTGCTAAGTGAATGGACAGGGCGAGTGTGGGAGCAATGTGCATGGAAGTTCTCCCGACCTGCCAAGGATGCAACCCCTTTTGATCCTGAACGGTCAAAGGATGTCACTGACTATGAAAAAGTTAGTCAACTGTCTTTCCACTTCTCCTTGAATTGTGTTGTCTCTCTTGTTTCTCCCCTACACAGATCAGAACAGTGCTTCAGTTATGTTCACAAATATTCAAAAGTTATTCAACACATTCTGACTTATTGTGACAGAAGAAATAAAAACTCTGGATTTATAAATACTACAGGTTGTGCGGTGCAATTATTCAGCAGCAGAGCGGAAGGCAACAGTGGAGATAACAAGTTACATAAAAGGGCTGGGCACAATGATGGAGAGAGTTGATACACTTATTGCAGATGCCATATGGGAAGTGTTGCATGCGCAAGTACAGGAATTTGTCCAAAATAAGCTTGCTACCATGCTCCGTACAACCTTCAAGAAAAAAAAGGATCTAGCACGGTGAGGCCCATTGTTATCCTGAAATTCAACAGTGGTTTATTTCATTTAAGTGGTATACTTTTGTGTTGCTTATTACTGTTGCTGTAGTTTTTGTTGCATTTTGAATTGGTTAAAGGAGTGATTCTTCTATCTAAGAACTGTTGCAGCACACTTTAGGCACAATTGTCAGTGTCATTGCAATTTTCCTCCAATCCACTTTCTTTCAGTGTAATTTTGTACAACTACTGAACTCTATGTAGACCTTGCTAGCCTAAGGCCTGGATGCCTTCTTGTACAGGACCAAGCACTTTGTGAATGATACTCATAAGGTTATGACTGCACTTGTTCGTGTTTTGTTAGTTTTGGTTATCTTCAACAGTGTTTTATTAGTTTTGGTTACTGACGGAATGGTTACCTTCAAAGTGTTGTTTTGGAGTTTCTCTGCAATCTCATAGATATGAATGTGATGCAAAGTGTTAGGGAAAATTCTGTTCTCTAAATGATCATTTATTTCTATGCAGAATACTGACAGACATGAGGATTATAGCAGCTGACTGGATGGGTAATTCAAGCGAATACAATGCTGGACATGTGTCAAAATTGAGAGAAGAGGGTGTTGGAGTTCCAGTCACTTTCCGTTCCCGCCCTGCTGCTCCTACTGCAGCTCAGGTTCTGCTGGCCTCCTGCATGAACTTATATGTGGATGTAGCTCTAGATTGAGATTTCTTTTCTGGAATTAAATCTAGTGTGTGGCAGCTGATGGGCTATTGAATGAGGAGATAAGAGCCTAATACTTCACAACTTGAAAATTGTTTCTCCCAGATCCTAGATGTCCCTTAGTCCAAAATTAAGCAATGGCTCCTAGTCTCCTATTCCTGAACTGATGATTTTGGATCCTGAATTATGAGAGTGATAATAGATACTGACAGCAATGTTTGTGGATTGCAGTTACATTGCCTGCAGTTTTTGATCCATGAGCTGGTTTCTGGTGGTACTCCCAAGAAAATGGGTGGTTTCTTTAGTGGTAGTGAGATTGACATACCACATGCAGACATGAGACAACTTGAGAACTTTTTCAACAAACTTGCATTCTTCCCGCATATTCTTGACTACCGAGGTGTGGCAGCAAACCACCCCTTTGATTCCCAGATTTGTAGCAAATTTCATAAGAGAATATATTCTATGAGCCAGCACCCAAGTAACAGTTTGTCTTGATTTTGTGATAAAATGACAGCAACACTGGCAGATTTGACGGATCTTGGATTTCTCTGGTTCCGGGAGTTCTACTTGGAAACATCTCGCGTAATCCAGGTTTTCCTTTCAAGCCATTTAGAAATTTCAGACCATATACCAGAGCATTCTGGATCTTGATCTTTCTTCAATGAATTTTAGTCAAGTCATAATGTGTGAATTTTGTGGTTAATTAACAAAATTATATGTGAATTTTGGACTCTGTTGTTACTAAGGTAAAGAATCAAGGAAGAACACTATGAGCAACTGCCGTCATTGATATTGTAACACGTGATAGTTTCTACCAAATGGTCATAACAGAAGTTGTTGTCAGTCTTGTTGAAGGGTTGTGTTCTTTGGATGCCAGTTCACTGTTTATCCAGTCTTGAGTCATCTGACTGTTTGTCCTGTGTTGTGCTTCAGGATAGTCAATTTCCCATTTCATTCAGTCATGGAACTAATCAGTTCTCTAAAATAATAATTATAACCATTCCATGCTGCCCTTGCTCATGCCTCCAATGAAATACTATTCATGGGTTCCTAAATTGCCATCCACAGCTCCTGTTGCAAGGGCTTCTATTAGAAATTGTGAGAATCCGAAATGATTTGGAAAAGATGTTTGATTGTAGGCCTGTTGGTGAGGTTTGTATTTGACAATAATTGGGGCTCTTGTGGTGGTGCAGTTTCCAATTGAGTGTTCACTCCCATGGATGTTGGTGGAGTATGTGATAGAGTCACAGGAGACAGGATTGCTTGAAAGTGTGCTCATGCCCTTTGATATCTACAATGATGCTGCTGACCAAGCACTCCGCACTCTCAAGCAACGCTTCCTTTATGACGAGATTGAAGCAGAGGTATTTACTCAAGACACATTTAGTCTTAAGAACGTACTCCCAATTCCATGATGATATGATGTCATGTGGGTGAAGCAGATGTACTGCATTCCATTTTTGCTTATCTTTGTACCAGCAAGTCATGGAGAGGCCTACATTTCTTGGTAGCGGTTGGGGCATCCTTCACCCTGAACATACCTTCACAAGCTTGTTGCAACTTGAATGAGGAAACCACTGAATTTTTTTAGTAGCTATGTCTTTTGATTGCTTGCAAACATAACAACCAAGTCTTTGCAGTGCTTCCAAAACTGTGACCAGAGCTCAGGACATATATTTCTCTATAAGTGTTTGTCTGAATTTTTGAGCAGAACATTATTTACTTATGTACAGCCACCATTGGGAGCTAATAAACTCAATGGAGAGTAATGGCAGATAATCCTGGTGTTCACTAATGAAAGTGATTTGTCTGATACTTTCTGTGTCACACTCACAAGACTGACATAACTGACATAATAGCTAGTTTGAAGTGTTAGTGTGAAGTTTTCTCAGCAATCTCATAGATGTGGTAGATGAACTTCATGAGAGTAGGATGGAATGGGTCCAGTGTCTTCTTGCTATACCTGGCAGAAACTGAACACTGTAGGGAAATAACTGCAGATAATAATTGTTGTCTAGGATGGAAGCTGGCAAATTGGATTGCATTTGGGTGATAGCCAAAAGCTAGGACACTTATCCTATGGCAAAAGCAAGTCTTGTGGTCTAGCTTTTTCTCACAAGCATTTTCAACATGTCAGGTAGATTTGTGCTTTGACCAATTAGTCTTCAAGCTGAGTGAAATCATCTTCACCTACTACAAGACTCAAGCATCAAGGTACTCAATGTCCTCTGTTCTTCCCGTTCCATCTATGGTGGCAGATATCATCTAAGATGTACCTGCCAGGCTTCTTTTGTTTGTGTAGGAAGTGGTGAGTGTGGCTTACAGGCTTTGGATTTGGTGTGTAGGAATGAACTTTGAATGGGCTATGTGTGCTTATGGCTGAATCCTCACTGGTGTGGTATTTTGCAGCAAGATGCTGGATATTTCATTCTTGGAAGTTGTAGAGAATCAGGAGAAGTATCAAGTGTTCCCCAAACGATTCGATTCTCTCTTCAGAATGCGCCGTGTCAAGGTATTTGTTTATTGTATTTGAAAAGCAAACCTAGACCCTGAAGCCTAACACTATGGAGGATTAGTTATATTCTTCTTTTGCCTCCCGCATGTGGCATGTTCTATCCTGGTACTGGATTTTTTATCAAGTCAGCACATTGTCTGCCATCAAAGAAAATTAGCCAAGTCCCACCTTCCAGATTTCTGGAATGCCTGCCAGATAATCTGGACATTCTGGTTCAACATGTGTAATGTATTGATGTCATTTTTTCAGAGGCAGTGATAGTGGCTTGATTGAATGATGGCAGCTTTTGGGCCGCACTATTGATTTGGCCTTTCTATTTGGACAACGCATGAACAAGATCTTTCGGGAGAATTTGGACTTTTTGTTTGAGCGCTTTGAAGCACATGATCTTTGCTCCATTGTGGTATGTCAAAGTTTGTTTAGTTCAAGGCTTGACTTAACTTCTGTGACCAGTGGGATGCATACATCAGAGACAGAGACATGTACATGAATTCTATGTGTGTTGTAATTGAAGTGCTTTGTATGGGACTCTGCTTAGTGTGTTTCCATGTAATTTGGCCAATTCCAGGATTTACAGAGAATGGTGGATATTTTAAGTCGCACGCATGAGCTGCTATCAGAGCACATTAACATGGATCCTTTCCCTCTCATGATGGGTGAAATGGGCGAGACCATCTCCCTTATGTCTTTCTCAGGACGTATTGCTACCCAGGTCTAACCTTGAACTACTCTCAGTTGTCAATTATGGATGTAATGTAAATGGATCCCTCATTTTGGATTTCAGACCATCTCTGGCCAGTCAAGTGTCCAGGTGCAGGTTCTGATGGATCCTCCCATCCCTCCTATTTCTTTAAAACCTCACTTGCAGGATTATATTGCTAACATGTTAGGCCAGTTACTTTGAACATCTATGCATTGGAGTTGTCATGGAGTTTTCACTTACTTTACAGAGGTAGCCCCAACCCCTTCAACTTATTTTGACTTCAATAGTAACTCAGGAGACTACTTTGCAATGTGGCTCTTGATGTAATCCCTTTTTGTGTTGGGGCTTGGTGGTAACGCAGGTGTTTGCAGAGCTCCAAAATGATTTTTTCCCCAACTTCATTTTGTGCACCACAACACAACGATTCATTAGGTCAGCCAAAAGTTGCCAACAACCTGTGCGAAGGCCTACTCCCCCTAATGCTGACCCCAGCTTCCTCTGTGGCACTCCAGTACAAATTCCTAAACACTGAACCTGTTGGACTAGAGTGTGATGCATGGAGAAATAGACTGTACTGGAGTATTTTATAAATGCCATGCTAGATGATCAATCCCTTGTTTTGGACTACTCAAAATATTATGTTCAATTGGTTTGTGACTGGTTGAATTAATGTGTTTGTGTTGTGGGGTGGTGGATTAGGATCTGAATGTGGCCCATGGTAATGTGGGAGATTTGCATAGCAATTTTTTTGGGCTACCCCACATGTTTGCAGTTGTGAAATTGCTTGGATCACGATCGCTCCCATGGCTTGTTCGTGCCCTGCTTGACTTCCTCTCTCAAAAGGTGTGGTGTCATGACTGCACAAGATTGTTATTGTATGTACAGGTGGAGACCTGTATTGCATTATCTACTGTACAAGTGTGGGAGACAAAAGAATGGCCTATGTCTATTCTAAATCCCCTCAACTGTTGTTTCTGAGTGTACTCGAAATGGTTATCAGTCTTTTCAAGAAGAATAGTTTGTAACCTTCTTGAGACATGAACCATCACCCTGTAGAATTGCTATTGTTGGTATGATATGTGTGGAAGTGTTCAGTTTGAGGTTGGCCTCATCAAGTCAAATGGTTGTTGGCTCTCAACAGATTTCAGTTATGGAACCAAGAATTCAGGAAATGCGGGACAGCATGCCTAAAGCCATTGCCATCCCCTCCCATGACTGGGGTGTTGAAGGTCTTCTTGACCATGCCTTGCCAAATTTATTCAATCTTCCTGCAGCATTTCAATAAACCATTTTCCATTGTATTTGGCAGTAAAATGTCAAACCCAAATACTGGCTTGAAACCATCTAATTAGACTGATTCATGTCTGCTTAATCCTTGGATGCTATCAGAACATGTCACTCATCTGACCTTACTAGCAGTGCTTTTCGTCTGAATGTTTTAGGTCTTTTGCATGTCAGGGTGCTTAAGGAACTTTTCAGAGCAGCTGCAGTGGGCAGGTTCATATGATGGGTTGTTGGACATGCTTCAAGGGCTGAAAGAGATCGGTAGTCTTATTTTCTGGATGAGCCTTCTGGACACTGTTATGGTATGACCCTGACTTCATCTTTAGGGATATATTAACATTTGGATACATGATTTCATTGCCAAATGGCACTCAGAACAGACTGATTTTGACCCCCTGAGTTTTATGCAGAGGCAAACAGAAACAGTGCACTTTATGCAAGTTGTTCCCTGGTTAGGTGTGGTTCCAAATAAGGATGGCCAGTTACAACAACTACTGGCAGATGATAATTACAGCCCATTGGTTAGTCTCTTCAAGCAGGCAACCGAGGAGGTCCTTTCTCACCCTGGTTGTCTTAACAATGCAGCCTTTGTCTCAATGGCAAAGCAGGCAGAAGTTGCAGGTGCATTTTTCCTTCTCTTTCTATCATATAGATGGGTCAAACATTGCCCTGTAGCTGTCCATGTTATAGATAAGAACATCATATATGGCATGGTACTCATGTGATGTGACTTTATTGCTTTACTGGATAGAAATTATGTTTTCATATAAACCATCAGGCATATAGTCTATTGGTTGTAGGACTCATGACTTTGCAAGTGGTTGTGGTTTGATTCACCACTAGTTGAGGTCACTGACTAAACCAGTCATTGAAATCCTAGAGCTTTCAAATCTTTGGGGGAAGAGTTGGGCAATTACATTGTCCCCATTATGGTGCTTAGAAAGTAGCTACATTTTAAAAGGGTGGCAATAGTTGAACAGACACTCAACCACAGGTGCACCTCAATTTAATGTACTTCCTCCTCACAAGAGTGGTATTTTGGTTTGCCACATTTGCAGCTTATTGATGTCTTGAGTCCACCCATAAAGCATAGATTCTACAAATATCAGTTTTTCAGTCAAGATCTCATTATTTCAGTTTTTGCTTCCTTTCACATGGAAAAGTTAGATCTCACATCTTCTGTGAACCTCTGTAGTGTCATGAACCCTGTTTCTTTTAGAAAGATTATGCTCTTAAAGTACTCGGTGTTTGTTTCTCTTCTCTTCCTCTTCTTTGTTTGGTTCTCGTTTGGCTTTTCTTTGTCATGCTGCTGTTTCTTCTTGGTTTCTATGGTCATGGCGTTCTCTTTTTTGTTATGTATCTCTGAAGCTTCCCATTACTCCAGGTCTTGTGGCAGAAACACAGTATATTAGTTAACCAATGGTTTTGACCCTCACCCACCGCTGGAAATTATAAAGTGAGGGTGTTGTGGTAGCTAGTCACAAGCAGATATACTGCTGGGAGATTAAAAAGTGTGGATGTTATGGTAGCTGGCCAGATATGTTGCTGTGAAGGTCATTGAACATTCTTCCGACTGTTGGTGTTTTTGAACCCACTCATCAGTCTGTTGTCTGTATTTAGGGCGTTTTGTTTTAAGGCTTTATCTTGTTCCCTTTGAACAATTCTAAAATTTTCAGTGTTTTCTAAGAGGTCAACATGAACAACCTTGGGATGACAGTACAGTGCTGATTTCACTTTCGGTGCGATGCATTGATGTGCAGACATTCTTTATATGAATAATTTGCAAACAGGAAGTATTTTGGATTATACACTTGCCTACCTTGGTGCTATCCTGGCTCGGGTGCGGGACAAATGGGATGCCCCCTCCAAAACAGGCCTCATTGAGATCACATCATCAAGAGAATACTATCGCATCTACAGTGGAATTCAATTTGTAAGTGGCTCAATTCTTGTTTTGGACTGATGGTGATGTTAGGATTGAAATTCCTTGTTTTCTGTCAGCAAGCAGTTGAATATTATTAGACTTGAAAATTGTATGAATGTCATCATAATTGTCAGTCTCTGCTTAAATGTCAATTGACAATGTCATACCTTGTTGCAATGACAGCACAACTTACAAGGACTATCACCAAGTCTACAAGCTATAATTTCTGTAAGCCCCCAACCAAAATATTGCACCACTGCACTCTTGATGTTATGTTTTACACCAAGATTGTAATATGCACCATGCCATCAGATGAAGTCCTCACCATTAACTCATGAAGGCTGTGGCAACTGCTCAGTTTCCAGACACCTGTTTTGACAACTGTATCAGTTCCAAATGTGTCAGATATCACGGTTTGGGTTGGAGCAGAAGCCCTGTGTGTAGTGTATAGAGCAGAATGTTCATTTTATTGCACACCCACTCTTTTGCTGATGTGATAGTTTGATTTGCAGCAAGTCCATACCCAAAATCCAGGGGAAGGAGTGAGCTTCCAAGAGTGTTTCGGTGATGCAGTTGCATGGGGTGGTTGCACTATTCTGTATTTGCTTGGCCAGGAGCTGCGTTTTGAGCTCCTTGATTTCACATATCATGTTCTCTCAGTGGCAGAATCTGATACTTTGCCATCTTCACTATCATACATTGAGAGTCGGGCCAAGGGCATCTCATCCTACTCTTTGGTATGCACCACATCCTCAAGTTTTTGACTGGTTCTTGAACATAATAGGTTGAAGATATTGTCACCAGCTATACTGTACTGTGACCAGACACATTTGCCTTCTCCTGGTAAAGCTGCACTGACAGAGCAATTGCTGTTATATGTCCCATCAGGGGTAGTCAGAGTTTATAGTAGGTTTATAGTAAGATGCCAATGCACAGCTGAATCTTCAGATACTTCATGAAGACTATCTAGGGTTATTGGGCATGGACTAGTTGAAGGTTGGTTTCCATGGTACCGGCTGCTTAGTAGAGGGATGGTTTGCAGGAAGTAACAGCATTTTTGGACAATGCAAAGAAGGCCCGGAGGCTCAACAGTCATGTTTTCTCCTTGTTGCGGGCTCGGGCACCACATGAGGACAAGCTTGCATCCATGATCACACAAAGTGGCTCAGTTGTGCATCGCATCAAGTACCCCATTACACCTTCTTTCTATTTAACTTTGGCTAAACAGTAGTAATATCAGTCAAACTATGCTTTTGAGTTCATTGGTTTTGTGATTTCCATATTTGGGAAATTGCTGCTGTTGCAGTAGGAAGCATTTGATCATAAGATAGCTTCATCGACACATAGTTCCAAGGCTCACAGATGTAAACACATCAAGAAATCAGTTACAACTTTCAAAACTAGGCACCCTAAAACTTTAGGCACTGGGTACAGCATAACCCTTGTATGGCTTTTAGAGGGGGCAGTAGTGTAATGTAGAATAATCGAAGAGTTATAGGTATAAACGTGGTTGTGAGGGCTTGGGATCACAACTATGCCTTTGCCATGCATACTGTGCATAGCATATTTTTCCCAATTGCAACTGAGAAATTTCACATGATTCTATTCATAAGTGGTCTATTCATAAGCGGTGTGATGCCCCTAACTTGGATCCCTTATGGCCAAAGAACTAGAAAATAGCCTTTTGATCTGAAAATCTCCCTTGTTCAGCTATCAATAGGCACCACGAAAATGCCAAACCTTGTTCCCAGATTCTGTAGTTGTGCTAGTTCTCTCAGCGCTATGTGAAATCTTGATTTCAAGTTTTAATGCCTAAATGTGTTCGGAACAATCTTGTGTCAGAACCTTTGAATTCAAAATCCTTGGGATGTTCAACAAAGGCAACCTTAGTTAACTCCTTGCCAAAAATGTTGCTGCACATCTAGATGAAAAATAGCCCATCCTTTTTGTCCTACTAATGTTGTGATACATAATGTTGAAGAGTATAACGCTTGATTACTAGGCTAGTGCATGGGGTTGTCTTTTTCTAAATGCACTTTCATATGGTTCACCCCCAAAATCATAGGTCAAAGTAGATTTAGTACCATGCGGTGAAGGCCGACTTTGCTTTGGATGACATCCATCAAACCCAAGAGAAATAGTATTCCTGAAATGTATGATATTGAACATAAAATATAGTAAGGATGTGTGAATAATCATGAGTAATTTTTGATTGGGTCTGTACATCATGGATGATGAATCAATGGATGTCATTTTTTCAATCATGAATGGATGAATATCCTTGGACA
>Ga0116228_10002781_pt1 | contig 15201 bp, 9 predicted proteins | sample S1TSphfallax_2_FD_89694 | JGI IMG/M metagenome (GOLD analysis project Ga0116228, IMG submission 89694) | Host-associated microbial communities from peat moss isolated from Minnesota, USA - S1T2_Fc - Sphagnum fallax MG | ecosystem: Host-associated > Plants > Peat moss > Unclassified | place: USA...
AAACTTGTAGGCCTTGTCGAGATCTTTCCAACGATGTATCGCACTCTCAATTCGGAGGTCGGGAAGAGGTCGATTCCCGACGTTTAGTGGTCGGGAGTCAAATTGCTAGTTTGACTCCCGGCCCTTCTTTTGCCCATAACTTGGGCTACAGATGTCCAAATGACCAATACGAGGCCATTTTCGATATCTACGCTCTAAGACCTTTCCAATGACACAAAGAACACCTCAATGCGAGGTGTTTTGGGCCTTGCTGTCGAACTCTAAACATTCGAGAGTCCTGGAGGACTCCAAATCCTCACTTTTTCCAAGTGTTGGGCTTCACCCCCACACTTGGCCAAAGTAGGGTTGCGACACTATGACTCTTTGCAAGGGGCTACATCCAAAAGGCACTTTTTCCAAGGACTTTCAAATGGGAGTCCCAAAATTAGGACTTTTGTTATCCTAAAACTTTGGATGTTCATATCTTTCTCAAATCAATTTTTTTGGAACATGCGAGCACCATACCTTATAGCCCTCAAAAGGATCTTTCCAACAATGTATTAAACGCCTTAATAAAAAATCATTAAACCCTTGCTCTAAAAGGATTTGTGGTTGAAATTCAAATTCCCAATTTGATTCCCGACCTTTTTTTTTTATCATAATTCATGCATATTAAACCTAAATGAACAATAAGAGGGCATTTAAAGCATTTTCACTTCAAGAACTTTCCAATGGTATCTTGGGGCCTTAATTTGGTGCTTGTTTGCCATTTCAATCAAGGCTTGGAACATTTGGGATGCCCATAAGAATGTAACTCCCAAAGTGGGAGTGCATTTGAATCATTAGGTTCCATGTTTTCACTACTATAAAAGCGGGGTGTAGTTCACTAACCTAAATCACTATGGGACCTTTAAAGTGAAATAAATCCATTGCATTTTAATGATTTCACCCTGGTTCAAGTTATTTCACTGTAATATCATTATGTAAACATTGTGTTTCACTACTAGTCGACATAATACACTATTATAATTTATTGTAATAAATAGGTTTATTTTTATGTTGTTTTAAATAGCCTATATATGTTACTTTATGATACACCTTATATTATTTCTAGTTATTTTAATTATTTTAACTTATACCCTACATTATTATAAATTATTATAGGTTATTATACATTATTATACATTATTATACTTTAATGTATCAAAACTAACTTATTATAGGTTTTTAAGTTATTTTAAAACAAATTATTCAACTAACCTTAGGCTATACCTTAAGTTATTTTATTTTAAGTTATTTTATAGATTATTCAAGGTCATTTTACTTTATGTTATTATAAATTATTTTATTTTAAATATAATCACTTAAAATAATCTAAAATATAATATAATGACCTAAGGTAAAATAACCTACAATAGACAATAATAGCCTATGAAAAATAATTTAGAATAACCATCAATAACCACTAATAGAATAACTATTAATAACCATTAATAGAATAGCCACCAATAACCACTAATAGCCACCACTAGAATAACTACCAATAACCATTAATAGCCACCAATAGCCCCAATAAAAGAACAACCAATAACCACTAATAGCCATATATTATAATTATTTTGAATTTTTTAAAATTGCCAAAAATAATTTAAGGTGAAATCATCTACAATGGACAAAAATAATTTAAGGTGAAATGAACTATAATAGCCTAAAATTGCTAATAATAACATAAGGTGAAATATTTTTCAATAGCCAAAAGTAATTTACAGTAATTACAAATAACCTAAAATGAAATAATTTACAATAGCCAAAAATAACATATAATAACCAAAAATAACTTATAATAGCTGAAAATAACCTAAGGTGAAATTGGCTAAAATAGCCAGAAATAACATAAAATGACCAAAATAAACTTAAAATAACCAAATATATATTAAGGTCAAATAGCCAAAAAATTAATAGCCATAAATAATATAGGGTGAAATAATTTAAATTAATGAAAAGTATCCTTATAATAACTGAAATTAACCTGACATATTATATTAGCAAAAATCTTATCTATTTATTAAACTTTTTTTTTCAAAAGAATGGTCATTGAAAATGTTATTGAATAGTGATATTCAAACTTTTTTTTTTCAAATGATTTTACATTTTCAAAAGGAAATAAATGTAATTATGTATATTATTGAATTTTTTAAAAAATTGAATCATTTCATTCGAATAAAATCTCAATAAAATATGAATTTTCAAATTTTATGTTTTTGTAATTTTAAAATGAAGTATTTCATAAATAGAATGAATTGTAACATATTATCACAACAAATGACGTGGTTTGATGGTAGGGGTGTTTGTTTCCATTTTAAAGGTCAAGCGATCAAACCTCACAAGTGGTGTGTGCGTGGTCAACAATGGTAAGTTGACTAAATATTTTCCTATCTAATTCCTTAGAGTGGGTGCCTAGGTTGATTATGTGGTCTATATACCTAGGTTAGATTTTTAATCTAATCAAGGTAATGACACGTGTCAATAACTCATAGGTTGAAAATCATGAAATTATCAATAATACTATATATTGAATAATTTAAATTTAACTGATTTCCTTGTTGCCTAGTTAATTAATTAGCAAACGAATAGTTTGATAAACTTATATTTCATTTGAGAGTAACCTTGTTTCATTAGTTATTAATGAACCAATTCACTGTCCATAGCAATTAGTCCTCGTTCATTAGGGGGTTGACCAATTTCATGATAAAAATGTCCAAATTCATTCAAAATCTAGTGAAACCTATAGTGAATTAAAATGCATTTTGGTGTAATACTTGCATTCTCTCCCATTTGTGAAAATGTGTTTCACACCCAAACACATTCTTTTGGCCTTATGGGCCCTTGCATTCCACACCTAATTGCAAACTTAATGTTAAGGTTGTGACATCAGATGTGTAGTACCTAATAACTAATGTTAATCAAGATGGTATAGTAGCTTTAGGAATATACTAATTGGGTGTTCAAACTACCATCTATGTGTTACAAAGGTTACTTCATCAACATGTCGAATAGGTGACATGTTTTGTCCACTTGATTATGTATTCAGCCTTTGTTGTTAAGATGATTAACAAGATGTCAAAATCAACCGGTTGAAGGTATTGTGGTTCTTCTTTTTCCTCGTGTTCTATTGATATCTGAGGAATAAGTAAATTTGCCATAACCAATTGTTGAAGCTCATGTTGGGAGCATCATGCAATTCAATTCCCTTGGCTTGAAAACATAATTGTTTTTGTGATTGAACTACCTCGTGATCGAGTTGTTATGGTATTTTGAATTTTAATTGCCTTCTAGGGCCCCTTGTGACTACTCTTGACATCTTTTATACTGATTTTAAGTAATTGTTAATTCAAGTTCATTTGATCAACAAGTTATTACAAAAATAAAAAATCACCAAGGCACAAAATGTTCCTAGAAAATTACTAAAATTATTACAAATCCAAACCATAGAATGCAAAGGTGATTGTTTACAATTCTATTCCACTACTTGATTGCCAAATGTTAAAGGTGTTTTCTATTCTTTTAAATTAAGGATTTTTTGTCTTCTAGATTTTTTATTCTGGTATAACATCGATAAGTGAGTTATTTTAAGTTTGTATATTGTGAAAAATAGAAACACAACTTGGCATAAGCTTATTTAAAAATGAAAAAACAAAATTGAAAATAATCTTTCAAATCAAGTTGAAAAATAAAACCTCGAAGTCCAAAACTAAACTTGTTCATAAAACCAAAATAGTGATCTCCAAAAAAAATTAGTAAAATATAAGTATAAAAAGTTCGAAAGTTCTTCATCATCCTCCAATCCTCCTATTTATACCAAACATAACATGATTTTAAGTTAAACAATCACTAACCAAAATAATAGTTAGAAAACTCAAATTATAACAATTATTGGCCAAAGGTTTTTTTAAAAACCTATTATTATCAATAATCGATCATTGTAACATATTGGTTACTAGTTCACATACTTTACTAATTACTCTAACGTCTATTACCGGTTAATTTAACATACCGATTAACTTAAGGACCTATTATCCAATAATAACTAAACTAAGTCTTGAAATAATACTACCTCATTAGTTACCAATTGGTAACAACCAATTATTATGTACATAATTGGAAATTTGGGTTAACAACTTTCAATAGTTTGCACTTAGTTCCAAGTTATAGAGTTTATAAATTTTCACTTCAATTTGACTTTAAGCTTCTTTAGTTGCAATGGAGGATTTGTGTTTTTGTTCATCGAAAACAACTTAGGTTTTGTGATTTGGAGGTAAGTTCCATGTTTTCACTTTAGCTTTTAAGTCATCCACTTTCTAAACATTTTTTTTGTTTTGTATTCCTAATCATTGTCCAAAATGGTGAAATAAAAGGAAAAGGGAAGGAGTTAGATGCAAAGTTCCAACCATGGGAGGATGTGGACTTTTGGCAATAGATAGAAAAATATTTTTCTATAGTTAGGCACTTGAACAACATAGGTCTGAATCCAACCAAAAACTTCACTAATGAACATGCCACTGAACGAAATTTAGCAAAGGAGTTTGGTCCAAAGCTAAATTTCAAAATTACAAACCCTACCTTTTGTGTTGATACTTGGAGGGAGTTAAAGGGAATTACATTGGAAGATTTATGGTGCATCTCAATCGACTAGCAATGAATTCATGTTGTGGTTGGTGAGAGGATAAATAACATAAGAAAAGGGATGTGACATAAACTAGGCAAAGGGAACAACATCAATTGCCAAGGAGAAAGTTTGAAAGAAAGATGTGGGAGGGTTTAAAAGTGGGAACAAGGAGTTATTAGACTTGAGTTGGGAAAAAGTTGTCTACATGAGTTGAGAACAAGCTCATTCTAAAACCAAATCCATCAATGGTGCAATGGTGTAGTGGTTTAAGGTGTTTGTCCATATGACATTTCCCCATCAAAAACAAAACATATGGAAGAATTGCATAGCCTTTTATTAGTTAGAGAAAGGTGTAGTTGTATAAGTAGTTGAAGTAAAGGGCAAGAAGAAAAAACTTTCAAAGAAGCTAATAGGGTTGAGGTTTAACATGGAGGATAAAAGGAACATTATATTATAAGCGCAAGAAACCATAATTGTTATTAGTAGGCGCAAATTATACCCAAAAAGCTCTATGCCTACTTCAAACAATTCAACTTATACTTTCAATAGTACTTACAAAACAAATAATCTATTGTTTCCACTCATTCAATTATATATATAGACTATCTTCACATAGTTTTTTTTATTGTAGTTAATGTTCCCTTATTTCCCATATTTTAAATCAACTTAAATATGCAAAATTTGTGATTAAAATTCGAAATGATACCTTGCGAGAACACAAAAATTTTAAAGCGTTCATTGTATGCTTATTAATATTCTACTATCCTCTTTACTCATATATAATTGAACATATTATCAAACATATGTAATGTAAAGTTGTAGATCTCATAAATGAAAACATGAAAATCTATGGTTCACAGTCTAGTAGAACTCTAAATTACATATTGTGTTTCTATTTTATCTCCAACAACTCTTTAAGTCCATTTCTTTGTAAAAAGAAAACAATCTCCCAACTTCATTCAAATCCATAACTAGATCCTAAGTCTTTTCCCTCCAAAAGTAATTTGAACATTAAACTAATGAAATATCTTTATCTTGTCCAATTAATCAACCATTTTTCTCCTTTTTAAATCTCTACTTTGGATTTTGTCCTCAAAATCTTTGCTAAAAAATAAAGTTATGTTCTTCAAGCCATTGTGGTAGCCATTTGTGGGTTGATACATTCATATTGAGTTGCTAATATCCCTATCTACACCTTAGTTTGTGCTTTTGTGGTACCTTAGTTGCTACACTCATTTGAAGCAATGGAACCTCATGCATTAGTTCGATAAAAAAATATTTGTACATGTTTTCAACCTCGTTATTATGAAAATCTTGTCCTCCTTCGAAATCCTATGTTCCTATTCCTATTGTTAACATGTTGTTCCACTATATCTAGCCATGGTTGCTTCATCTATTTGACTAAATGGTTTCAAACTTCTCCAATCTCATATTTTTTATTTCTTTTTTCCATGGTCCTTGGAGATCCTCTTGTTGCTCCTCTCTTGTTATCCAACACATGTTGTAGTTGTTCCTTGGTTCTTTTTTACTTATTTTGGGTTTCTATTTTTTCTTTTCTGGAACCTTATAAACTTTTTGAAACATGTATATGAACAACCTCTCCAAACTAACGCCAAATGATAGGTTTCTTTTTTGTCCTCGTTTTCCCATCTTGTCACATCTTCTTTTACATTTTGGTGCATCTATCTAATTTAGTGCATAGATTATTGAACATAATTTGCGCTTAATCACCTCAATTCCTTTCTCCACCTTCATGAATGCAAGTGCATTCTTGTTGTTCATGTAATGCACCTTCTCCCATATACCATAGATATTATATATGGGTATCTGATGATAATTGGCATCTTACACTTCTTAACATTCCATTTATCTTCATTTGTATATGGAGGCTTTGTATCATGACTAAATAACAACTCTTCTACCGACATTTTCGTCACATGTCCCTTTGGATCCTCAACATACCGACTCTAACAAACTCCAAATGCATAAATTATTATATGTTTGCTAATGACATTTACTTTACTACTCCCAAAATAAATCTTAGACCCTTTAATCACAAAATGTTCAAAAATTATACCAAAGCATCATGGTTTAATTCCTTCCATTCAATGTCCAAAGCAATGTGACTAAACTTGCGTTACTAGCCAAGGCCTCTTCTCCCTTCCCCATCTTCTTCCACATTTTTATTCTGTCAACATGTTTGGAATAACTTTGTTTGGTCGAAGTAAAAACAATCTTCTTAATTCATTTGGAGTCCTAATCACTCTTTGTTTTAGAGTCTTATGATCCATCATCCACAAATGATATATATATTTTTTGCTCCCAGGGCTTGGTAAATTTTCCAAACATAGTTGAAATGGTGGGGTAGACATAACTTTTTGCTTGCTATCTATGGTTGCATCTCCTACAATGTAATTTCTACTTTCCCAAACTTTTTGGGATGTTGTAATTAACTGTTGTTCTACACTAATGTTTTTTTTATTTTTTTTCTCACTTGAATCCATAATCTTCATTTGTTTTTCCAATGTTACACCAGGTCCTATTATAACTCTAGCTCTTACTAAAAGTGGCTTTCCACAACCTCTCCAACATAGGTTGTATCAACTCCTAAATTTTATTGCACTAATATTTGTTTCAAACCTTCTTTTTTCCTCACATTCAAATGATGATGGTGATTCCAAAGGTGAAATTGCTCCTAGTGGCACAATGTTATACATTGGTTCTTTGACTTATCTTTTTAATTCTTTTTGCATGTCTCACTACCTTGCGACAACTTCTTCTAGGTGTATTTTTCTTTTCAAGTTTCTACTCATTCTCCAACTCTCTACCCTATTTTTTCTTGTGTTATTTTTTACAATCTTTCAAATGCACTCTCTTCACCCATGTTACAACAAATTGTAAACATAAATCATGAATGGGCTTCCAAAAAACGAACACCAAAAAGCTCGACGACCATTCCCTCCTCTCATTTTTTTTCTTTTAGGGCAACTTGCCATTTTTGTATTAAATATTTTTTTTTCTAGCACCCCATTCAATTCATGATGACTTCTATCATGTATGTCCACGTGGAAATAGTTAACATCCCTCGATGATCCAAATATTGAAATATGTGCCAACTCATCAATATAATCAGCTAATTGAAATTATGAATCAACTTGTTCTTTTGTAGTTGTGACTGTTACCATCCCTCATCTATGGTCGATGTGGCACTACTTTGTCATCTACATCTTCACATGTATCACTATCATTTTCGACTCATTTTTGTGATTGATTTGTTGTCTATATATGTTTCTTCTTAGTAAATTAGTGTCTTAGTTCAAAATCTTGCATTTCAAATTCAATAAATTTGTATTGTTTCAATTTCTTGATATCAACCAACATGGGATGGGGTTCAAAGTTAATAAGTGTCACTAATAGTATCATATTGTTAAGCAACACATATTATATTATATACAATCCAAACTATTTTGTAATGAACTTCCCAAGATGTGACTTACACCCCTTTGGAAACCATAGAACAAAATCTCCAAATTTGAATTATATTTCTGTATTCTTTTGCTGACTCCACAAAGCCCTATGTTAAAAATAGAACTATATTGTAGTAATCAAATTGATTGGGATGCATGGGAATAACAAATAAGAGTTGTACTGTCTATTTTGGACAAGTTGGACAAAGGACATTCAATAGAAACATAGTGGGCAATAGTGGAGGATGATTAGGTAAAATTAGAACTATTGAGGATGAATTCAAGTGAGTTTAAGGTGGGATAATTGAAAGGATTTAAGATGCCTTAAAGTTGGAAGTGGGAGTACCTTTTTTTTGTTTTTTGGAACACAAAGTAAATAATAGAATAGTTTTCAAAGTTTAAAGAACAGTTTTGATGAAGGAACATAGATTATTTTAATATTTTTTATTCTATTTTTTTCATGTTCTATTCCATAAATTTTTATTTTCTTTTTCCATTAATATGAAAAATGAAACTATTGAATTGTTGTAAATTTAGAATTATGCAAACTTATTTACCATGAGAAAGTGTTGATTTACAATATGGATTATGTTGTTCAAGCATAGACTACGTGATTGGGAATTTAACATATTAAAAAAACTAAATATGAATTTAATATGGTTTGGAACATGAAGATTTACCATTTGGCAACCATCCTTGGGATGAATTTGGGGTCAAAATTTTAGTTCTTATGATTTAATTTGGTTTTATTGTCTTCCAACAAGTATAGAAAGGTTATTACAAAGAATTTTATTTTTCTTTAGTCTACAAATTCGAAATTGGCAAGGAAAATTATTAAGAATTATATATGAACAAATAGTTGTTGTAAAATTTTTAATCTATTGCAATTTTTTTTCCAAAGAAGAGTGGTAGAATGGGGACAAGCATAAATTGAATAGTGACCCAAAGTACGCAAAGATAATTAGATTAGGTAACCATGCAACAAAATGAAAAAGAAAATAAAAAAGAACTATAGTTTGTAAATTATGTAACATAGTTTCATACTCCATAAAGAAAAATATAATATATTATACCAAGAATACCCAAGACAGAAGAACGGCCTACAAGGTACAAGATGATGTTGTTTATAGCAGTTATGGAACCTTGGGAAACATTCACTAATAAAGCAATGAGGCGATCTAGCGTTTAAGTAAGGCTACCAATGAGGGTAGAACTTCTAGAAGTCAAACTAGAGGGATGAAGAGATAATGCAATCAAGGTTACCCTTGCAAATTTGCAATGAAGGGAACGAGAAAGGACAAAGATGAGTTTGTCAATCTAAAGACATGGTAATATGTATAAATCCTACACATGCATCAAGAAGTACAAGGAGGTACATAAACAAGATCCACAAATAAAGGTTCTACTTGGTAATCTACTTCACCTCAATATTGTCATAACCATGAAAAGTGGGATGAAGACTTGGACAATAATGAAGTTGAACAAACATTACCATAGTATGCTAATATTATATTTGCAGATTAAGGAAATGGAGGAACAAGCTTTTGTAATTGAAGTAATTTGTCAAACTAGGATGCAAAACATAATCGAATGCAACATTCCACCAATGATGGTGATTAACAACGAAACATAGCCTACGGACAATGCTAATGTATTGCAAACCAATGAATTTAGGATCAGGCATAATTATAAACCCATATTATTACTAAAAGAACATGTCTAGAGTAAATTTGGTCAAAACATAGATTAGTGATGCAGATTCACAAGTAGTTGCTATATATTTTGCAAACAATAAAATCATTCTCTTATGGATTGTCCATTCATTCAGCGAGATGTAAGAGATGCAATGATTAGTAATTTTTATACCCATTAAAGGTGTTTTTGATTCCCTTAGATTAAAGTTTTTTCCTTTTCTAAAATTTTAATTCTAATTTTTAGATAACATCAACAAGTGAATTATTTCAGATTTGTGGAACATGAAAAACATGAACACAAAACATATATGTTTATTCATAAAAGACAGAAAAAAACTAAGATGAATCTTCAAAATCATATTAGAAAAGAAAAACTTCCAAGTTTAAGATTACTGGTTCAAAAAATAAAACCAAAAGTTACAAACAAAGAAGTGGTATATCTCCCATCATCCTCCAAATCTTCTTATTTATACTAAACGTAGTGTTGTTCTAAGTTAAGTAGTCACTAGTTAGTATAATAGTCAATAAATTTAAATTTAAACTAGAGGAATTATTGGTCACAAATTTAAACCAACTTGTTTTCTCAACAATTGGTTATTGTAATAGACTAGTAATCGGTTCACATAACAGACCAATTACATGTTGTTCAATGATAACTAAAACAATTCACAAAACTATACTACCTCACTAGTTACTAGTTGGTAACAATTAGTTACTATGTACATAATTTGAAAAATTAGGTTAACATTACCCCTCCCTGAAAAGTATATTTTGTCCTTGAAATTAGTCACCTAGAAATATTTATTTTGCACTTGTAACTAATTCGTCGACATGTTTTTCACTTGTTGTATCAATAGGTTCAGCCAAAGGAATAGGTTTAAACCATGGTTTCTCAGTGACATATGTGTCCTTTAGTACTATATCTAAAGTCCTAAAAACTTTAGAGGCATGTGTAATAGTATCAATCAATGTGAGCTCTACTCTTATCCCAATCTTTTATATAGCTAATGGAATAAGTTTGAGAATAACACATTCTTCCAACTCTTCTACCTAGGTACTAACAACTACAACAAGTACTTCCATAAATTTTGTGGGCAAAGGCAAAGTACAAGAAACAATGGTAGGTTTAACTCCTCTTATTTGCTCTAATTCCTTTGTGGTAGCGACAAGTGGTTCACTTCGAAAATTCACAACTACAAATGCTAGTTGCACATGTGAAAACTTATGGGAAACATTGTTAGGTACCTCATCTAGTTTGTCATTTAGCCAATCATACATATAACCTTCAAACTATAACCAATATTCGACTAGTTCGATGCACTTATTCTTTGTACTACAACCATGGTTTTAAAGGTGGTAGTGCTTGGAAAATGATGCAACTGTTAGGGGGAACTTTTTATAGGAAGTTGACACATGTAACTAGGTTAACTAAAACATCATTTATTTGTGTGAAATTAGGGTTAACATGTATTTTGTCAATTAGTTATTTTTCCAACATGTCACGGATACCTTCTTCAACTAGTTATTGTTTGGATAGGTTACAACTAGTTCCTTTCTCAATTAGATTATTTGTTATCATATTTTTGGTCCACAATTCAACCGGTTCTTATGAAAATGTTAGAAAATAAACCATTTTAGTTGGTTCTTTAGTGAACACATCATTATAATGGTTTATTTCAATCAATTCCTCTAGTAATAAATCTCTAGGTTTAACTATAACAAGTTGAAGTGTGTGGTCCTCCACAAACCTATAAGGTTTTAGCTTGATAATGTTAATTAATACTAGATTAGGATCAAATTTGTCAATTGTCACTAATAACAATATATTATTAGGTGAGCATATTGGATCCTATAAGGTTCAAACCATCATTTTTGAAATTTAGGAGTATGTGTTTTAACAACCCTTGGAAACTATAAAACATAATGCTATTTAGTTTGAATGTACCAATTATGGGACCATAACAACCTTTTCCATTGGTTAAAAGCTACCAAGTTGTGAGGTGATTTTCTGTCCTTCTACTCTCGGTTCTATGAGGTGACTATACTTGAAAATACATACACTACTAGTGAAGGAAAAAAAATACAAGTGTATTTTTAGATGTTAAGTCGTGTTTGTAGTTGAAACCAAATAATTTGCTTTCTATGCACAATTTATAATTTAAAATTGATAGATATATCTTCCAAACTCAAACATTCCAAATCCTAAAATTTTATGTTAAATTACCACCCATTCAAACCAAGTTTTAAGGATTCAACATCAAGTTCAACTTGGTTACAGATCACCAATCACTTAAAATATCACTCCTAACACGTATGTTGTCCAAATAGAGCTTGTCTTAGCTCATTAAAAAGTAAACTACAAGGCACATATGCCTACCAAATTGCAGGCCATGCACCCAAACTAGTAAGAAATTATGCTACCAAACCCAATAGGGTTTTATGAAGGCAATAAATTCAACTTGGCTACAGACCACCAGTCACTTAAAATATCACTCCTAACACATATGTTGTCCAAATCAATATTGCTTTAGCTCATTAGAAAACTAGCTACAAGGCGTATTTTGTTACCAAATTGCATGTTCTACACCCAAACTAGTAGGAAGTTGTGCTACCAAACTCGAAAGGGTTTGTGAAATTCCTTTAAAATTTTCAAGCTCCCAACACTATCCTACTCATTTCTATTTTTTCAAAGTAACCCAAACATCCAACCCACTTTCCTTCTTTCCACCATCTACTAAGACTCATCATCCTTTTCATCCCCTTCCCGAGAAAAATCACCCTTTCAGAAGACCCCCCAAAATTTCTTCTTTGAGCTTGTTTTCTTTGTTTAATGAAAGTTGTGGAAATCTTTCCCTCCAATCTATGGCCTCTTCATCCTTCAAGAACCAATGAGAATTGAGAATGATTTGCCCTCCAATGGAGGTTAGGATGAGAATTCTAATGCCGAATGAAACATTAAGAACGTTCCATTCATCCAATCAAATAGGATGATAATTCTCATGAACCAATGGAATTGAAGGATTCATCCTTTTCCTTATCTTATAAATGTGGATGAAGTTCTTCAATTTGATCCTTATCCATTATGTCCATTTGACTTTCACATCCTATTTTTTCATCCAAATTATTTCAAGTAATTAACTACTAGGATAATTTATCGGTAGTAACAAGTAAACATCCTTGAGTCCCTACTTGACTAAATCCACTCAATGGTAGTAATAACATTCCCGCATACCATTTATTCTTTTGATATCCCTTAGTTATTCTTTACCATGTACTAATTAACTATGTAGTACATAGTAAATTGGAATTAAAATTTCCATCACAACAACCCCCATGCACTTCTAGATCCATCGTTGAATTAGGGTTTGACGAATCCATTAGAACTAGGATGTTTGGGTTTTCATAAGGTTCTGCCATCATTGCCACACATTATGTTTACCCTAATTTGTTAAATAAAGGCATCGACCCCCTCTGAGTGTAAATACCAAATTATTTTAACTACCCCTTTAGTTTTTGTTGATGCAAGTGAAAATTCAGTCATGGGAGATGATGTTGTTAAGCCTTTGAATCTTCTAGTTACGCCCATAGAAGAGGAAGAACTTGAAGAAACATCGTTTGATGTGAATGTCTCCCAATGGTTGCACGATGAAGAACGATTCAAAAGAGTGGTGTGCAGTCAAGTCGATCGTTCGGCATGGGATCATCGATTATCTCCTAACCCACATGCTTTAGCGATTTACTTAAAAGTTATTTCCACTTGTGGAACTATGTTGCAAAGGTTTGAAAAGTGTCAATGTGAAGATGACAATGTTCGTTTTCATTATCGAACTTGGTTCTCGGTGATGGCCATTATCGATGGCTACAAGGCCCCATCAACCCCCTCTCCATGGAATATTGAACTGAATACCTAGCTCGCACCATTCATTGCCTTCTAGATTTCTTGCAATTGTGATTTATCCCCTCTAAGTCATTTACAAATTTGTAATTCACTTGAGGCTACTTAGGTGGAAATGCTAGGATCAAAATTCGACTTTGATTCTATTTAGGGACATGATGTAAGTGAAGATTGAGTAAGGGTGTATTAAGACTACATCATGGAAATCTTAGAAGCACATCATTAATGCCTGAAGATTATTCTAGAAAATTAATTTTTATATAATCATGGCGAAATGTTATTGTTAACTATGGGCTTGAAGATTGTTCTATCTCTATTGCACCTTTCATTGACCCTCTTCAACTACTTCATGAATCTCAACATCCTTGTTATTCACTAAATACTATAACAAAACCAATGTTTTGCTAAGCACCACAAATTTTGGTGTTTGTTTCCACCCTCAACCCTCTACAAATCTCTCACCCCTAATTGCGCAACCAAAGTCTTGAAATTATGTTTATCAACTTTTTGTTGAAGAAAGTAACTAATCCAACACCTTATTCACCAATATTGTATTTCGAAAAAAAAAAACCCCCCACGCAACCATGCATATTCATCATCCTTTATTATAACATGAAGTTGCTAAAAACCCCTAGTAACCTTACCACACTCGAATATCCTTGATGCAACTCTCAAAAATTGAGACTACTGCACACGGTTGTGTCGGTATGGCTCACACAAGTCTTATGTTACTAATTGGTTTTCCTAAAGTTTCTTTAGTTATGATAAATAACTAATTAAAACTTTGATAGGTTTTGGATCATGATTTTTGTCGTGGCTTAGATGGTAACAAGTATTTTATAAGTAACAATGGCTGTAATCTGTAAACAAATTGAAATGCAATGTGACTGGTTCCAACCTTAAAAGTAGTTTTATAAGAAATTGAAATTGTGGACCATCCCAATCATTTCAGTTTTCATTAACCAATTTTGTGAACAATGTACCAATGATTTTGTTAGTAGATTCAACTTATCCATTCCCTTGTGGATAATAGACAATAGAGATGGTATGTCTTAATATAAAATTATTTATTAAATAATGGATGGCATCGCTAATGAAATGGGTACCTTGATCTATCACAATAGTAAGTGGACAACTAAAGTAGGTGAGAATGTGGTCATATAAAAACTTCGTAGTATTAGAAGTTGTGTTGGTATGCAAATATTTTACCTCCACCCATTTAGTGGCATAATTAATGGCGACTAGAATATGTTAACTGCTAAAGTAACAATTCATTAGTTTGATGGGTCCAATGAAATTTAGTCCCCATTTTTGGTAGGGTTCTTCAAGCAGAATAATATTTGATGTCATTATATTTTGTGTTGACAAGTTATCTATTTAGTGGAGGTAGGCCTGAGGCCTCAAAACGGAATCTGAATTTTCAGAGCGCCACGTGGCATCATTTAAAACACCTTCAAAGTAAAGATATTTTTCACAGTCCATAATTATTTTCTCATTCTT
>Ga0116228_10002782_pt1 | contig 15200 bp, 17 predicted proteins | sample S1TSphfallax_2_FD_89694 | JGI IMG/M metagenome (GOLD analysis project Ga0116228, IMG submission 89694) | Host-associated microbial communities from peat moss isolated from Minnesota, USA - S1T2_Fc - Sphagnum fallax MG | ecosystem: Host-associated > Plants > Peat moss > Unclassified | place...
GTGATCACTGTGGCAGCAGCAGAAGCAGCGGTGGGTTTAGCGATCGTGCTAGCCATTTATCGTAACCGCGATACTGTTGACATGGAGCAGTTTAACTTACTGAAATGGTAACAAGTGCGTGCAACTAAAACAGGTAATCATCGCTTATAAAGCCCGACATTCTCAAAGTAAACAATGGGCGGAACTTTGTGCTAAACAATTGGAAGCTCGTGATTGCCAAGTATTAGTTGGACCTAGTGGGCCCAAGGACAACCCTTATCCAGTGTTCTTGGCCTCAGCAACTCAACCCATAGACCTAGCTTTAGTGCTGGGTGGTGATGGTACTGTTTTAACAGGAGCTAGACAATTAGCCCCATCTGGTATCCCGATTTTAGGAGTGAATGTGGGAGGTCATTTGGGGTTTTTGACCGAATCTATCGATGAATTCCAAGAACCAGAGCAAGTTTGGAGTCGTCTTTTGGAAGATCGCTATGCCATCCAAAGACGCATGATGTTACAAGCAGCTGTATTTGAAGGTCATGGGAACAATTTAGAACCAGTCACTGAAAACTACCTGGCTTTAAATGAATTTTGTGTCAAACCTGCTTCCGCTGACCGGATGATTACTTCAATTTTGGAAATGGAAATTGATGGGGAGGTAGTTGACCAATATGTAGGGGATGGTTTAATTGTTTCTACACCCACTGGTTCCACTGGCTATACTGTTTCTGCTAATGGACCTATTATGCATGATGGAATGGAAGCGTTGACTATCACCCCGATTTGTCCGATGAGTCTTTCTAGCCGTCCTTTAGTACTACCTCCCGGTTCAGTGGTGAGTATTTGGCCTTTGGGGGATTATGATTTGAGCACTAAATTATGGATGGATGGAGTATTGTCTACATCCATCTGGCCTGGACATCGGGTTGATATCAGGATGGCTGATTGTCGAGCCAAGTTCATTATTTTACGAGAGAACAATTCTTACTATCAAACATTGCGAGAGAAGTTACTTTGGGCAGGTACTAGGGTTCACTATAACAATAGTCATAGGGGTTGAGAAATAACATGGAGGTGCAGAGAAACAGCTAGTTTTCGTTACGTCTGTTTTTAGGTTGAATTTGGTTTAAAGGGATTATTTCTGCTTCACTACTCTCTCTAGCTACCCGGATTAAAAGCGCTGATGCTACCAGACTGGCTATCATAGAATTACCCCCATAGCTAAACATGGGTAGAGGTAATCCAGTAGTTGGTAGACTACCAGTAGTTACACCAATATGCAGAAAAGACTGCCCTACCATGACAACCGTTACACCTATAGCTACTAACTGATGTACAGTATTTTTCGCTCTCATAGCAACTATCATTCCTAGTGTAGCAAATATTCCCAACAGGGCTAAAAATACCATACTTCCCACAAAGCCAAATTCTTCGGCAAAGACTGCAAAAATAAAATCTGTATCTTGAATGGGTAAATAAAATAGTTTTTGTTGAGAAAGTCCAAATCCAACTCCTGTGGTTTGACCAGACCCTACTGCTAGTAAACTTTGGACTAACTGATAACCATCTCCTGTAGCATCCGCCCAAGGGTTAAGAAAAGACATGACCCGTTTACGTTGATATTCTTTAATGCTGATGCTAAGTAGTGCTAATAAGAATCCCCCCAAGGCTGTTGCTCCAAGTTGCTTATAAGGTAATCCCGCAGCTAGAGCAATTAACCAAATGGTCATTCCACAAAGCGCTGTTGTACTTAAATTTGGTTGAGCAAGAATTCCTAACAGAACCATAGAGAAAATCCCCAGCCAAGATAAGCGCACCCCCCAGCTTAATTTATCCCACTGGCCAAATACCCTGGCGCTCTGTAGTACTAAAAAGGGTTTAATTAGTTCTGATGGTTGGATTGGGATTGGACCTATTGCTATCCACCTGGCTGCTTCAAATGCTTTTTTCCCTAATCCTGGTACTAAGGTAATGAAAATTAAGCATAAAAAAAATAATAAGAACCAGTGAGCTATTCCTAATATCCTTTTCAAAGGCAGATTAACCAGAATATTGAAGATAATTAAGGCAGCAAAAACCCAGAGAATTTGCCTTTTAAAATAGTATAGACCGTCATCATGACGCGCATCAGCAACAGCATAGGATGCAGAAAACAACATGATTAAGCCGATAAATAACCAGGTTAATGTTAACCAACGCAATAACCGCGCTTCCAAAGCCCAACTGGAGACAGAACTGTCGAAAATAGGGATGAGATTGCGTAAATTCACGATTTATGGGAAATAGGGAGGATGGAAAATACCGCTTGCTAGATATTAATCTAGATATAGATTAACCATTCATCAATCATTGATTATTTATTAGACTAGCAGACTCAATATCTAAAAATAATGTTGCTTGTGGTTGTTGACGCAAAATAGAAGCTGGACAGTCTGGAGAAATAGACCCTCGCAATATCTGCTCGACTATTTTGGCTTTACGTGCAAACGGTGCTAAACAAATGATTTTTTTGGTAGCGCAAATCACGGGAATAGTGACGGTAAATGCGTATTGAGGTACTAACTCTATATTGGGAAAATTTTGTGTATTTAACTGTTGCTGACGATTGATCGAGTCCAATTTCACCAACTTGACACTAGCAGGGTCTTGAAAATTAGCTACTGCTGGGTCATTAAAAGCTAAATGTCCATTTTCTCCAATCCCTAAACAGCATAAGTCAATTGGTTGCAGATTGAGTAATTTAGCATAGCGATCGCATTCTGCGACTGGTTCTAGAGTATCGCCTTGAATGTAATGAAATTCTTGGGGAAATACCCGATGTTCTACTAGTTCGCGCAAATAATAGCGAAAACTAGCAATATGCTCCGCATCAATCCCCAAATATTCATCTAGATGAAACAAACAAATTCTTGACCAATCGATATCACCTAATGCGGTTAAAGCATGAATAAACTTTATCTGAGATTTTCCCGTAGCTAGCAAACAGTTTACTTGAGGTTGTTGCTGCAGCAGATTTTGCAAATACTGTTGGCAAATTTTCGCAGCATCTTCCGCCATTTCTGCTTCAGAGTGATAAATCTTTACCTGGAGATCATCGACGTGAAAGGTAGTTGTAGGGGCTAACATTTACTTAATTCAAAAGTGATGAATCCCAACTTAGTTACGGAAATAAATCTGAGAACCCAGTCAACTAAGTTACAATACTTTACGTTTATCCAAATAATCCGCTGAAGAAATTTGGGCGATCACATTGCTCAAACAACGTAAATTTGCACGATTTACTCTATTAATATCTTAGCAAAAAATATGCTCGCGGCAATTCTCTTTGATCTAGATGGGACAATTGTTAATACTGACCATATACACTACCAAGCTTGGCAACAAATGCTTAAAAGTTATGGGCAAGAAATAGACCAATCCTTTTACAAATCCCGCATTAGTGGACGGACAAATCCAGAAATAGTGAAAGACCTGTTACCGGAATTATCGGAGGTGGAAGGAGAAAAGTTAGCTGACCAAAAGGAGGCGCTTTTCCGCCAACTAGCGCCCAATTTACAACTAATTTGCGGTTTTGATCGAGTTTTAGCATGGACTCAAACACACCAGCTAAAGCGGGCATTAGTGACTAATGCACCTAAATTTAATGCTGAATTTATGTTAGAGGTTTTGGGGGTGAAAGCAGATTTCCATACAATAGTTTTAGCGGAAGATTGTGTCGCAGGTAAACCAGATCCAGCTCCTTATCAAGCTGCTTTACAAAACTTGGGGATTTCAGCAGCAGCAGCGATCGCTCTAGAAGATTCTCCCAGTGGGGTTCGTGCTGCTGTTAGTGCTAATATTCGCACTATTGGTATTACTTCTACTCATACGCCGCAAGTATTAGCAGAATTTGGTGCCATGATCACAATTCCAGATTTTACGGATTTACAATTGTGGACATTACTTAACTCCTGCATAGAGGAGAATAAACAGGTAATTAGAACCAACTTGTAGTTAATAGTTAATAGTTAAAAATTAACTGTTGACAGTGGGTAGTTGACAGTTAATTCTTTTTAAGATATACCTCTCCAAAGTAGCATCCTAAAATAATACCTAAAGTAGAGGCTGCGACTTATTGGGTTGTATAAACTAGCATTCTAATTATCTAATTTACTAATATTTGCGTATTTGCCCTATAAGGAGAAAAAAGTGATTCTTTTACATGAGTCTCAGCAAGAGCAGCTCAAGGAAATAAGCGCAAATCTCAGAAAAATCAGACAAGACAAATCCATCCGTATAGAAGAAATTGCTGCTCAGACACATATCCGATTAGCTAGTTTGCGAGCATTAGAAGAATGGCGATTTGAGGAATTACCGGAGCCAGTATTCATTCAAGGATTTATTCGTCGTTACGCAGAAGTTTTAGGGCTGGATGGGATGGCGTTAGCCAATAACTTCCAAGTTAATATTTCTGCTTCAGAACCCAGAAATTCTGCTAAAAAGTTTACTTTACGTTTACCTCCATTGTTTATTCCCTACATTTTATTAATCCTAGCTGCAACACTGGGATTAATTTATCTGTTAAAACCAAAAATTCTCACTAGGCCATTGCTGAAGAAACAAGAATCAACAGGGACAAACAATCAGAAAATGCTTACTTCTGTTTTAGTTCCCAAAATAACATCAACTCCCATCAGTTCACATCTTCCAAGTACCACAGCTATGCCCATGGCTACAGCTTCATTATCCACAGATTCTTCAACAGCGACCACAAAAGTAGCAAAAGTAGCCGTAACTTTGGAACTGAAAGGCAAATCATGGCTCCAAATCAAGGCTGATGGAAAAACTGAATTTGCGGGAACTCTCAATCCAGGAGAACGTAAAACTTGGATTGCCAAAAATGATTTGAGTGTAAAGTCGGGTAATGCGGGCGCTGTTTTGGTTTCTGTGAATCAACAACAAGCAGAAGTTTTAGGAGAGGATGGTGAAATTAAGGAGGTAACATATACCAATCAATAGTCAAACAATACTTACTACAAGCTAGGGGTCTGTAAATGCCAAGAAGTCGATTTTTCATAAGCATAGGCTGCTTGGAAAATTTGGTCTTCCCGCAGAACCTTACCAATTAACTGTAGTCCTATGGGTAGCCCTTGACTATCAAAACCACAAGGCAAACTCATACTTGGTAAGCCAGCCAAATTCACAGGAATAGTCATCAAGTCATTGAGATACATACTCAGGGGGTCTGCGCTTTTTTCCCCGACTGGAAATGCTGTCGTTGGCGCTGTAGGGGAGACTAAAAGGTCAACTTGTTCAAAAGCTCTTTCAAAATCTTCCTTGATCAAAGTGCGAACTTTTTGCGCTCTCAGATAATAAGCATCATAATAACCCGCCGAAAGCGCATAAGTACCAATCATAATCCGACGCTTTACTTCTGTACCAAATCCTGCGGATCTTGTACGCATATACATAGATAGTAAATTATCCGCATCTGCTACACGTAAACCGTACTTAACACCATCATAACGCGCCAGATTAGCTGATGCTTCTGAAGGAGCAATGATGTAATAACTGGGTAAGCCATAACGAAAGCGAGGACAAGAAATAGTATGCACCTCAGCCCCTAAAAGTTGGAGTTGAGCGATCGCCGCAGTTACAGCCTTTTCTACTTCAGCATCTAAACCTTCTCCAAAGGTTTCCTTGATCACGCCAATTTTGACTTTACTTCTAGCTTTCAAGTCCGGTTTTAGGGTTTCGGCGTAATTGGGAATATGAACTTTGAGACTAGTTGAATCTAGAGAGTCATAGCCCGCGATAATATTTAATAAAATTGCTGCGTCTTCGACTGTACGAGCAAACGGACCAATTTGGTCCAATGAAGAAGCATAAGCTACTAGACCATAACGGGAAACCAATCCATAAGTTGGTTTCATCCCGACTACACCACAAAATGATGCGGGTTGGCGAATTGAACCACCTGTATCGGAACCTATTGCCACAACACATTCAGCAGCCGCGACAGCAGCAGCCGAACCTCCAGAAGAACCTCCCGGAACTCTGGACAAGTCCCAAGGATTAGCCGTCACTTGATAAGCCGAGTTTTCTGTGGAACTACCCATGGCAAACTCATCTAAATTGGTTTTGCCTACCATTACCGCCCCAGCGTTAGCCAATTTTTGCGTTACTGTGGAGTCGTAAGGTGGGATAAAGTTTTCTAAAATTCGGGAGCCACAAGTTGTCCGAATATCCTTGGTACAGATATTATCTTTAATCCCTATAGGAATACCTGCCAAAATGCCGATTTCTTCCCCAGCAGCGATCTTTACATCTACAGCCTGCGCCTGTGCTAATGCTGAATCTGCCGTTAGGCTCAAGAAACTATGTAGCTTAGGTTCTAGCGCTTGAATTCGATCTAAAGTTTCTTGGGTAATTTCAACGGCAGAACGTTCTTTTTTAATTAGCTGTTCGTGCAAATCGCTGATGGATGCCATGTGATTACTCTCTTTGTCTCTCAAGTCCTAGATTTTATTACAGATTGCGGATTTCTGCCCACTTAATTTATAAATAGATTGTTAATCGGATTTTTAATCTCTTGTTTATCTTAGATTATATGGTCAAAATAGCTACGCGTAAATACTGTGGTATCGAAAATGTATATGATATTGGTTTAGCACAAGACCATAATTTTGCTATCAAAAATGGGTTTATAGCCGCTAATTGTTTTAATAAGTCCCATTCTACTGCTTATGGTTATGTTACTTATCAAACTGCTTATTTGAAAGCTAACTATCCATTAGAGTACATGGCGGCGCTGCTTACAGCTAATAGTGGTGATACTGAGAAAATACAGAGATATATTACTACCTGTGGGTTAATGGGGATTACGATAGACCCTCCAGATATTAATCGCTCAGGTGTAGATTTTACGCCAGTAGATGGCAAGATTTTGTTTGGATTCTCAGCAGTACGTAATGTTGGACATAATGCGATCGCCTCTATTTTAGAAACAAGGTTGGCGACTGGTGAGTTTCAGAGTCTAGCCAATTTTTGCGATCGCGTGGATTTGCGATCCGTCAACCGCCGCACCTTGGAATCACTCATCCAGTGTGGGGCTTTTGACAAAATTCAATCTAACCGACAACAACTAATCCGGGACTTAGAATTAGTCTATGATTGGGCGCAATCTCGTGCTAAAGATAGAGCGATCGGTCAAGGGAATTTGTTAGATTTATTAAGTGGTAGTTTCGCTAGTACTAGTAGTCAGAAAGGGAATAATAGTTTTGAATCTGCTCCTAAAGCAGAAGCTGTTTTAGATTTTCCCCCTCAAGAAAAGCTGAGAATGGAAAAAGAACTCTTGGGGTTTTTTGTGTCAGATCACCCACTTAAAGCTCTCAAACAGTCCTCATTAGTTTTAGGCACAATTAACCTGGCGCAGTTGGGAGAACAAGATGATTCCATGGTGTGCGCGGTTGTGATGCTGAATAACGTCAAAAAAGTCGTGACCAAGAAAGGCGACCCCATGGCGATTTTGCAGATAGAAGACTTAACTGCTCAATCGGAAGCTGTCGTCTTTCCCAAAACCTACGAAAGGATCGGCTTATTATTACAAGTTGATGCGCGCTTGATCCTGTGGGGTAAAGTAGAGCGACGTGATGAGCAAACCCAATTTATTGTGGAAGACGCAGAACCAGTGGAAACAGTACAGATGGTGATGATAGAATTGACCCCACAACAAGCGATGATTATAGAAGAAAGAGATAATCTGCGGAACGTTTTGAAGGAATATGCTAGTGATAAGGCGAAAGTTCCCATTATTGGGGTGATTCAAACAGAAAACCGCCGCTTACATGTTCGCTTTGGTAAGCAATTTTGGGTACAAGACTCTTTTGGAGCAACCCAAGCACTACAAAACGCTAGATTTAACGCTCACATCAAGCAATTGATTTAATCATCAGGACTAAAAAAGAAAAATTTCTTTTAAGTATCAAATTCACTACTTAATATAGTACAATTGTACCAATATCTATAAAAAGTGACTACCCAGATAGGTAGTTTTGAGAGATTTGATATGAAAAACAAGCAACTTACCCACAAACAGCTAGTTTCCTTCCCGATTTCGCGGACAAGTTCTCAATCTCGTCCCAGCGCCATAGTTCCAATGGAACCTGTTTCACTGGGATCTTTAGAGGAGAGAATTTTGGCTGAGTGGGAACAATTCACTGTCCAAGCCCAGCGGATTAACAAAATAGCGGAGGAATTGGAAACTGCTATCTTTGAATTGAAAGCGATCGCTAGTACAATTAACAGTCTGCGACGTTATCGACTTCCAGCAGGAAAACAATGTCAAGATATTTGTGAATATAGTGCAGTCACTATTCCTTGTGTAGGAAAAAAGGAAGACGGTTTATTTATTCTTGCTACCCAAAGAATTGATTTATTTCGAGCGGAGAAAGAAGCAGCATTATTAGCACAACGACTGCGTCAGCAAACTAAGAAATCCGCCTCACGAGAATACAACAGAAAACTTGCTGTTTCTTGATGAAGATATAAGATGCTGATTGAAGCATTTATCAGCTATCAATCAGCACAATATCAAGTAGAAGGAAGGTAGAAATGAAAATCATTCCTGCAATAACCGATTAAAGCAAAAAGCAGATAAAATTAGAAACGGAGTACCAGGTAATAGCGGTAGAAAAACTCCCACAACACCGATAATTAGGCTTAAAGTGCCAACAATTAATAACATTGTTTTCTTGAGCGAATTTAAAGCTTTATCCATTGATTTGCTACCTCAGAGTGGAACCAATACGGTTCGGTTTTCCCTTACTTCCCTGAAAAGACCCCCCTTAGTCCCCCCTTACTAAGGGAGGAGATAGAATCTGATCCCCTCCTCTTTCCAACGGGAGGGTTAGGGTGGGGTTCTTTAATCGAACCGGATTGAAAGTGGAACAATCATTAGCCAAAGAGTGTAATTGGATAAGTGATTATTTGCATAATAACCTAATCTATGCAAAAGATTAGCGATCGCCATTTGTGTGATGACGTTAATAGCAGTCCTCATAAATAAAACTCTCAAGGAGCTTGTGGGGAAATAATTTATAAATCTTTTTTACTTTTTTGTATTTTAATCCCCTTGCGGGGAAAAGAGATGGGAGATTAGTAACTTATGTAATCATCCAGCATCTCACGGATCAACGTTTCCGTCTCTTTGCAGAGAATACGAACTAATTTAAACAGGAATCTAGCATATTATAGCTTAATTCTAAATTAGATTAATATGAAAGTGCTTTCCTCTAGACTGTGAATAAATTGACTGATTGCGTCAAATCTATCCCGCAAAATTTGCACAATTTTAGATGTTTCGCTATTCCCAATACGAAGATATAGAAATTTTGGGGGATGACCATAAAACAGGCTAAGTTGATGAAAATCAGAGTCTTTGGACACAACAACAAAATCATGTAATCTTGCATATTCCCAAATAATTATGTCATTTGTTTCCGTCAATCCCAGAGATTTAACTTGTTCTGAGTTGGGATACAAATCTATAATTTGAGGAATAATCTTTTCGGAAAGATTTTCATCCAGTAAAAGTTTCACAAAAATTCCACAAATAATTTTTTCTCGCGGTCAGCAGCAAAAGCAAGACAAGCCTTTATGTCTTGTGAAGTAAGTTCGGAAAAATCTTTCAGGATTTCGTCTTCACTCATACCACCTGCTAGATATTCCAAAACATCATATACAGTAATTCGCATTCCTCGGATACAAGGTTTTCCACTACGTTTCCCAGGTTCAATTGTAATAATCTTGTGATAATCCATAAGCTGTTTATAACCCAATCAGGCTCATCTAAGGAAAATTATAGTTTAGATAGAGTGAATAAGTATCACTCTATAATAACCTTAGTAAAATTGAATCATCATTCGACTGATAAGCTGTATTTTCCAATACAGTCTAATTAAGTATTAGTTATTAGACCATACAGCAAATATATCGAAGGTACAGCAGTGGAAATTTTTGTGGGGGCTTTATAATTCCCCCTAGATTAAACAATCTACTCTAATTCAGTAGTCACAGTAAGAAGATTTCGATGTATATAAGCCACGAATTCTTTTACTCGAGTTACAAGTTCTTCCACGTCATCTTTAGATATATTCTGGAATTTACCATTTATATCCTTTCCATTTCTGTGGACGATATCGTGCCTAATACTAACAGCTTTATAAAGCAAATCCATGTTTTTAGGAAATGTAATTTCTAAAGTGTCATAGTATATACCTGAATTTCCAAAATCACCTTGAAATTCAAAACTCGAAGGTGTTAAAGAATTCTCGTTTTTGAGGAAAAAAGAAGCCGAAGATGCAGGATGGTTAAAAAAGTTACTTGCTATGGTTTTACTTTCCATTATTGTTTTTTCTCATTACATGTATTTTTAGCAGTCTTTTCTTGAGTACTGGTCAAGTTAACCCTAGACGATCTAACAAACTTTTGTCAAGTAGCTTAATCAAAAAACTTTACGCTTTTAATACCTCCATCATCCTTAAGAGAGACAATTTTCACCTTAACTGTCTGTCCTTCCTGAAGAACACTAGCTTTTTTAGGTTCTTTTTCAGTCAGTTTAATCGCGCCTAATATTTCATAAGTAACTTTGCTACCACTAGCAATTTTAGTAATCTTAGCTTCTAGTATGTCCCCTTCTTTGAACTCCTGAGACTGACTTGCTTTAGCAATTTCCGCTTGACGTGCTGACTTTACAGGAGGCGCTATGGGGGCAGTAATTTCTCCAATCGGTACACCCGCATCTTTGTAATATCTCATTAGGCGCGATACCCAGCCTAAAATTTGTAAGACGGTATGAGCATCACTTGTATTTTTGAAATATTGACTACAGATGATTTCTATATTCCGGTAATATTCGACAGTCTTGTTACTATGTCCAATCTGTTTTCCATCTTTGACTAGGGTTTTGAGGTAGGTGAAAAATCTGCTGGTGGCGTTGGGTTCTTTGATAATTGTCCGCAAGTAGGCGATCGCCTTTCCCACTTCATTCACATCTGTCCCTTTTTGTACCAGAGATTGGGCGATCGCATGGACAATTTCCCATTCTGCATCACTCAAAGATATTTCAGTCATTTCTGCTACAGTCATAAATTAGTACATTCCTGTGGGTGGTAAGCGATCGCTCGGATAACGCAGAATAGCAGCGAGTTCATCTAACTGTGCTCTCTGAATCAAAGTTGAATGGGCGGATTGGATATTTTTCTGGATAAACTGGGTTAACTTTTCTCCAGTTAACACATCATCTTGATTAATTTGATAAGACGAGTAACGCCGTTTCAAATCTTGGGGTCGATTAATACTATCTACATTCACCGTCATTGTTCCCATCCCTATCGGTTTACCTCCACCGACTTTTAGCGCCATGGGATATTTCTTGTCTTGTCCTAAAACAATCAACAATGTTCCTAATTCTTCAGGGAGGAGATTTTTAAAATGTACCTCTGTCTTAAAAGTATATTCCCTACCAGCTTGTTGTACAGAAATTCCTTCATTTTGTCCTTTATCAATTGATTTAGACGTATTATAATAGAATTTCCGTCCAGTTACTTTACCATTAGTGAAGTATGCGCTTCCTGGTTCTGGTCGAGGACGATATAAAGAAGGCATAAATCCGATAGAAGAATCAACTTTTTCACAATTAGCATCATTGAAATCCAATAAACCTTGCCAATTTAAAGCGCCGAATACTCGACTAGCTGGACAAAGCCTTTCTTTGTCCAGACAAGGTAGACGATCTTGAGGAATGTTGCTTTTATATTTAGAAGTGATCACTGGTAAAGTACTATTGGTAATTGCTTCGTAAACAGAACGAATACAACCTTTTAGAGAACTTCCTTGAATGGAAAGTTTTTGGTCAACTCCCTGAATCATAGTTTTAATTAGAGAGACTCTTTTACCAATATCGCTACCGAGAACTACTGCGCCCGTAGAAATATGTAAAGATGTTTGGACTTTCAGTGTTAGGTAAAGTGTACCATGTAAGCGGTTACTTTCATATTTGTGATGTCCTATTGGACGTTGTAAGTTAGGTCTTTCCCTAGGAAAGGAGACAAAAGCATAAGGTTTGGTTACAGTATCTTCAGATGGCGATGAGTTTCTAGAAGTGGGGTTATTTGGTGGTTGAGAAGGAGTTCTAGTCATAATTTTAATAATTTAGTGATAATTTAGTAATAATTTAGCTTTTATTGATCAAGTGTCAAAGCTACAAAATGTACACTTGCGGTTTTCCGATCCAGAAAATATCTCTGTTTTATGTCTACTTTAGGAAAAATGAAATCTTTGGGATAGCGTGTTTCTGTGGGTGGATATAAATAAGCATTACGTTCTTCTACAAACCAATCATTATCTAATGAATCAAAATCAGAATGGTTATCTGTAATGCTTAAAAGCAATACTTTATAAGTGTTTTTTTGTTTATATTTCCATCTCAACTCATACTGATGATTAAATAGTTGTCCTTCTAGCATAGGAAAATTTTCACTTGTAGGTACTTCTGGGATTATTCCACTAACTCTGTTAGACCAACGATAGAAAAAATAAGTGTTCTCTGTTTTTAGTTTTTTGATTAATTCCACCAAACTATCAACTGATAAAGGTTGTGATTTATAACCAACAAAAGCAGTTTTAGTCATTTCGCACCTACCAATAAATTACCCCAAGACCTAACACCACGTTCAAATAAATCTGTAACTGTTCCTTCTTTCCAAGTTAACTGTACACCAAATCCTAATTCCATTTCCTGGGCGAAAACAGGTGTGTCTTGATGGTCAGGTGTATCTTGATGGTCGATATGAGGAAAACCATAAAGTTTAGCTTCATCTGTTGTCAGAAATTCACCCACGCCTAACAAATATGTATAAGACCATTGTTTTTGAGTACCAAAAGCGTGAATTTGCTTTTTATCTTTTTCTGATAAAATACAGCCAGGATATTGTACGACAGCTTGGTTGTATTTAACTGACACAGTACCTAAACCGCGAGATTTCGCAAAACCTAAACCAAACCAACCATCGTTTAAATCTCGTAAGACTAAACCGATTAAACCTAATTGAGCAAGGGTAAAGTTTTTTAAATGTAATTTAGTGCGAAATTCCCCAGCAGTACAAACTTGATAATTAAATGGTCCTACAGCTACAGAACCAAATACTCTATCAATAGCTACACCATTTCTTTCTTCAATTTTTAACGGTTTTGACGGATCTGGATAAGCATCTTCTATCCTGACTCTACTGGCGATCGCTGTGTTCCCAAACATTTGGTCTGTAAAGGAAGAAAGTTGATAAATCTGACTTCCTGATTTGACATCTTTAAGATAATCGTACTTATCATTTAAGGGATCATTAGCCCAGAGATGATTAGATTTAGTCGCATTTCGTTTTTCACTTCCTACTGTTCTGACAATACGTTCTGAGTGAGCGCGAATTGCTCCTTTCAAACTACTTCCAGGTAAGTATATGGAACGTCCACCAGCATGATAGGTTTCGACAAATTCCATATCTGGTTTTGTTGGATCGGCTCCTTCTTTACCGGATTTAATTAAGATTGGTCCATCAGGGATAATGGTTAAATCAATGGTACAGTGATTAACGAGTTTTTTGTGCATGACTATACTTGTTTAAGAATATTTGGGTATTTAGCAATTAAATGACGTAGCTGTAATTGACACTCTTGGAAGACAAAATTAACAACATTGAATAGCTTTTCTATCTCGTAAATACTATAAAAGATGCTATTTCTAGTAAAATGATCATCTTTAAATTTACCAAATTGCCAGGCTTCACCATTAGAAACAATACCAAAAATAGTAATTTTATATTCTTCATTTAATCTGTGAGCCGCAATCATTTCTGCTAAACATTGCGCCCATCCTGTCTCAAAATTATCTTGTTTTGCCTCAACTAAAATAAAGTATGGTTTATCAAAGACAACTTTTCCTAAAGGTGAGCGTTTAGCTAAAATATATTCAGGAAAGCCTGATAGTTTTTCATCGTAATTTAATGAATGATGGCTCCATAAAATAAAATCGTTTAGGTAGTTTTTCCAAACTTCTTTAAGAATTGGATAAATGAGATTTTCACAGATAGCAAATTCTGAACTATCAACTACACCATACTCCATAGTAGTTTCTAAATCTTGGCGGAAATGATCTGAAACATTAAACAGTGTTTCGTTAATAAAATTGACTTGTGTATATGTAACCTGAAATGTTTTAAGTACTTCACCAATGGTTTTATAACTACTAAAAGCCATGTTTACCTCTTGAAAATTTTATAAACTAACTGTGGCGGAACTCTGAAGTAGGCTGTCTCGTAACTTGTTACTTAATGCTTTAGTCCAATCCTGCTTAAATTGATTACCGTCCTCATAGCTAGGTATTTTATTTGGTGTCTTGCTATTGACTAATTCTTGTAAGTAGGTCAATAGTTTTTCCGGGTTATCGTCTACATTAAACCAACGCATTTTATCTATATCTAGTTTAACAACTCCCAAACCACGCGATCGCCCTCCTCCCAATGGTATCTGTTCTGTTTCAAATTGGTGTAACCCAATCATTAACAGTCCCAATTCCCAATCTTCAGCATTTTCCACCACAGCGCGAAACTCAAACTCAGTTCCAGCAGGTACTACTTGGAAGTCGTAGAGTTTTCCATCTGCGGCGGTTTCCGTATCTCTATCAATTGCTACACCATCTCTTTCTTGGTATTGACCAAACCATGTATCAGGTACGACGGTTAAATCTCGGACTTGGAATTTACTTGCGATCCAGGGTGAACCAAAGAGACAAGAAGCTAAATCTGTGATTTTGATCAATTCTTGAGTCAATCGCAAGTCATCGTTTTTGTATTGTTCTTTTAAATCTTTGACTAGGTTATTCCTAGCTGGACTAGTAAATTCAAGAGGATCTTCTGCGAAACTTGGATCTATAGCTCTAAGGAAACTTTCTAGGCGCGATCGCATTGCTCCTTTAAAGCTAGAACCGGGAATTAATGGTTGTCCCAAAGCATCTTTAACCACTGGTAAATCAGAACCTATAGGTTCAATAGCTCGTCCTGAACTAATTCTTAAAGCAGTGATTGTTTTTAATGTACCTGTGATTTCCAGGCGATTTTTAAAGGTGTCAAACATAGAAATAGATAACCATTGATATAAATTAGCTAGTACTTGTATTGATATGGACTTAA
>Ga0116228_10002783_pt1 | contig 15196 bp, 9 predicted proteins | sample S1TSphfallax_2_FD_89694 | JGI IMG/M metagenome (GOLD analysis project Ga0116228, IMG submission 89694) | Host-associated microbial communities from peat moss isolated from Minnesota, USA - S1T2_Fc - Sphagnum fallax MG | ecosystem: Host-associated > Plants > Peat moss > Unclassified | place: USA...
ATTTGAAGGAGAAGAGGATTCAGATCTTGGTTTGGAGGGACTTCATTCATGTCCATGTGTCCCTCTGAGTGCAAACCACAGAGTGAAATCTCAAAAGCATGGGAACCAGATCAGGAAATTCCAGAGAGAGAGAGAGAGAGAATATATACGTAATTGTCACTTAAGAGAGGTTGCTCCATTAACCCTAAGCTTCTTAAGATGAACTGTTCTTTCATATGCATATGACTCACACATAAAAAACCTCTGTCCTTTTCACTAGTGTAGTCAAGGGCACCCTTATTGGACTAAATCTGCAAGTGGGCATTTTTTATAGGAGAAGGGCCTGAGTACAGGCCCTTCTGTGATTTTCGACCTGTGCCCGGGGCTGGTAACTTCTACCGTAGAAGATCCAGCTTGCTGAAAACAGGTTTCTTCAGGCAGGTAATGGAGCTGAAAATACAAAGGAAAAATCCAGGCAGTGCTTTACCGAGAGTGAAACAGCTGCAGACACAAGCATTTTGCTTTTTGAAATGCCCGAGTTAGATTTTGAGCTTTTTACTGTGATACCTGATGGTTACGCAGCTGGTACTTGCGGGGTATCACAGTAAAAGAATAAAAAAGTAAAAATTGTTGATTTTTAAACTGGGCAATGCCCTTGGGCCGAGGCATTCCTGAGATAACAGCCTTCGGCATTTTGGTCTTGGGCCTTAGGGCATTACCCTGCACATAAAACATCATCTAGCAGATACTGTGCTAAGTTCCCAATGATGTAACAGAATCTCTCGCAAGTGCCAATTACATTGGATAATTGCCATTAGTCTGACCTTGCTTGTGGCCACCCACTGCTTCTTGAGGTCCTCCCAATGAATATCACCTAATACACAGTCGATTTGAATCAATTTAATTCAACTAGCCTTGAAATCATGAGTATTCAAGATACCCAAGATCCCCATTTCATGAAGACCTGGATTGGGCTGAATTTTGAGAAATTAGCCATTTGACTGCAATGGATGGCCAGCCAATGAGGAAGTCAATTCTGTAATGGACGAGAAATCATGCAGTCTTGAAGAATATAGGGGCATAATTTCAGAATTGAGAAGAAACCATACGTGTCTCATCATTGATGGTAACAGGCTTGCGGCCCTGGAAGATGGCATAGTTCCACACACTAGTATAGGCAAACAGTTAAGTGCTTGAGAATGGTACTAAGCAGATATTCTTTTACTGGCGAATTTTAGCAAATTTCGACTTGAAAAATATGATTTTCGAACTATACAAAGGATTTTTAATGGAAAAAATGACCCAAATTCGCCAAATTCCAAAGAAAAAAAATCCAAATAGCCAGATTATTATGATAAGGTCTAGCAGGTAGCCAAGAATATAGAAAGATGTTTTTTTTTTTTTTCACTTTCATATCATAACTTTGGCTAAATTATTTTCTGGATGATTGCCACTTTGGTTACACCACAATAGAGATATCCACCAGTATCCTGAGTTTGGTCATACACAGGGTGAGATTTAAAAAAAAAACCTGCAAAAAACTACATTAGCATTTAAGGGGGGGATGAAACTCAGGAAACCATCAATCACCCTGTCTTTCTCTTTTTCTGAGCGCCTCCACTACTGCTACATAGATTTTCACTGCTCCTACCTGCTACTATGATTCCTCTCGAACCTTATGTATTAATACTGAGATTTAATAAAATTTCATTACTTTATGGATACCACTAGAAGAGGGGTTAGGGGGTGAAAGGAGGCCCAAATTTACAGGGTGAATTTGCGGATTTCTGTAATATCCTTAAAAGAAACCCTGCTACTAAGTGATGCTCTGGTTTTGAAAAAAATGTTTTTCATCTGAAAAAACCATCATCATTGCCTGACATGCACTTCCTCCACTAATGCACCGTACTGCCAACGCAATTCGACATCTGTGATCTCACATTCTCGCAAGTATTTTTGCCTTTTACTTTCAAGCCAAAATGCTTTTTCTTTTTTCTTGGGGTCCCCCCCCCCCCAAGCTTCAAAGAAGTTTGGTAGAGTCAGCTACTTTCCTTGAGACTTAAGAGCTGCTCAATGTCTGGAGGGGCCCGGCCGGTGGCTATTATTACCAACACTCTTTGTCGTCTTTCTCTCGCCGCGAATAATTTTTTAAAAAGCGGTACCTAAATGGGGCTCTCGCTCGAGGAAATTTAGAGCTTGCAAACTCGTTTGCAGAGCTTGATTGAGTGAGGCAAAAGAATCTCCTCAATTCAGGTTTGCTAAAGTGAATCAGTCTGTAAATCATTTTGTTGATGGATTTTCGAAGAAGAATCCGTGGGGGTTTTTTAATTGGGGACAAGTTGAAGAACTCTTGGAGTTGAAGTACATTGTGTCTCTGCATCTTCACTTTGCATATGTACATGCTCAGCTTGCTTCGCATGTGTACAGAAATTGTCTTGGGATTTGGCCGTCTCGCTCATCAAGCGTCTAGGTTTCGTCTGTATCGGAGCTTGGTGCAATTTTCTCTTATTGCTCTTCAATCTGTATATTCGAATACTCGTGCGACGACAATTCACCTTGGTGATTAGCGTCTCTAGCTTTGTCTTCTCGATGGAATTTCGACTCATTGGCTTGCAAACCGTTTAGCCGCACCAGTCCCGTAAACTGTGTTGTTTCCGACCTGAGTATTTAATTCGCCACGCGTTGTTTCTTCAGGTGAATTTCCTCCTTTCTTCCCTCTGCCTGCGTTGTGTGAATCTGCATTGTATCCGGGAAGAGCTTATTGCTGCTCTTAATGGTGAAATTGTGCTTCTCCGGCGATAGATAGAACCTAATTTCGTCACGAAAAACATTACAATCGTAGCATAAGCAATTTTTGAGGTTTATGACCATTTCAAGGCACGTTGGTTGCTTGCATTCCTTCTCCACGGTGCGACCTGGACATCAAGATTGCACATTCCAAGAATTCCTCTTACTTGAATTGGGAAACCTTTTTAGTTCTCTATAGAAGCTTATATTGGCATTTTCTGCATTGCTTTGCTGCTTGTAAACCAAAATATTGATACACAAGAATGTACAATGTAAGCATGTGAAAATCACCACTGCCACATGTATGATCTTAACTTGGATTATTCATTTTTAAAAATTAAAATTTTCCCCGTGTGGATGCTATTTATAAAGATTAGTGAAGAAAAAAACTGAAGTCCTTATTCCTTTTTTGGAACCCCAATCTTGAATGAGCCCTCTTGTAAGATCTTTAATCCCCAACATGTGATTTCATGTGGCCAGTTTGCAGGTATTCAGGTTGACAATGTGGCAACAGCATATCATCTTGGAAAACCACGTACAAACACTTGAGCTGGATTGGCTGTTGCAAACGTGAAGGCTGCACTCCAAAGACCCTGTTGGCTTAACATCATATTGGAGAGGGCTTGGAAGATATTGCACATCATTGCTGTGTCCCTGAATCAATACTGCAGAATCATACATTACAATAGGTTTTGACAAACTGAATTTCAGTTTGCTAGTGTTGTCTTGAGAAGCCGATTTCAACACAACAGGAGGAGATAGATTTAAGAGGCAAAAACTTTTTTCTGGCCTCAACATTCTGGCCGTGAGATATGCAGTGGTCACGAGGGGTAGTTCTTCTACCTTCATACAGACCACCAGGGCCACCTACCAGAAACAGGGCCTCACAAGTGGTGTCAATCCTGCAGAATGAAAGTGGCTTCAGAGATGTGGAGAAGGGAGACAAGGACCATTGCAGGTTCCATGGGGAGTGGACAATCCACTTGATTCCAGTTATCTTGTTGATCTGTATTTTGATTCTCTACATTTCCTCGTCTGATGTACCATTTGACGGTGAGAAATTACAAAGAAACTGCCATCCCCATCTCTAATTGCCATGATTGCTTACTAAAACTTCATGGTTGGAAGATGCATTCAATTGTTGATGTTGTGCTAACAGTGAGAAGATTGCTCCTGCTGTCTCTTTATCCTTACATTTCAGGTCTGTAAGACCTATATGCTGCTTGATTTTGTGTAGCAGACTTGTGATACTGTTGTCCTTTGATGATTGGAATATAATTTCACATAATATAACTAACCTGTTTGATGCGTGCACAGGACATGAAAGCCTAGGTAATGATGTGAGTAATAAGATTGTGGAAAAATCAGCAATAACAGAAAGACACTTGCAAGAGGCAAGCACATTGCAAGCTGAGGAAGAACACTCATTTACAGAACTTCAAAATGCTCTTGGCATCAAACTTGAGCAGCAAAAATTGAACTTGCCAAGTGTCCCACAAATGCTGCTCAAAGGTGTTGTCAATTCAGTTCATTGATGTACAGGAGTACACTGCTGAAGATCTGAGATAAGTTTCAGCCTCCAGCTGGAGTTCCAGTGTGCAAGAGCCCAGACCCAGAAATGCCCACTATTCATTGGCCAGTGTTTCTGGCAGCTTCCCAATATCCAGCAAATCACTAAATGCTCTCTTCTCAATTCAGAACCTCTCTCCTGTCATCCAGCCCTAATATATTAGGGTCTGGCCTTCCAACAGAAGGAAATAGTAGGGAATCACCAGGGATCTCTCTGGATTAGGGGACAAATCAGTACTCTATCTATTTTGCCTAGTTAAACAATATTTTGTGGCTTAAAGCTTGATTTCCAATCTAGGCCATGTTCTCTTCAGAGCCTTGGCAGACCTTAGACTCTATTATGGATCAGTGCCCAAAAGCTTTGGGGCCATGTTCTACACAAACCCCACTTTTGAGAGTTTAGTAACATTTAGTAATCCAACTACCCAAATGAAACTCTCAATTCCAGTTCAGTACACAGATCTCCTTCTGCACAGATGTGTAAATGATGGTGTCCACTGCAACAAGTCAAAGCCTTACTGATCATGTCCTTGACTTGGTTTTTTTGATACTGAAGAAGTAAAGGATTTCTTAAGAGCCCACTATGGAGGAACTTTACTGCCTCGAACCAGTAACCTCTGGATGAAGATCTAATAGCTAATCACTCTGATGCGTGGAGGGGTCTCTTTTGCAGCCAAGACAAGCAACAACAGAGACTGCATGACTAGTGGAAACCCTCTGTTTGCCTATTTTCAAAACTCCAAGAATAGTGTTCTGTCAGGATCGAAATTAGCTCTTTGCCATCTAGTACTACACAATACATATGAAACCAAATCACCCTTATCCAGCCAGCTCACTTATGGAAATCACACATAACCACAACATTATCAAACAGAAGCCCAAATGCAGACATCAAGCAAATCCATGAAGAGTGAAGGAACAGCAACCAATATAATGCTAGAGATGATGAGTCACATGTGAAACTTGAATGAAGCATGGAAGAGGATCCTTTTGAATTTTCTTCTGTACTGTGCATCCACATGGTACAAGATGCCTCTCCATGCAACCCTAAATGCATACAGATGTAACCTGTGACATGAAAGGTGATATTTGCTGCCATCCCAGAGTCAAGAGGGTCAAAATGGTTACTGTTAATCAAACATTTCATGGATATGCAAGAAAGAAACAGATCATGGGCTTGACACAGCCCACACTTGTAGATGATGCAATCTTTTGGAAGGGGCATTCTGGTTATGAAATACCATCTCTATGGAATTTCAGAGAATAAGTCAACAATAACACTTTGAAGGTAAGCATTGTATCAGTTTTGGCCAAACCAAAATAAACACAGAAAAAATGACTGCAATCATAACCTTGAGAGTGTAACTGACAAAGCATCAGACCATCACCTCAACCATAAATAGCAGTGACTAGCTGCCCTGACTCCACTGCCTTCAACAGCTCCCATCAGTGGGTGTACATAAGTATCCTGAGTTTCTGTCCCATTTCCCAGAAGCAATGAAAAGACTCAGTCCTGACATTGGCAGGCACTCAAAATGACATATGAATAAGTCAATAGCATCCTCATAAAGCTGCAACAAGCTTGTGAGGGTAAGCTTAATTTTGTTTCAGCTTTTCCCTGTACAAGCTAGCATCTACACCAAAGGCACAGAGAGCCCTACACTATGGAAAAGAAGTGTAAACATAAGTATCATGCGAAATACTGGTGAGAAATAGGTGACATGCAGGTTATTCCACTGACTAATTCTGCACAACCACTATGCCAATTCTATACATGAACCAATTTGGTCCTCATCCAAGTAGTACACTTACTATGCGAGTCATGAATTTGCTTGTGCACATCAAAAGTACCTTCTGCTCATTCATCATATGTCCCTGCTGGATGCACAATCCACAATATATCCACCAAGAATCTGGGGATTGGAGAAATTGATCAACTCAGGCAGACATTTGTCTCTTGAGGAACTAGGGTTTAAGATCTGTCCCTCCAATCTTGAGATAAACCCTGACTCAGAGGCCTTCAACATCCTTCCTATTCATTTGACTCATCGAGATATCTCTTCACCTTTGAAGCCAAGCAACCTCAATGAATCTGGCCTAAGGAAGTATATCTTTTTCTTTCCCATCCATCTGAAAACCACCACTCCCTTGTATGCTGTTCTTGGCACCCCATCTTTCCATTCTTCAAATACACCAAACAGCCTAGCAAGCCCTTCAAATTGCCTCTGGCTGCTGTACTCAATCCTTACATCCTCTCCCACACTCTCTGCCATCTTCACTACATTTGCCTGTGAATTAGGTAATGGTAATGCCCTTGCAATCAGTGCAGCAAACTCCCTATTGAACCTTTCCTCCTGCAAAAATCCAAGATCCTTGGACTTCCAATTCACAGCCACATCATTCAGTTTGATGGGTTCCAAGTACTGTTTGAAGAATTGACCCATGCTTGATCCATGTTCACCAAAATTATATGTTCTGCAGACTTCAGGGCGGATGAAATGGCGGCCTTTCCGGGTGGAATTCAGCCTCAACCAGTCATCCCAGTAAGCAGCTGGCCACTTTGGGCGAAGTTCTTCCCAGAATTGATTGGTGAGCATCCATCCAAGTCCTGGGAAGAAGTCAGAGCGATAGATAGCCTTAGAATCATACACAAATTGTCTCTGGCCATTGTCATTCCATGAGGAAACTGCCACAACAGATTTGTCCTCCTCCAGCAGCCAAGAAGTGGCCTCAAAGTAGTCAAAAAAATCTGGTGCAATTTCCATGTCATCTTCTAAGATGATAACCCTAGAAAAGCTTCTCTTGTTGAAGAGCTCTGTAAGCGCCCACTTATAATGGCTTGCAATCTTGTAGTATGCATCATTCTCTTGGGGATTTTGTTTTCGTAGTGGTTCCCCACCAACATGTTGCAAGTACGTGACCTCAGGAAACCCTTTTGCCACGACCTTCACAGCTTCCATTGACCCATCCTGTGACACAAATAGAGGGAACTTTCCTGCAACGGGAATCTGATACTTGAGAACAGATTTCAACGTGCGCTCCAAATAGTCTGGTCTATTGCACGCCATTATCACCACCGCTGCTACGATCTCCCCCTCGACTACTATGTTCTGAGACTGTTTTCTTGACCTGTCTCTGTTTTGGTAGTCCTGGACAAGCATGGTTAGCTGCGCAAACTTATTCTCTAGTCGTTCCGTTTCTTCTTCTAGAGCTATAACACGTCCTTGCTGCGAGCTGTATTTGTCAATGAGGTTCCGCTTGAGGCGTATACACTCGTTCTCATTCTCTATAGCAGAGGCTATGCGGTCTGCGTAATGTGATTGCACTGCGAACAGCCGCATTTGCACCACCATGAAGAAGACAGCAGCTGCCAGTAGCCCTATGCGTGCCCCGCACCCCACCCTCACCATCCTTCAGCTCCTACTACAAAAACCCCTATTTCCCTGCTCAAAATTGCTGCAAGCAAAGATCTGATACCATCACCACGCCCCACATTGAACCACTGACCTGATTCAGTGACCTAATTCACAAACATCTAAACTACTAGAGCAAATAACATCCCCCATACTACTGGACTAACTACCTAATTCACCAACACCTAAACTACTAGAGCAAATAACGTCCCACATACTGGATTAGGGAGAGAGCAGGAGTTTTCAATCAAGAGCTTATCCCGGAAGCAGCTGCATCAAAACCCTAATTTTCAAGAAGAGACACTCCACTCAAGAAACGATGGTTCGAAATGACACACCCAAACAATGTGGACTGGACAACAAACGGAGACTAAGAGTGTTTTCTTTTTTGGGGATCAATTTTGTGATGTAGCCAAAGTGGCGATGATTTCCATGAAGATTTAGCCAAATTTGGCTACTTGCTAAATAAGAAAGTAAAATTTGTTAAACATCCTTCTGTTTGTTTATTTGGCTACCCTACGTAAACCAGATACAGAAATCTGGAGATTTTTCTTAAAATTTGGTCAATATATATGGCTATTGAAAATCTCAAAAAAACTTGATTTTAGCCATATTAATTTTCAACATAGCTTTCTGGCTATATAAGGCTGGAACTTTCTAGTGTTGGTCTTGTCTGTAGACCTGTGCCCGGTATTAGGGAAACTACCGGGCTGGTATGGCTTGAGGTAATACAGGGCTTGTACCAGTACCCAGCCTAGTAGGGTTCTGGTTGGTTTGGGTTCTGGTTCTAAGAACCGCCCCCACATGTCTACATAAAACGAAGACTTACCATAAGACCCACCCCAAGTCAGACAGGTATCCCAGCACCTGGACCCAGGAAAAGCCAGGGTTGCCTAAACTCGGTTTTCGTCAACCCCACTTTTTAAACGTCTGGGTCTTAAGTTTAGGTACGGGCTAGGTCCTACATTTACGTAGGGTTTAAGGTTGGTCTCGTGTGGTTTAGTGGAGGTAAGTTGTACCTGGTTTTTATTCTCTCCCTCTAGTTTCGAGGCGTGGAGTTCGAAGTTTGAGAGCTCTTATGTTTGTAATTTTGGAATGCATTTGTGTTTAGACTTACATAGTTTGGAAGGTGTGAAGTTTATTTGTGTTTTTTTTAAAAGAGGTAATTTAACTTCTTTTTGGCTATGTGTGTGAGCTTGTATGTATTGAATTTAGGTGCAAACACTTTTCAACTTTGTTTGTCATTCATCGAAGGGAGGTGAACTCACTTTCTTTTCAATTGCAAACAAAGGCCTTGGCTTTGGCATTTTGTTTCTATTTATGTGTTTCTTTTCATTTGTGTGTGGTTGTTCATCTCTCTTCAACCAAGTGTGATGGGACTTTTTTTTACCAAAGTTTTTATTCGAAGTTTGACATTTTGGAAGGTTTTTAAAGCTTGGCAAAATGGTGTTTTGTAACTTTGTGGCAAAAGCTTCATAAAGAAGTTTGGAAGGTGGTTCAAATATTAGATCTTTCTTGATAGAGGAGAAGATCTTGTGTATGTGCGAGTGAGTGTGTGTGTGACCATTTTGTTTTGGCTCATGTTGTGTGAAATTTGCTTTGTAGATTCAAGAACTACTAGGAGGAAAAAATCAAAAGGAATTTTATTTGTGCAAAAACATCCTTGAAACAAGTCGTAGAGTCCCTACTTTGCAAAAAAATAAAAATAAAAATTACAGCAAATGCTTACATTTGTTTATAAAAAAAAACTTCCCATTATTTTTCAAAAATGTGACTGAATTTTTCAGGATGTAAGTTTTTATATAATTGTTTGCCAAGATTTTTAGGTTGATTATAATATGTATTTTATTTCTTGTTGTTCTTGGAAATATGATTAAATCTTTCATAATGTGCTTGGTAGGTTTGTAAAGTCTTGTGTTGCACTTTCTTGACCTATGCTTGCACTTGTAGGACACCCTTACATGCTCTTAAAAAAACTTGAAGCTTGAACCAAATGGTTCCATAATTTAGTTAGTGCAAAGACAAATTAGTTTGTGAATTTTTGATAGGCACAAGCATGAATATTAAATGTCCTATTGTGCATTGAAAACCTAAATGAATTGTTAGTTTCATTCTTGGATTGAAATTGACCCCCTTACTTGAAACTCACAAATAGTATAAAGCTTGAAATTGTCAAATTAAGGAATTGGCAATATGAAAATTATGATATGGCCCTAAAATTAGCGAGGTTTACTTTTTGAAAATTTTAGTTGGGCTTCTTTATGGGTTGAGTTCCCAAAAGGACTATTTAATAGAAAAATGACTACATGGTCTAATTTTGGGTTTTTATAATATTCATTGCATTATAATTATAATGGATTTTTGCTTTCATGAACAATTAAAATGATGTCGAATTAAATTAGTAAAAGTATTTAAAAATATGTTGGGTATTATATAAAAGCTCTACAAATCATGTTTGAAATGCAAAGCCAAGGGATCAGCCAAAAAAAGTTGTAAAGAAAATATGTTTGTACAAATTGCAAACTATGTTTTTTTCATTTTTTTCATTTTGACCCCTCCTACTTTCAAACCTCATAACCTTCTTATTTCTTATTCATTTTAAACAATTTAAAGTGCTATAGAAACGCCACCTAAAGTTTTACAAATCATCTTTGATATACAAAGTCAAGGGACCAGCCAAAAAAAGACTTGTAAAGATAATACATTTTTTCAAATTGCAATTTTTTTCATTTTTCTTCATTTTGACCCCTCCTACTTTCAAACTTCATAACTTTCTTATTTCTCATTCATTTTAAAAGATTTAAAGTGCTTTAGGAGCACCACCTAAAGTTTTACAAATCTTCTTGGAATTCTAATAGCAACAAAAAAACATACAAGGAATGTTTTTGGGTGTTCAAGAACCGGCCTTTGTAGCAATTGGTGGTTTGTTCTTTTGAGTTCTTGACCCCCTCTACTTTGGGGGACCATAACTTTCTCAATCCTATTCTGTTTTTGAAAATTTTTAATGTGTCATATGCACCGATAAGATGGGTTCAAGTTTTTTTTGGAAACTAAAAATAGTAGAACCCTCCCCTTGGATTTTTCTTGCTTTGAGCACTTAAGTGTTCAATGATTAGCTAATTCACCCTATGTTGTTGCAACACAATTTGCAACTAAAAAACAACCCATATGTTTTGTATTTGAATCCCATGTCATAAACTATATAAAGAAGGTGTCCTTTCTTATGTTTTCACATTAATTGCAATGTTGGGATGAACTCAAAAAAACTTAACCTTAAAGGCAAAATAAAAAATAAAAAATAAATATTTACAATACTATTCTTTAATTCATCTAGTCTTGTATTTTCTTACCTACTTGTTTACCTACATAAGTAAATAGGTATGTAATGTAGTTATGTTGGTCCTAGGACCTACTTACCCATGGCTATGTATCAACTTACCTAGCTATTAAAATGCATTATTTATTAATTTTATTTTTCAAATTTTAATTAATATGCCATGTGGCAATTTTTTATTTAACCATATGTCATAATATTGCACCATCAACAATCATAATAAACGATGGAGATCAATATGTCAAAAAAAAATCCAAAAATCTTCATAATGCCATATGTCACATTTTAATGGATAGATGAAAATTATTAACATCAACATGACACATTATGGCTATAGTTGTTGTGGAGTTACATAGTAATTGAAAATGAATGGTTTCAGCATAGTTACAATTGAATTGCAATTGAGTTGCAATGAATTACACCATATATACAGTGAATTGCAATTTTACAACTCATGCAACTTGTCCAATAGCACTCATAGTATAGAAATATGGTGAGTTGCAAGTGGTCATTACAACTCAAAAATTAAGTTGCAAGGACAGTTGCAAAACACCTTTTTTTTCTCATAATGAATGGAATGCTTTAACATAATTTTATTTTCAATGTATTGGTATATGTATTGGAACATTTTGAAATCAATCTAATGAATGAATAACACCCAAAAGCATTTTGAATGCATTGAACTAGTCCTTTCAAGAAGTAAAAAGACTTGTAAATGGACTTGAAGTTTTTGAAACTTACATACTTTTAATAGATTTCTTATGTAAACTATAACATAATAGTGTAAAATAATTTTTTGAGATTTTTCAAAAAAATTTAAATACTTTAGTTCAAAATATTTTTAAAATATTTCAAAATAAACACCCCACGAATAGTCACCCAAGGGGGTAGGTGTGGCTCGTGTTATCCCATTTACACCTAAAGTCTTTTTAAAAGAAAATACCCTTAAACCCAAACATGATGGAATATTTTTTAAAATCAAGAACAAAACCACATTGATAATAAGGACATGAAGTAATACTAGCTCATATAATTTGTTTTAAGGTCATTTTATACAAAAGTCCAAGGAGTAGGATCCAATGAAATTAAACATTCCTATTTGTCAAGAGTTTTAAATCGGTCCCAAGGCCTTTAAACAAAGGTCCAAAACCAAGACAAATAAAGTTGTGATTTAGTTTACATGGCATCATTTTGGAACAATTGGTCCGAAGTAGAAAAATGAATTTCAAGGAAAGCTCATGGTTTGGAAAACCAAAGTGTAAATTAAGTTCAAGGTTGATCAATTCTTCATTTTTTGCTCTTTCCATTTTTAAAAAAAATCTTTGTTGTTGAAATTATGTGAGAATGAAAGAAATGTTATGGATTGAAAACATTGTTGAAAGCACACAAGCTCCCCCATTTTTTACCAATTCATACTTGACATGGTTGGTTTTGTGGATCCTCACAAGGTAATTATCAAAAGGAGTGCATTTTTAACCTTACCAAATGCACAATATGGAGGTGAATTGGAAGGTGGGGCAACAAGTGGAGGGTTGAAGTGCTAATTTTCACAAGTAGAAGGGGATAAAGGGATTTGAATTTACAAGAGATCTTTAAACCAATTCCCATTCCAAAAAAGAAAACACCAAGGAAAAAGGCAATTGTGGTGAAACTCAAAAAATGAAAATGAAGAAGGTGAAAAAGTTGGAAAAAATTTGGTGGATGGTGAAACATTACACCTTATTATTCTAAGAGGAAAAATGGAGTTTAAATTTGCCAAAAATGTAAAAAGAAAAGGAAAATTTTGTCTTTATCCTTTAAATTTTTTTTCAACTTTGAATCCCTAATTATGCATGTCAACATAATTTTATTTCAACTTTGAAATTTGTAGCAAGTAAAAGAAAAAAATTGCAAAAGATCATATAGAGATTGGGCCAATTAGGCATTTTTTAAACCTTAGTTTTTGCCTTTTGCCCTTGCCTCACTTTCCTCCCATTTGCCCTTGTTCAATTTGGCCACTATAAGGATTGAACTCTCACCTCCTTGGGGGAAGAGAGAGGAGTTAACCACCAAGCCATCTTTATTTCAAATGATTGGAAATGGTTTTGACACACCCCTGAACTTTCAAGAGACCCAAAGGTGGGTCCTAGAGCGAAACAACGAAAGAAAAAGAGAGTTGGGGTATGCTCCCTAATTCACGACACTTTGAGGATAGGAGGGCATGCTAGAGCTCTGGGATGGGACTAGGATGAAATCACAAGCGAGAGTTCAAGATGAAGTCAACCTGCACAATAAAAAAAAGAAGGTAGTTAGTGCAAGTTGAATCGAAATGGTGCAATGCACTTAGTAAGGACAACCTTAAGCACAAGCTTTACATAGCCCACAACCTTTGGAAGGAGGCACCACTCCCCTCCTTATAATATATTATATTCTTCTCCACAAGGACTACATCCAAATGCCACTTTTTTTCAGGACTCCCAAGTCCCAAAATTGGGGCTCTTGTTGTCCCAAAAATTTGGAGGCTCATATCTTTCTTAAATCAAGTCTATTTTGAAAATGTAAGAACAAAATCTTATAGCCATCAAAAAGGTCTTTTCAATAATGTAAAACACTCCCCAATCAGACCTCATTTAACCCCTATTTTCAAGGGATTTGTGGTCGGAAGTCAAATTCCCAATTTGATTCCCGCCTTTTTTTATTATCATAACTCATGCAAATCAAGTTTAAATGAACAATACGAGGGCATTTTAAGCATCTAAGATTCAGGACCTTTTTAATGGTGTCTTGGGGGCCCAATTTGGTGCTTGTTTTCCTTTTCCAACTAAGGTTCCGAACATTCACAACTCCCGCACGAATGTAATTCCCAAAATGGGAGTGCACTTGGGAGTCATAGGGCTTCATCCCTTGCACTTTCCCCCATTTGTGAAAGTGCGTTTCACACCTAAACACACTCTTGGTGTCATGGGCCCTTGCACTTCACACTTAGTTGTGAACCCAATGTTAAAATTGTGACAAGTTTCCATTTCTTTTGTCCATGTATTGCATTTCTAGTTTTTAATTTTAGGGATTATTTTTAGCTTGTATTTCATGGCTTTTTACCTCAATTGGTTTTTTTTTTAGGGGTGGATACATGGCTAAAGTTCCACACTTGAATGTTGGCTTCCATTTGTAGATTTTCAAGGATTCCAATTACTTGTAAACAAAAGTTTAATGCAACTTACAAACAATATAAGATTGACGAGTTTGTAAACATAATTTCAAGTAATGATTGTCATGAGTCTCCCTTTTATGACACATTGGATAATTGGTGGCATGTGATGAAAGATTCAAATTGAAAAAGTTGTAGGTAGTCCAAAAATCCCAAGCATATTTTGATAATGCTTCAAAAGATGAAGGTAGTAAAGAACCAATGGTAAAACCTCTCACCCAAATGCAATTAAAAAATAGAAAAAATAAATCTTAATGTCTATGAAGATTTTTTATCCATGATTGAAAACAATTTGGTACATGCTATAACAATTTGGCCATATTATAACAATTTGCTAAATAATGTGCTTTGTATGTTAATAATCCATGTTTTTCACCTTTGAAGGGAAAATAAAACCATGGTTGCATTGGATAAGTAGCATCTTTTGTTAACTTATAAGGTAAGAATTTGTCTTTCATCACATAGTTTATTTCAATTTTTTTGGGAAAAAAACCCAATCATGAATACTTCTAGCCCATTAATAATCATCATAATCCCAAAAACTACATTTTGCATTTATAATTCCTTGAATCAATGTGGAGTAAAATCTTTTTCGACAATAATATGATTTTGGGGTTGAAACATGTAGTAAGGAACCAAAAAAGGCATTGGATGCTAGATATAATAAATGAAAATCAAACATTTTTTTAATTACCATTTGAAACCATAATAATTATGGCAAGTTAGTCCTTTTCCCCCATATGAATGTCAAGGAACTTAGAGTAAAAATTCATTTGATTCAATTTTAAGTTTTGGTTTTAATTCAAGACATTTGAAAATGCACACATGTTCTGTCAAACGGAGTCAATTTTGCAAAGGATTATCAAAAGGATTCATATAATATAAAAAAATTCTTTGAAAAAATATAAATGATAAGAACATATTAGC
>Ga0116228_10002786_pt1 | contig 15194 bp, 13 predicted proteins | sample S1TSphfallax_2_FD_89694 | JGI IMG/M metagenome (GOLD analysis project Ga0116228, IMG submission 89694) | Host-associated microbial communities from peat moss isolated from Minnesota, USA - S1T2_Fc - Sphagnum fallax MG | ecosystem: Host-associated > Plants > Peat moss > Unclassified | place...
CCAACACGCCCCTCTACCCCTCCAAGTGTTGTGAGCTAGGGAGCGCATCCCGACTCCTCCTTCTTCCGCTGTCTTTCACTTGGACTCACATTTGAGTCCTTCAAGGAGTTGGGAGTGCGTCAAGTTGGATGCCATAACACAACAAGTTTTGAACTTGCACTTGAATTGCAACAACATAAAAAATGTAGTAGTTGTGGAGCTCGAACAAGATGCTTTGCAATGAAAATTGGATTCCCATGCCTTAATGGTTGATGCCTTCAAAAACTTATTAGCAATGGCAGAGACTAGTCATGCCACAATTTTGGAAAAGAACTCAAAGGCACAGGAGGCATGGAAAAGGGTTGTTGGCAAGATGGATGTGTGGAAGCGACAAAAGTTTACACTTTGCACCCAAATTCAATGCATGAAAAGTGGTAGACAACATCTACTATTTAATCCATCGCCTTTGCCAAATGTTTTTACAGAGAGTGATGTTTCACTAATTTTGATTTCTAATGTGTTAATATTACCATGTTCATTTTGCCTCGGAGGTTTTGCTCCTTCATGGGATTACAAATTTTCTTCTTGCAAACATCCTTACCACTTTTGGTGTGCATTTAGTCATTTTTCAACTTTTTCAAAGTGTTTACATTGTGAAAAGGAAATGCATGCAAATTGGTGGACATTATTTGGAATCAATAAGCCTAGTTCTAAAGAGGAGAAAACAAAGGAAGAAAATCTAGGACTTCTAGGTATAACCTTGGAAGGTACCTAATTAACTTAAATCCTTTGAACACGTTAATAGATCAGGGTTTTGATGTTTTTCATTTTTTTCAAATGTGGACTTATCATTCATGTATAATCATAACAATTAATTAAATTGAAGTTTGTAGTAGTCCATTATATCTTGGATTTCATTGAACTCACAATGTGTCAATGGAAGGTAGCTTTGTTTACGGTTAAGTTTTGACATTACACAAGTGTACAATTTCCATAGTAGTAGACATTGTAATGTTTAAAGCTCAATGTTTGATGCATATTGACTTCGTTTTATAAGTCTTTATAGTCTCCTTAGTTTGTTTGTAGATTTATTTGCATTCTTGAAGTCCATGTTTCCCTTCCATCCTTTGAAGAAGAACCCAATATTAAAGTGAAATCATAAGAGTCCATATATACATATTTATAATCAAATAGTCATATCTAGTTGTTAGTAGTAAAACTTCTAAACTTCAATTGAACTTCTGGTAGAAAACCTCTAGACTTTTGCAAAGTCAAAAAGTTGAATCCATTCATAGTTCTTTTTACCTGAGCGAAGTCCATCCATTGGTGTTTAGACCTCTATAATGTATGTTAAGAGTTCCTTGCAAGTTCCTTGGAGTTCATGTTAGGTAGGCCAAGTTCATATATAGTTATTGCAACCTTGCAAAGTCTGTTATATTCCTTACTGTCCAACATAGTCACTTCTATTTTAGAGCATGTTAACAGATGTTAGATGGCCCATGATTAGACATTTAAAAATAGCCTTCAACCTTTTGTAACTAATGAAGCTTTAACATAACGTCTAATTAAAATTTAGTTTAAATGTGTGTAATTTCCTTCATTCACCATAGGTTTCCTTATGTTTTGTTCATTTTCTATGGTAGATCCGATTTGACCATCCATATCCTTTTTAGCCCAACATGAACAATGGCACCCATAACCTACAAAATCTAATACTTTTAGGCCATCTATTGGAAGCATTAAACTTCTTATAACAAAGTTTGGACCAGTAGAGTGCAAAGCCATAACTTCCCCCCTTCAAAAAGAAACAAATGAAAATGACAAGGTAGATGACCAAGACCTTGCACAACTGCCAAAACCTATTTGCTAAAACCACAAACATATAGAAAATGTGAAGAAGGCCTTCACTTGGATCATGAGACCCAAGAAGACTAGATTGATGAAGAGGAGTCAAAGGAAAAGGAGAAGGAATGTATAGGTACATCTAGTAGAGGGAGGTCAATCGCACGTTAATGATCAAATAGTGGAGAGCCCCTTGAAGAAGAAAGAGAAATCCTCCACCAAAATTGTAGTTCCACAAGTGTCTGTAGGTACCACGACTCGAGTTGCGAATGCAAGAAATTAGGCTTGTAAGCAAACAACACAAGGCAAATTGAAGTGATTTAAATGATGTACATAAATAGATTTTTAATTGGTAGGATTTATAACAGACTTAATTACCATCCCACACATTTTGGATTTATCAAGTTCATTTTTTCCTACCAAAAGAATTTAATGTGGTACTTACAAATGTGATTTTATGGGTTATCATTATGCAGGTGAAATTTTCATTATTTTGGAGGCTTTCTATTTAACGAGGCTATGGATTTTTTGCCTAGCTAGTCATTGGAGGGGCTTTTCATTGAATATCCACCTTACCCTAGCCATAGTGCATGGTCTTTTTTTTTAGCTTTTATATACCCTTGAGTAGGTTTAATATACTAGTAGAAAGATGTGTAATCTTCAAGCATTATGGACAAAATGTTGTTTATTATGTAAATTGATGCTTGAAAATACACACTTGTCTGCCTATGAAGTTTCAATGCATGAATGTTTTTCCTCAAGTCCCCCTATCCATATTGAGTCGAAGAAGTGTTTGTTATTGTCTTTTTGTACTAGTAGGAATAATTGATAAGAGAATGGCAACAACTCTTGGGATTTCATTGGATGAATACATCACATATTGTTGGAGTTTAGCAAGTTGTTATGGCCAAATTCTATTGTTGTGACCAAAAAGCATATCTACAATTAAGGAGAACGAAAGCTCCATTGGAATGTGTATTCCGAAAAACCTTGTGAATTGCAACATTGCATACTAATAAAAAAGACATAGATAGGCTTTGGGAGGAGTTGGTCTTGTGTGTTTTTATTCAAATCCACATCCTTGGGTTTTTGGGTTTCATATTGGAATGTTTAGCATCATTACCCAATCAATGTATTATTTGTTGGGATTCATTCACTTAGTCTTTGTCACACATTTGTGCACATGTGATAAGGATCTATGGTGATTATCTGCACTAGATTCAATTCCTTGATCAACAATTGTTTTGTTTAGTTTTTTAAATTAGTTTTGTCCCTTGTTGTAGACTTTTGCTTAGGCTTTTTTAGTTATGTGGTCAAGCAAATCTTCTTTGGCATAAACAAGTTTTTTCTTTTGGGTGGCCTAATATAAATCAATGTTAACTTTAAGCTTCACAAACTAGTGGGTGATAATCTAAAAGGTAAACAATTCTAAATATGTTGTTTATACAATTTTGAACAAAATTATTCTGCAAAATTACACAATTTTATAGTGCAATTGTGCAATTATTTTATAAATTTGTAATTTTTTAAAGCATAAGGCTCTAAAACCAAGTTAATTTGGGGCTACATCTTGCATTTAGAGACCAAGTACAAGATTATAAGATATTGGTTGTAATATGTACCATTGCACTAGTATCATTCAAGTTGTGTAAGAAAATTCTATGATTATGGAATCACATAAAATATCAAACGAAAACAAGCTTTTGAAGACATATGCTGCATATGAATACACATGTGCTTCCTTTGGCATTCATTTAGTAACCAATAATCTATGTATTTAATGACCATGAATCTACCCAATTGCCATGCTAATAGTATCAATACCATGTAGTGATATGAGACAAACTTACCTTGTATTAGGTAGCATCTTTATGTAATTTTGTAATTCACAATTTTCCAAAGCTCATGAATACCAATATTCAGTATCCAACCACCAATCAACAATTAAAAAAAATTAGATTTGCAAAAAGTGTAGGCATCTTTGTGCCCACATGTAATATATGTACAAGTTGATGCAAAAGGAAATCCTTGAACCATGTAGATGGATTACACAATGGTGATCCTATAAGGAACATAAAGAATATGGGCAATAGATAACACTTGATACATTGTTGCAATGTTAATCAATAGCATTAGTGGCACAACCAACTTCACAACTTTCCCAATTGGAAAAGGTCCAACACTAAGTCCATGACTACATCATAAGCATTCTGGTGTATGCCGAATCTAGTTCATAAGCTTCAAAAAAAAGAATATTTAAACATTAATTCATATAGTACCTATACTAGATTTTTTGTTTATCTCCCCTTCCCTTTCATTAAAAACATCTATATGTCATTTGAATGCTAGAGAAAAATATATTACAATAATATGCATTCTTCGATTTCCAACAAAAAAAGACATGCGCTAAATGTTATAAATGAATTATCAAATTAAACCCGAGATATTGGATTTTAGTAAAGAAATGCAAGAACTTGGATGCAGAAGTTGAAGATGAAGAAAGTTCAATATTAACAACTTTTTAAACTGAGAACATTAGAGCTATTGCTGATCTTAAACATCAAAGCCACTACCATCTTAAACCATGTTCATAACATCAACCTTATTCATTAAAAGCATGGGAAAACACATTTACCTAAGAAAAGGGCATGCACAATTGGGAGATAAAGGTTCAAACTATAGTGTGTATAAAAAGAAGGTTAGTGGAACTTGGTTAACACCCACATGAGTCTATATCCCCCTCCAAATAGGTTTCTACTTCACATGCCAACAAATAGGCAACATCACATGTTCATTATTTACACTCATACAAGCACTATAATTGGAGGTCAACAAAGTCAAGTATGGTGTTCAAAACCATGAGGAATTTTTTTAAATGAAAAGTAGATAAATAAAAATTAGTTGATCAAATACATAATTTAGTTTAGTGGCATGCTTTATATTCTATAAATTGATGGGGGTTGTAATCAAGGTTGTTCATGTGACTCTACAAAACAATCATAAGCACAATCAATTGATGCAACGATCCCATTTAAAGACTAATCACAAAATATTCACATAATTTGGACCTACCTTTAAGAAAAAGTAATTTACTTTTAAAATAAAATCTTGATTCTTTAATATGCTACTTGTCCTTAATTGATCACCCACCACAATTTGAATATTGATGGGATCTAAGAAAAATAAAAACACTTATTGAAGGGGGCGCAAGTGAACAAAATGACACGATCTAGTGCAAGTTAGTAAACATTTGAACAATGTAAAACAAATTGTCAAATTACAACATCAAAATCTTTAAAATTAATTCTACCAATTGCAAAGTTGTAAGTTCAACGGGTTTGACATCACTTATCAAATCAAATTAGTCCAAGGTAGTTATGACCTCTTTGATTCCATCTTCTACATGGTGTAGAAGCTTGTACATAGGGTCATTACCCTGAACCCTATGGCTTGTAGGCACCATTGGGAACTTAATGGCTCTAACATTACAAATGTCCCAAACAACAACTTGAGATTTTTTCAAAAACCCATAAGAGTGCTTTGATTGTCCCCACTTTTGATAATACCTACTAGCAACTATTGTGTCACCTACATTAAATTGTTGCCCCCATGCACACTTGTAGGGTTTTTGCATAGTGTATATTGTTTTGGTGCACATCAAGATGTAAAAATCATGTATTAAATTTCTAGATGGACTTGCATTCCTTAAGTCTCTATAATCAACAACAGTCAACTCACATTAAAAATATGTTACATTAAGCCTATTTTTTGTTATATTGGGGTACATCTAAGATTAGTACAACATCAATCCTTTGCAAACATGAAATAATAACTATTGTAATAAAGAAAAGGTTTTGATCACATGGAAGTGGATTTTAGTTTCTAATTCCTACTTATTGTGCCCTGTAGCCCAAGGTTGATTCTATTGCCATCTATCACCACGTTGACACTGAAGTTGTAAAATCATTTGTGGGCATATAGTCTTAAATCCCAAAAAACCTCACAAAGTAAAATTGTTGCAACCCTAGCTTTGGGTTCACAACCAAAGCAAGGGCTTGCAAAGGTGCAGGCCGAGAGTGAAGCCCGGAAGTCACATTTTGTGCTCATGAGAATGTAGGAGATTGTAAGGGAATGATCCCACACACTCCCAAGTGGGCTTCCACTTTGGAAGTCAGAATTGCGATGGATTTCCAAATTTTCAAAGAGTAATTTCAAGGGGTCAAAACTATTGGATTGAAAATTTTCTTATACCATTGAAAATATCTTAAAACATAGATGTTTAAAATGCACTTGCATGACCCATTTGAGTACTTAAAACCCAAGTTACAACCAAAAGAATGGCCGGGAGTCAAATTGCCAATTTGACTACTGACCACTAAAAGTCATGAATCGCCCTAATTTACTTTCGTGCAGGTGGAGTGCCACATATCATTGAAATGTTTTTGACAAGGGTTGTAGCTTTGCTTCAGATCTCACCTTAATCAGAGGTTTGCACAAGAAGTTATGGCCTTCCAAAGTTCTGGAAGACTCAATTTTGGGAATTTCGTGACTTTCAACTTGGGAACCCAAAGACAAAATGACATTTGAATGTAACTCCTGTGGCTCATCACAGAGAACACTATAAGTGGGATGGTCATGGCTTCCCCCAAGTCCAAGGTCATGGTGAGTCTTGTGAGTCCGTGTGTGCCCATGGTTCGTCCATGCATCAAAAGTGTTCCAATTATGCATTAATCAACTTATTGTTTGGTTTGTGTAGGCCCGCGCAAATAATTGACCCACTTATCAATTGTCCTAGTCCCCATCCTGGAGCTCCAACATGCCTTTCTACCCTTGGAGTGTTGTGAGTTAAAGAGTGTATTCGCATTCCTTCTTTTGATGTTTCCACCTTCGGACTTGCATTTGAGTCTTACGAGGAGTTTAGGGGTGTGTCAAAAATGCCTTTTCATAAAGAATTGCAACATCAACTATAACAATGTCACCTTCACAACTTCCAATAACAAACAACTTGCAGATGTGCAAACATGTATTAGACACTACGTGGCAATCGAGTGAAGGGGCATCAAAGTTTGATATTGTTGGGGAAAAAAGAAATAAGCACACCTAACATAGTTGTGCCAAAAGTACAACCAAATAACATTGCAAACTAAAAGAAAAAATTGGTACGTAACTACCAAAAACACTTCACAACTTGCTTGCCACAACCATAATATGTGACAACAAAGTCCCAATCATGTATTGTTTTCTATAGGGCTAGGTTAGCAAACAAGCTCTTGTGTCATGGTTTATGAACATAATCCAGACAAATTAGGTGCCTTCTATTATGGAATTAATATGCATTTTAATTTTCTTTGAAAAACATAATTCATGGAATGGTGACTTTTTCAAGGAAACACATAGTGAAACAATATTCTAAATAACTTGACTCCAAAGAGGTGTTGTGAATTAATGAACTGGGCTTGAGAAATGTACTTACTTTCCATCTTTAGAAGTAGCAAAGGTAGAGATGGGCACTTCTTGCAACTTCTTATAGTTTACTTGCACTACCATGTTGAAGTATCAAATGTTGACACAAAGTTTTTACTTCTTTTCCTAGTTGTCATTATAAAGTAGAAGATTGGTGCCATCTTTTGAAAATGTGGCAAACCCATAACTTTCACCCTTCACTAATGGAAGAGAGGTGACATAGGTTCCTTTTGCAAGGTCCCAAATCCGACATCCACTATCATTTGATGTTGAGGCTAGGATTGCAACATTTAAACTAAAGTCCAAGTCTTTTATAATTGGCTTGTGTGTGTCAACTTGGTCAAGAATCACCTAAAAGGCATGATAATCACTTCTGACATTAGTATCCTGAGAATAAATTAAAAAAATGTCTTAGCTGTGTGTTAATGTTTGGCTTTCCCAATTTAAAAACACAAACTTATATCCTTAGGGTTTCACTTTTGCCAGAACACCAAGATAATTTTTTGGAAATGTAGTTACTTCAGATTTTGATAACTTTACAAACTCCAAACAATAAAATACAATCCATTCCATGAGCACAAGTTCACCTCCCCTTCAATAATAAATCCCAGACCAACTCACCAAAAAATGGAATATATAGAAGTTAAAGAAAGCAATATTGAGAGAACATTTATTGATCCACCCTAAGTGCAGAAAAAACTTTGCAAAAATAATATGAAGTTAACCACTATGTTAATTCCAATTATCCAAACTAAACATGAATTTTTTTGAAGATGAAAGCCATTTGGATTAAGGTCTGATTAAGAACACATATTATAATAATAACATATATTTCATGGAGCAAGGTTGATAATGTCATAGATTGATAAGATGTCAAAGCTTAGGTAGTGCATTACTAAGTGCCAAGAAAAAGAGGATCCCCCTTGGTAATGCAAAACAAGAACCAACCTTGGTCTTTAGGCTTTTGTGCAACTGCAATTTTTTTTTAAGCCTAGATAGTCTACAACCATAGATAATTGAATATGATTACCATAGTTCAAGACTGTACCAACATGCTAGAGTTTCTCCCAAATGTTTGCTTCCCTAAACATCATTTTGAAAACAAATGAAATACAAAGTGATGGCTATTGATAGGAAGGGTGGTAGATTTAGGGTATGAATTTGTAGGTAGATTGTTACCCAATGCGTACAAAATCTATGCATCTAACCCTAATTTTCATATATGACAAATTCATATGCACAAGCTGTAGTCTTGCAAGTCATTGAAAGCTGCATGTTTAGTGACATTGGTTTTCGTAGACATTGAAATTCATTATACAAAAGCTTAGTGTATGAAGTTTTTTATCTCAAACTCCATGGAGTATGAAAATGCAAGCAAAATGCATTATACTAGTGGGCACACAATAGAAAGTCCTTCAAAATTATTATATAAAGATTTTTAAGATGTTGTTGCTGACGACATTGAAGGTGACAATAACCTTGGCGGAACATGTTCTAAGGATTTTAGTTTTGGCTATGATTATAATTTAGGTGATGACAATTCAAAAGGTGATGGGTCAAAATGTTCTTATGAAAAATTGCAAGATTCTTGAGTGGTAAGAAACAAGAAAATGTTAGCGCCCTTCAAAGCTACTGCTAGAAAGTTGTAAGTATAATTTACTTACCAAAATTTAAATTTGTTATAGCTTGCATGGTTCTTTAATTTTCATCTTACAACTTGTCACCTTTAGAGATTCTAATGTTGATCCTCACTTGAACTTGATCACTTCTATGTTGTTTACAAGATGCAAGAATTGAAGGACAATAATAATGTCCATGTCATTTGAACTTTGGTGTATTGTTCTTATATCTTAGTTGTTTTTTTTATTATTGAATGTCCACATGGTTGAAGGTTATTGGTCTAATACAAATTTCATCTTAGAAATTCAAGGTTAAAGTACATAGCTCCCCAAGACTTTAATTGTCTTTTGCTTGTAAGTCTTTTTAGCAATGGTGGGAAAGTTTCTAAGTTGGGTTGATTTGAAATCCTTTTTTGCTTCTTACATACTATAATTTTTTTGAGGATTTTAGTTCTTACAAGCTTCTTGCTTGTTTACCCATTGAGGTTTGAAGATAGTCGATTTTTTAGAAGAAGGCAGATCTAGTTGGGTCCACTCCTTGTGTATTGCTGAAAACTTCAACCAGTCACCCTTGCACGAAAAAGTAGTAGGATTAAAAAGAAAGGTGGGGCTCCGAATTTAATGGAAATAATAAGACAATAGAAAGGCATGAGGTGAATGAAATTGCTGAAGAGTTCAGTAGGGATACAATGTTGGAAGATGAAGACTATGACATTACAACTAGTAAGTTCGACTTTCATTTCGCAATTCTTATTTTTAACATGTCATGATTTAGGTGATTCTAGAAAATGCATATTAGATTTTTTTGGAGATTCAGGTGTTGTGATGCTTGGTTCTTCTAGCATAAAATGTAAGAGGTAGATGCAACTCCTTGCCATACCAAAGAGGGCAAATATTGCCTCCCCCAAACCTCCCATCCCAAGAACTCCTACCCTTACACTACTTGTTGTGGTCCCCATAGTGCTTATTATTGAGGTTGCACCTTTGCTATAGCTTCAAGCCACTTTAGTCTAGCCTTAAGCCTCTACAACTTGGCCATGGCCAATGCCTGCTCCATGGATGCAAGTTGCATGGGCTATGCACCATGCACCATGGTTGCTTGTAGGACAACAAGCGCTAAGCCCTTCTACCCCTATCCAACCATGTGTAGGACAACAAGTAGTAGGTCTAGCTACATTTGGAAGGCTTTGGATGCAAGGACAACTAGTTGCCCATGAAGCTCCCAAGGTTACAACTACCCATGAATTTCCCAACGGTACAATTGCCGATGAAACTCCTAAGGAAACAAGTAACAGTAATGTCCCTCTTCTTTCTAGTTTGGCTAAGGTGGAGAATGTATAAATGACATATAAAAAAGATTGCAAAAAAATTGAATATGTTGCTTGTGAAGTTCGCAGAACTGTTGGGAAAAAAAAGTCAAGTTAAGGTGAAGGTGGTGGGGGTGGGGGGGGGAATTGATGGGGGTTGTGATGGAAAAAATCAATGGGATGATAGTGTTCAAACCTTGGTCCCATGGATGCTAAATGTAAGCATCATCCATTGTGATGAACAAGATCTTGACAAATTGGCCAAGTTAAGGTTGGCCTTAGACACTAAGTATGAATATCTTGAAAATGAACTTTTTGACAAGCGGTTCAAAAATGCAATAAATAGGTTTTTAAGGGGATAAAAAAAAGGTTGAAAGCAAGGTTTTCACAAGGGTTAACTATGTGCCCTATGAATATTCAACTTGACAAATGGGAAAGGTTAAAAAAATATTGGAGTACTTTGATAGCTAAGAAGAAAGTAGGATAGATGTCAAAGGCACAGAGCAAGGTTGTCAATGTGTCACATGTGGGTCGGACAAGGAAGGTAGGAAAAAAAGCTTAATTTGTATGTTGCTCTATTTGGTTCTTTATGTATTTCATTTTTTGTTCTTAGTTTGTTCACTGATTTTGTCATCCAAATAAACAACTAAATTGTAAACCTTCTAGTTTAATATTTGAGAAAGTATATGATTATGCCCTAACAAAAAAAGAAAAAGGAAGCGCAACCCTAGTGTAAGTGAGTTTGTAATAGAATTCCAATGATTAGAACAAATAGGTGGATCTTCAATAAATTGGACATTTTATGAATTCCCATCATGCTTTGAACATTATCTGCCATTGTTGTTAGAGATCCATGTTTTTAAGTTTGTTATGTAATTCATGTGGCATGCACACCTTTTTAGTTTAAGTGTAGGAATTATGAACTATTATTGGGCTACATAGGTTGTGTATGGAAGGTTGGCAACTCACATGGCCAAAATGGAGCAAAACTAAACATTAATGGAGGAAAAAAAATGCAATTGGATGGGAAGGTGTTTAATGTTCTGCTTTCCACAACAAATAATGTTGTTGTCTTAGCTAACTTCAAGACCATGATCATGAACTTCATAGGTAAAACATTGAACCCAACATCAACTACCACCCCATTTGACCCCAAGTCTGCATTAAAACACCAGGAAACACCTATTGCAGAGTTGCCATTAGTGGAGCCAACCTTGAATATTGGAGTAAGAACAATATTATATATTAGTGATGGTGCCTGTCTTATCACAAACTTTAGTGCAGATGGTGGGGGTGAGAATATAAAGACAAAGTCCAAGGAGAAAGAAGGCATTGCTAAAGATGGTCTTAGGTCCATTTAAGCAATGCCAAAAAACACAGGGCAAGAAAAAAGGGCTAGTGACCATAGTTAAGGTGTCAGTTGATGTTGTAGAATTATGGAATGAGTTGACAAATGGCTCTGAGAGTTCCAATTCTCTCACAAAAGCAAATGTAGCCTTTATTGTGCAAAAAACAAGGCATAATAAAAAAATCACCAACAAAGGGTTCTGAAGTTACATGATAAGCCATTTCATGTACTATATGTTAGGTGAGTAAAAATTTAAGTTTGAAATCCCTTTCAGTGATATTTTATAAATGTTTTTGGTTATCCATGGTGCTATGTTGAACTATGACATGTTTTTTTGTGTTGGTATGGGTGTCAAAAGTCAACATGACCACCTGCAAATACTAGAAAGGAGCTAAGAGGAAGAGTTTTGCTCCTTAGAGGAAATAATGTAGAGTGTGCTACTTTCAGATAACATGTGGTAAGCATGTTAATTTTTTTTCAAACCTTCCCAGAATTCCATTTCCTAGAATTTTCAATCTACTATACTCATTGGGTAGTAGCATAAATTTCATTATGGAGAAGAACATGACAAGTATTTGTTTTATATTGATATAAATCTAAATTTACCATTCTATAATTCAACATGTTCACATTGCTTACATCTTTAAATAAGTTAATAGAAATTTCTTAACCTCACAAGCGTATGCTCTAGCTTAAGATGTTACTTGATGCACACATTTTTTATTTTGAAAGTGCTCCACTTCTTGACTCTCACCCCACTTTGAAAATGCATCATAATGTTTTTTTTGCAAATGACTATAGTATCTAACCTTTTATGCAATGATTGCAATTTTTGTATTTGTAGTTTCATACGCAACAAGTTTTTGTCTTATTGAATCTAAAGAATGCATAGCATAAAGTTGCAATGGGGACAATTAACACCTTTTGTGGTTGAAACAACTGCCATCGTATGCCAATAGAGGAGTTATGGTTTTGAGTAAACATACAAGAGGTTTACATATCTACTCATCCTCTTATGCACCCCAATGAAATTGCTGACCCATTGTCATCAGGAGATGTTGTTGGAACTTCTGCATTATGGCATCAAAAGTAACTGAAAGCACAATAGTTGGGGTGCAATAATATGCGCGGTGGATAAAAGTGACTTATGTACATATAACTTTATTCAAAATGTTCAAAATGTCAATTTTTGGCAATGTAGTGTTGGATTCAAACTTGGTTATGGAATGGTGCACACACTTGCATTTATTGGTTTTGTTTTGATTTTTGTTTTGATTGTATTAAATATAAAACATGTGCAATTTAATGCATGTATGGGTGTGTAGTTGTATTTGATCCATGATATACTTGTAGCTAAATTAAAAATAGATACAACCAATTGTATATTTCCAAATGCAATCCATTGCAACACACATTGAAGTTGCATAAACAACTAAATGAGCATTGCAACTACATTTGCAATTAGACCAGAACCTCATCGTCCACTAGTATAGTCATATATACAACTATAAAACATGTCATTTTCTAGTTGTATCAACCACTATGTTTATATGCCACATCACTAATTTAGTTGTATGAAAAGCTATGTCACATCATCAACTTAGTCACATGAACAGCTATTCTACTTCACCAGTTTAGTCATATGAATAACTGTCATGTCACTACACTATTCATATGAATAACTATAATAACAACCACACAATTATTGACATGGCAATTATATAGTTGTAAGTATAGCTTTACAAACTATTTTAATTTAACCATGTCAAATGCCAATTCATAATCTTACTTGCCACATCATCAACACACTCATCCACTTAGACAATCCAATCACCTTTTGATCTACCCATTGGATTCCATGTGGCTGTAATTTGCCCGAAACGACTTAATCATTTTGGACTCCATGTCATGTCCACAACAACTAGGTGTGCATTACAACTTGTCCCGCACGACTTTGCTAGTCCTAGTCATTTTTATCCTAAACAACTAAATATTGAGTTGTAAAAATAATTTTTTTTCCCAAAATCTATTAGTGAATGGAATGCATGTGCCTTGAAAACCTCAACAAAGAAACAATTTTTTTGGCAAGCTACAAATTATAACCATTGAAAAAACTAATTTCGCCTTCAAAATTATGTTTCGAGCACATTTGATCTTGGTGTTCTTGGCTATTTGTGTGCATTTGTAGTTGTTGGTTGTGATGAATTTCACCTACAACCATAATAGAAAAACCCAAAAACTTGTCATTTAGTTGGCTCATAATAAACCTACAAGCTTTTGCAAACAACGTGCAAGCCCTAGATTTTGGGGTTACATGGTAGCTTTCAAAAATGTGAAAAATCACTATGTACAAAGAATAGTGTATCTTGAAGCGTTTTTGCAACAGCTTGCAAACTATCAAGGTCATGGTTGCTTGTTGATTTTGCAAGATTTAGGATTTTTTGCAACAACTTGTAAACTTTCAAGGTTGCGATTGCTTGTTGATTTTCAAGTTTTTTGAAGAAAATACAAGTTTATGTTCAATGTTTTCTTGACGATGACCAAGATTGGTTTCATTTCTAGTTCAAATGTTGATCTAGGAACAAAGATGCCCAATACAAACAATTATGTCTTCATGCGGAGTTGGAACATGTGAAGAAATCTGTCACAAAATTTGAATTTTGTTTCATTCACATCCCTCCAAATCAATTTATTAAAACTGTCCATTTAATGCATGCCACATGGTTCTCCACACAGTAGTTAGTCCTTCCCAAGCACAACAACCTTGGTGATGGTGGCTCCTTATATCATGAATGTACCCAAATATTCATTATTATCCTTCACAATATTTTTGATTTGGAAGAAATAAAATTTGAAAATTTCAACATTTTTGAAAATAATATAATTAATGTTGAATTTGCCAGGGTACTAGGTTAATATCGTATTGTAATCCAAAAACTTTGTGATATAAACCCTTAATAGGAAGAAAACTCAAGGGTTGGACATTATCTATTGAGTGGGTGGAACCCCTTGGATGAATGAGTGGGGGGGGGGGGCGGGGGAGGGCTGGGGGTTTGTCACAAGTTCCAATGTCAACAAATTCCTAGAGTTGGTTGAAACAAAGAAAAAAATCATAACATGTTAATAGCCAAAGCTCCACACATTTGTTGGAAAGGGGGTAAACATGTAACACAATTATCAAATCATAGACCCACACTTTTAAGATAATCTTTACTAGCACAAAGTAGCCAAAACCTTGTCACACTAAATAGGAATTGACACAAAAGCTATTATTGTAAGAAAACAATATTTGTGCAGCAAAAACCAAAAAACTAGTACTTTTACACTTTTTATTCCTAATTTTTTTTTTCCCCACATAATATAGTTATGGTTCCAAGAAAGTGAGACTTGAAAGACATATGTTGAAGCTCCCCAATGCTTAGGGGTTAAGATGAGTTGCGAAAAAATTATGCATTAATCACAAATTTTAGCACATTCCAATTTTATAGTTATAAGCCTTTCCTCTTTTACCACGAGTCAAAAGTACATACCACATTCATTCCAATTTGTGCAATCCTAAAATCCAAAAAAAATAGAAACAAGTTCCAATTGATTAGTGGTTTACAAGACTATGGTAGATCCATCATTTGCACCTAA
>Ga0116228_10002788_pt1 | contig 15187 bp, 9 predicted proteins | sample S1TSphfallax_2_FD_89694 | JGI IMG/M metagenome (GOLD analysis project Ga0116228, IMG submission 89694) | Host-associated microbial communities from peat moss isolated from Minnesota, USA - S1T2_Fc - Sphagnum fallax MG | ecosystem: Host-associated > Plants > Peat moss > Unclassified | place: USA...
ACCATCCACGCCACCGCCAGCAACGCCGGCGCGCTCGACCTCAAAATGGTCCCGGAACGTCATAATGCGGTGAAAATCCTGCTGCTGCTCGATATCGGCGGCTCGATGGACGACCACGTCAAAATCTCGCAGCAGCTCTTCTCCGCCGTCCGCACCGAATTCAAACACCTGGAATATTTCTATTTCCACAACTGCGTCTATGAGCGCGTCTGGAAGGAAAATCGCCGCCGCGACGAAAGCAGCCTCTCCACCAGCGAACTGATGCGTACGTACGGCCGCGACTACAAACTCATCTTCGTCGGCGACGCGACCATGAGCCCCTACGAAATCATCCAAGCCGGCGGCAGCGTGGAACACTGGAACCCTGAACCCGGCCGGGTGTGGATCGAACGCCTCACGAGCCACTTCCGCAAATCCGCCTGGCTCAATCCCTCCAAGGAAGATTTCTGGCGCTACACCCACTCCATAGAACTGCTGCGTCAAATTCTGGAAGGCCGCATGTTCCCCCTGACGCTCACGGGCCTCGACGACATGACCCGAGAGCTATCCCGCTAACTACCGAACCCCGATGGTGCGTTGCTCTTCGCAACGCACCATCGCCCGCCGACTATGCACAGCCAGCTTACAAGGTAGCCCCCTTGACCCGAACATTGTAGCGATCTGGACAACAAAGGCCTTCTTTTTGAAAAAAGAAGGAAAACTTTGACATCATGTACTTTCCCTAGTGGAATCTTCTGCTAATAAAATTAAATGAAAGAGAATGACGCTCCGCGATCCGTATAGTGCCATTGACGATGTTCTGATTCCGTGGGCCAAGTCTCGCGCCATCAGGGTGTCAACTCTTTACGGAGACGATATAGTACGCTGCTTTTGGGTATATGATCAGCATGGCAATCAGCGTGCTCAATTGTGGTTGGGGGTACCGAATACTCTCAATGAAGTAACCTTATACGTTGCCGAATTTAAGCCAGAGCTGCCCGCAAAATGGGGAGAGAAGTTGCAGTGCTCGGTTTCGCTCAAAGACCTCGCAGCTAAGCTGGATGAATTTAGCGCAGCAGCACATAAGTGGGCTGGCGATGGAGCCTTTACGTAAACCTAATCCGCAGAGTTGTAGCGCGGAAGAGCGCGGCGAGATCCGCATCTGGGTCGGGAACGCTTAACCGCGCGTTTGGCACCGTGAAGTCTGGCTGTGCCAACCAGGCCAGCGCCGCAGTAGCAAAGCCCTGGCCACCCTCAACGGCCAGACCATGGCAGTCGGAAACATGGGGCGATAGACGGGTGGGGTGGGCGTTTTATTCAAAGGACGTGTTATTCTTTGAATAAAAGAACCAAAAGAACTTTTGCGGCTTTGGTTCCGCGCAAGCCGACGAACCAGACGCAAGGTCGCTACAGGGCAGGCGCAAAAGTTTTTTGCTTCTTTTTTTCAAAAAAGAAGTCTTCCTTCCTTACTTCTCCACCATCCCCAGCGCGCGCGCATAAACCAACTTCCGCGGCAACCCTGTCGCCGCCGCTACCCCGGCCGCCGCCTCGCGCACGCTCTGCGTCCGCAGCGCCTCCACCAGCAGCGCATCCATGTCCGCCGCACTCACGGCCGTATCCGCCGCATCCGGGGGGCCCACCAGCAGCGTCACCTCACCGCGAGGCGCCGCCGCCTCGCACCGCGCCGCCAGGTCCGGCAAAGTCCCGCGCCACACTTCCTCGAACTTCTTCGTCATCTCCCGCGCCAACGCCCCGGCCCGCGCGCCGAACAACTCCGCCAGATCGGCGAGCGTCTCTGCGCACCGATGCGGCGCCTCGTAAAATATAAGTGTCGCCGCCAAACCCGCCTGCTCGGCCGCGCGCAGGCGGCGGAGCACCACCAGCCGCGCCGCCTGTTTCGGCGGCAGAAACCCGTGAAACATGAACGGATGCGGCGGCAACCCCGACAACACAAGCGCCATCACCGCCGCGTTCGCGCCCGGAATGGCCGTCACCGCCACTCCCGCCGCCACCGCTGCCCGCACCAGCCGGTAGCCCGGGTCCGACACCAGCGGCGTGCCCGCATCCGACACCAGCGCCACCATCGCGCCATCCCGCACACGCGCCAGAATGTCCGGGATCGCCCGGTCCTCATTATGGTCGTGCAGCGAGGATGTCCGCGTCGACACGCCGAAATGCCGCAGCAAATGGCCGGTCGTCCGCGTGTCCTCGCACAACACCAGGTCCGCCGCCCGCAACGCCGCCAGCGCGCGCGCGGACACATCGCCGAGGTTGCCGATGGGCGTGGAAACCAGCACAAGGCCCGCAGATTTCAGCAGGCTAGGCGCATCAATCTCGGGTGCGGATGGGGAAGCACATGAAAATTCAGTCATATTTCGGCGGTCTGGGTCTGCTGCTGCTCTCCGCATGCGCCGGAACCACGGCGCCCGCAACGCCGCCGCCCGGCCCGCCGCTCGCCGCCGCCCCGCCCCCCGGCCCACCGCGCGTCGCCATTCTGCTGCCGCTCTCTGGCCCCCGCGCCGAACTCGGCGCCACCCTGCTCAAAGCCGCCCAGATGGCGCTGGCCGTTCCCGGCGCCCCCCAGCTCGACGTCAAGGACACCCAGGGCGACCCCACGCACGCCCAGCTTGTGGCCCAAGAGGCCATCGATGCCGGCGACCGCCTGATCCTCGGCCCGCTGACCGCCGAGGAAACGGAATCCGTCGGTGGCGTCGCCCAACCCGCCGGCGTGCCGGTGCTGGCCTTCACCTCGGACCCCGCCGCCGCGTCCGGCGACGTCTGGACGCTGGGCCTGACGCCCGGCCAGCAGATGCGCCGCCTGGTGCTCGCCGCCCGCGACGACGGCCGCCAGCATCTCGCCGCCGTATTGCCGCAAGGCGCGCTCGGCGACGCGCTGCAAAGCGCGTTCACCCAGGCCGCCGCCGAAGCCGGCATGGCGCCGCCGACCATCCAGCGCAGCGACCCGGGCGTCGCCGGCTTCACCGACGGGCTGAAAACCATTTCCAACTACGAAAGCCGCCGCGGTGAACTCGCCGCTCGCATCAAGGCGCTGCAGGACCAGTCCGACCCGGCGGCCCGCGCCCAGGCGGCCGCACTCGCCGCCAAGCCGGTGCAGCCCGTGCCGTTCGACGCGCTGCTGATCGGCGAAAGCGGCCCGACGCTCGAACAGGCCAGCGACGAGCTCGCCGCATTCGACATTGTCTCGCCGCAGGTCCGCGTGCTCGGCCCCGCTTTGTGGTCGCAACAAACCGCCCGCCTCGGCCGCTTCGCCGGTGCGTGGTACGCCACGCTCGACCCCGCCGCGCGCACCGAGTTCGCTGCCGCCTACCAACTGAAATACGGCATTGCCCCGCCGCCGATCGCTGATTTCGCGTTCGACGCCGCCGCCATCGCCCGCGTGCTCGCCGCCGACCACGACTTCTCGCCCAACGCCATCACCCGCGCCGAGGGTTTCACCGGCGTCGATGGCGCCGTGGTGCTGCTGCCCGACGGCCATGCGCGGCGCGCGCTCGCCGTCTACCAGATCGAACCGGGAGGCTGGTCCCATATCGTCTCGCCGGCGCCGCAGGACGTGACGCAGCCAGGGTCATAGAAGGAAGTCAGACGTGTTCTTTTTTGAAAAAAAGAACCAAAAAACATTTGACTGTTTGGCCACGCGCACGGCGACGCGGAGTACGACCCAGTCGATCCGAGCGCAGGAGCAAAAGTTTTTTGGTTCTTTTTTTCAAAAAAGAACACGTCCTTAGAACATGCAACTCGCCCTGCTCCGCGTCACCGCCGCGGTCGCCGGCATGCCGGTGCTCGCGCTGGTGCTGCTGGTCAGCGCCGGCGCCGCTGCTCCCGTGCCCGCGCTGCTGGCCGCCATCGCCGTCATTGCTGCCGCGTTCGGCCTCGCGCTGGTGTGGACGCGTGATCTGCGCGCGCTCGCCGGCCTGCTGCACCAAGCCGGCAGCGGCGGTGGGGCCGGCCGCACCCCGGCGCCGCTCTCGCTCTCGCCCGAAATCCTCGGCGAACTGGCCTTCGTCAGCCAGGCGCTCGGCGCCCGCGCCGACGAGGTAGACCGTCTGCGCCGCGCCGAGGAGAGCATCCTGGAGCGGCTGCCCGACCCGCTGATCGTGCTCGGCGCCGACCGCAGCGTGCGTCGCGCAAACGCGGCCGCCCGCATTGCGTTCGGCGGCGACATCGCCGCGGTGCTGCGCCACCCGGAACTGCGGGCTGCCATCGACCGCGCGCTCGCCGGCGGCGTAGGCGGCACGACGCAGGAGGCCGACGTGCGCATGCCGGTGCCGGTGCCGCGCGAAGTCCATGCCACCGTTGCCCCGCTGGACAGCATGCTCGCTGGCGGCGCTGGCGCTTTGCTGGTGCTGTCGGACCGCACCCGCGAACGCGCGCTGGAGCGCACCCGGGCCGATTTCGTCGCCAATGCGAGCCACGAGCTGCGCACGCCGCTGGCCAGCCTGATCGGCTTCATCGACACGCTGCGCGGCCCCGCCGCGGACGACCCGCCGGCCCAGGCCCGCTTTCTCGATATCATGGGCGCGCAGGCCGCGCGCATGAATCGGCTGATCGACGACCTGCTCAGCCTGTCCCGCATCGAGCTCACCGAACACCAACCCCCCGGCGATCTGGTGGACCTGGTGGACCTGGCCACACGTATGCTGGCGTCGTTCGAAATCCGCGCCCGCGACCGCCGCGTGAGCATGGATTTCGCGGTGGACGAAGGCCTGCCGCTGATGACCGGTGACGCCGGGCAACTGGAGCAGGTGCTGCAGAATCTGCTCGATAACGCGCTGAAATACGGCCGCGAGGATGGCGTGGTGGGCCTGGCACTGCGCCGCGCCGCACCCGGCGGCCGCTGGCCGGCGCGCCCCGGCGTAGTGCTCTCGGTCGCCGATGACGGCCCCGGCATTCCGCGCACCCATCTGCCGCGCCTGACCGAACGTTTCTACCGCGTCGATTCCGGCCGCTCCCGCGCCATCGGCGGCACCGGCCTCGGCCTCGCCATCGTGAAACACGTCATCAACCGCCACCGCGGCCAGATTCTGATCGAAAGTGAGGAAGGTCATGGCGCCACCTTCTCCGTGTGGCTCCCCCTGAACGAGTAAAAGCTTTTTGCTTCTTTTTCAAAAAAGAAGGCCTTTCTTGCTTCGGGAATTTGCTTCAGGCGGAGACCAGCGTGGTCAAGATCGAACATGTAGAACGTGTCACCATCGTTACCATCGACCGGCCGGCGCGGCGCAACGCGGTGGATGTGCCGACCGCGCGGGCCCTGTTCGATGCTTTTGCGGCGTTCGATACGAACGATGCGTTCGACGTGGCGATCCTCACGGGCGCGGGCGGGAATTTCTGTGCCGGCGCCGATTTGCAAGCCGTCGCCGCCGGCGAGCAACGCGACCTGAACCCCGCGCTCGCGCTGGGACCGATGGGGCCTACGCGCATGCGCCTGGGCAAGCCGGTCATTGCCGCCATCGAGGGCTTTGCGGTTGCCGGCGGCCTCGAACTTGCCGCGTGGTGCGACCTGCGCGTGGCCGGCGCCGGCGCTACGCTCGGCGTATTCTGCCGCCGCTTCGGCGTACCGCTGATCGACCTCGGCACGATCCGGCTGCCACGCCTGATTGGCCAGGGCCACGCGGCTGACCTGATCCTGACCGGCCGCCCGGTCGGCGCCGCTGAAGCGCTGTCCATGGGCCTGGTCAACCGTGTCGTCCCTGACGGCACGGCGCTCGCCGCCGCCCTATCGCTCGCCCGCGGCCTCAGCGCCCTGCCGCAAGGCGCCCTGCGCGGCGACCGGCTTTCGATGCTGGAGCAATGGGACCTGGACGCCCCAGCGGCGATTGCCAACGAAATCCGCCACGGCGCCCGCGCGCTGGGCGAAGGCGTGGCCGGTGCGGCACGATTCTCGGCCGGTGCCGGCCGCCACGGCGCATCGCCGTAAGGTGCGCTTCACCGAACCCGCCAACGCCAGAGCCGCGGGCAAGATGCGTCGCGCCACGCACAGCAACGGCGTGGCACACCACGCCGCGATAGCGTATGCACCGCGCGCTGCGGCCCTAACACACTGCGAGTTCCATGATGCACCTCTACGTCTATTCGGACGCCAAGCCAGCCCGAGTAGCCGCCCGGCTGTGGAAAGACGGATTGCGGAACCTTCTTGACTCGAAAGAGTCTGCCGATGCCACGCACGAGGTCGACATCGTCGCGACGCTGGACGCGCTCGCCGCCCAGCGCACCGCGGTGCCGGACGCCACATTCGTGGTGTCCGACCCGGTGCGCCGCACCAGGCGGCTGGCCAATTTCATGCCAACTGCCGCCGGCGCCGCGACATCTTCGTGGCAGGACGCGCTCGGCATCGACGCCGCTGCGGCGGTGCCGCATTTGCCGAACCTGGCCAGCTTCGCGCTGCGCGGCAAGCCGCGCCTGCTGGACCAGTTCCGCGAGCAGGAACACAAAAGCAAGCCGCGTCGCATTGTCGTGTTCCTGACGCCACTGCAAAGCATGCTGCCGTCGAAGGGGTTGGAACGCTATCGCGGCTATCATGATTTCTTCAAATGGGAACTGGCCGATTATCTCGACGACGCGGCGTCCGACGCCAACCCGCATTTCCTGTCGCTAGCCGAACAGCCTGATAGCGGCTTCGATGTGCAGGATATTCTGCTGCGCATGCGCCGGCACGCGCAGGCGCAGGCGCATGCGTTCGCCAAAGTGGATGAGCTCGCGTCGATCGTCGCCAATGCCGACCATTTCATTACCGACGACCGCAATTACGCGTTCATGGCCCGCGGCATCGGCGTGCGCACCGTGCTGCTGTCAGACCGCCCGGCGCGCGAGGACGCAGACGCGGCTTTGTTCGGCCCCGGCTATATCGAGCCCTACACGGTATCGCGCGATATCTTGCACCACCGTTTTGCGCTGCTGGAAAACTGGCTCGAAGACACCGATCTGTTGGCCGCCGCCCGCGCCGCGGCCGCCGGTGCGCTGACCGGCCCCGACCATCTGTTCGTTTCGTAAGGGCCGACCGCATGAGCAAGGTTATCTGCCTGGGCTATTTCGGCCGCGGCAATTCCGGCGACGAGGCGTTCAAGCTCGCGCATGAATGGTTGCTCGGCGCCGAGAATATCGAGTTCCACAGCGCGCGCATGACCGCCGAGCAGGTCGCCGGCCGCCCGGTGATCCTGGGCGGCGGCGACGTGGTCGCCCCGTTCTTTCTCGATTGGGTGCCGCCGGGCACGCCGTTCTCGATGGTTGGCGTCGGCCTGAAATATGAGCAATCCAGCATCCGCGCGCTGGAGGAACGCGGCAGCGATCTGACATTTTCATGGTATCGCAACAAGATCGACGTGGAGCTGACGCAGGCCGCCGGCATGAAGAGCGCCTATATTCCGGACATCGTGTTCAGCCTGCGCGAGCACCGGGAGGAAATTCCCCCGCGCCTGATGGAAAAGCTGATGTCCAACATCGGCAACCCGACCGCCATCGTATGCCTGGCCGACCATTTCAACAACCGCGTCGAATCGCAGGATCCGCGCCTGTGCGCGTATCTCGAATATATGAAATGGGAACTGGCCGCGGCTCTCGACACGCTGTCCAAGGACACGAAGATCGTATTTTTTCCGCTGTCGGTCTACGCCAACCACCAGGATGCACGGCTGCATTACGAAGTGGCCAAGCGCATGAAGCGGCGCAAATACGTCACCGAAATCCGCGAATCGATCCCGCCGGGCCTGGCGATTTCGATGTTCCGCCGCGCCGACTATGTCATTTCGATGAAGCTGCACGGTAACATCTATGGCCTGCTGACCGAGCGCGCCTGCGTCAATATCGGTATCGGCCGCAAACAGACCAAGCTGTATGAGGAGGCCGGGCTGCAGGCCATTTCGCTCGACCCCTATAGCTTCACCAAGGACCGCTTCCTCGCGGCGCTGGAGCAATCGAAGAGCGACGCGGTGCGCAAGAAGATATCCAAGCTCGCGCTGGATAATTTCAAGGCGTTGAAGGCTTTCCGTGCGCAGATCAGAGATTATGTTGGTTTGGGGAGTGAAGAGGAAAAGAAAAAGTAAGCGTTCTTTTTTGAAAAAAAGAACCAAAAAACTCTTGTCTGTTCGGCACCGCGCAAGGTGACGCGGAGGACGACCCAGTCAATCCGGACGCAGGAGCAAAAGTTTTTTGCTTCTTTTTTAAGAAAATAAGTCTTTCTTCCTTCTTGGGGGCGAAGTTGATGACGGCAAAGCGCTTTCACCTCGGATGGTTCACCCCGTTCGGCACCACGGCGTGGGACGATCCGCTATCCCGCAGCGAGGAGCCATGGGACGGCAAATTCTATGTCGACATGGCGCAGGCGCTGGAGCGGGCCTGTTTCGACCTGATCATGCTCGAGGATTCGCTGAGCATTTCCGATGTGCATGGCGGCAGCATGGCGGCCTATTTGCGGCATGGGCTGATGGCGCCGAAAAACGACCCGGCACCGCTCGCGGCCTTGATCGGCGCGAGCACCAGCAGGCTCGGGATCGTATCGACATTATCCACGCTCGCCTACCCGCCCTTCATGCTGGCGCGGCTCTGTTCGACGCTTGACCATATATCCCATGGCCGGTTCGGCTGGAATATCGTGACCAGCGCCACCGAGGCGACGGCGCATAATTTCGGCCTGCATAATCTGCCGCCGCGCCAGGAACGCTACGACATGGCAGACGAATATGTCGAGTTGGTCAAGCAACTTTTTGACTCCTGGGACCCGGATGCTGTGGTGCGCGACCATGCGACGCATACCTACGCCGATGCGGCGAAAGTGCGGGCGCTGAATTTTCAGGGTAAATATTTCCGTTGCGCCGGGCCGCTCAATACCGTGCGGTCCCCGCAAGGGCGCGTGGCGTTTCTGCAGGCCGGCGGATCGCCGCGCGGGCGCCGCTTTGCCGCCACCCACGCGGATTGCATCGTCGCGTTCGCCGGCGGACCGGCGGGCATGAAGGAATATCGCAACGACGTGCGCGCGCGGGCCACCGCCGCGGGACGCGACCCGGACCAGATCAAAGTGTTGTTCCTGGTAGCGCCGATTCTGGGCCCGACGATTGCCGCCGCCCAGGAGCGCGAAGAACGTGAATATAGCACTGATTCCTTTGTTGAAGCGGCATTGGCGCTATTCGGGTCGCTGACGGATATCGATTTGTCGAAATTCGACCTGGATGCCGAACTTCCGCACATGACAACCAACGGCGAACAGGGCGCGCTGGATACGTTCGGGCAATGGGGCAGCGGCAAAACCCTGCGGCAACTGGCCAAGGAAAGCGGCACGTCATCTTCCGTGCGGCTGGTGGGAACGGCGGAGAGTGTCGCCGACGAGATGGGCGCCATCATGGAGGATGTGGGCGGCGACGGATTCCTGATCATTACGCCGCTCATGCGTATCAGCCGGCGCTATCTGGGCGAAGTGACCGAAGGGCTGGTGCCGGCGTTGCAGCGGCGCGGCCTGGTACGGGAGCAATATACGCGGACGACATTGCGGGAGACGTTGCTGGAGTTCTGAAAAAAGAAAGACGTCCTTTTTTCAAAAAAGCAGCAAAAAACTTTTGCTCTTTCGTTGCCATACCCTGGCCGTTCTTGACGGAACCAAACGAGGAAAAGTTTTTTGGTTCTTTTCTTTCAAAAAAGAACACTTTCTTCCTACCATGACACACGCAGCAACCGCGTTGCCACCGTAGCTTCCATACAAGGCTCAATCCGCAGCGTCGTAATGCCGTCCGCTGTCTCCGCATAAGCAAGCACGATCGTCAATTCATTCAATACCCCGGCCGGGCGCAGACTATCCACCGGCAAAATGAAGTTGAATTGCGGGCCGGCCGCGACAAAGCGCCCGATAAACGCGCCATTGAGGTAAAAGAGCGCGTCCCGATCCGCCGCAAAAGCAAGCCGCCACGGCACCACCCACCCTGTCGTCTCCGGCAGGCGAAAATTGCCCCGGCACCACGCAAAGGCTGCCGCGGTCGGCGCACCCGATGCCTCGGCCCCAGTCGCCACCGCCTTCGCCGCTGGAAACAGAAATGCCGGATCAAGCGCCCGATCGCGCATCGGTGGCGGCCGCATTTGCACGTCCCAGATCGTCGGCGGACCATTGCCGGCGCTGCCGGCGCGCACGCTCTGCATGCCATTCAATTCGATCAGCCGTGCCGTTTCACCGAATTCGTTGCTGCCGAACTGCTCATAAGAAATCTCAATCACGTTCTTCCCAGGCCGTAGAATGCCCTTAAGCTGATCCCTTGCCCGCACCACAACAAAACGATCCGCCACCGACGCCACTGGCACGAATGTGCCATTGATGAAGACTTTCTTCGGATTTATACCATAAGCTGTAATGAAAATTTCATCCTCACCCTGATATGTAAAGTCCGTGCGGTATTTCACATAACCGTACGGTACCGGCGCGAGCTCATCGAGCGGCTTTTCGGTCACCGAAATCCAATGCCCATCCTTGCTATCGAGACGGTCGAGCCAAACCGACAGTGACGCGATGCCGATAGCGTGCGCGGGCGGCCCCGGAATAGTCAGCTCAACCCGCGCGAAACCGGTATCTGCATCATATGCAACCGGCACCGAAACCCCATCAATCATGATCGAGGAAGGCGGGCTGGCGACGAGAATGTCCAGCACATGCATCCCAGGTAAATATTGCAGTTCCATGGCACCTTCGTCCGATGCCGCGAGGAAATAGGCATCCGACAAAAATGCCAGATCGACATCACCGGCGCGGACCACCCAACTGCGCAGGGCCATGTCGCGCGGCAACCCGATCACGCGCACGCCGTCGGCAATGCGCAACGACAAGGGCGCGGCGCCCAGGCGAACACCGACCACCAGGGCCGCACGCGCCTGATCCCACATCACATATTCCGTATCGCCACGCACGTCGTGGGCGCGATCGGCCGCCACGGCAAACTCCACCAGGCTGCCGATATCGTCATAGATCAACACAAAGTTCTCGCGGCCATGGCGCCCCTGCGCAAGCACTTCGGCGGTCGAATAATGCCATGTGGGACCGCCGAGCTCCACCTGCACCGGCATGATTTTCATCGCCCGCGGCCCAATGGTCAGTTGCCCATGCAGCGGCACGTTGAAGCGCGACGCCGATCGCGGATCGCTGACATTCAGCGAAAAATGATGCTCGCTCTCGGTGTTGGCGCGCACGAACAGAAGCGCGCTGCCATGCGCCTGCCGGCATACCAGTGTCACATCAGGATGCGTCGACCGCGCCCCGTCTGCCACCATTCTGGACCGTGTCAGCAAGCTACCGAACAGCTTGAGACATGCGCCGACACCATGCACGACATAATATTTTTCCCATAATCCGCCGCCTTCACGGATGGGCGCGGCGAAATCATATGTCGTGGTGACAGTCTTGGCGCCCCAGTCGAAATTGGTCCCGCCCCAGCCGAGATAATAATTGAAATACGTCACGCCCTGACTCAGAATCGTCTTCGTCAGCGCGTTCAGCTCGGTGGCGTCCGCGCCATCCTCGTCTTCCGCCAGCTTCCCCTCGAACTTGCTATAATAGCCGGTGCCGAGTTCGGCCACGGAAAGCGGCGCCGCCGGCTCCTCGGCGCGCATCTTGCGCAAGCTGGCCTGCACCGCGCGGTCGGACAGGCCGACCTTTTCCTCCATGGTCATCGGCGTTCCAGGCTTCGGCAGCTCATTGTCGGTGAGGAAGCTCCAGCGCGGATAGAAATCGCACGCATCCAGGATGCGCGCCATGTCCGGATCGGAGCGGTCGCGCACCACGCTGCTGACATTGCTGATCAGCGGCACATCGATCCCGCCCTGCCAGGCCAGCTGCGCGAGGAAGCGGATATATTCGCGCTGCTCCGGCAACGGCACATCGGTAAAATCAATTTCGTTCTCAATTTGCATCATGATCACCGGCCCGCCTTCGGTGATCTGATATCGTTTGATCACCGGCAGAACGTGATCGTACCAATGTTTCGAGATCGCGAGACTCTCTGGATGCATGCTGCGCACTTGGATGCGCCGCGCGATGACGTAGGCGGGAAAACCGCCCCGCTCGAACTCCGCATCCACGTAAGGCCCCGGTCGAAGGATGACGAACAGGCCGAATTTCTGCGCCATATCGAGGAAATGTTCGAGCTCGGAGAAATCGAACTGGCCAGGCGTGCGTTCGTGGTAATTCCAGAACACGTAACTGTCGACGGTGTTGAAACCCGCCTGGCGGATTTTGCTGAGGCGGTCCGCCCATGCGCTGGGCCGCACGCGCGGATAGGGACATTCCAGGCTGAAGATGAATGTATCGACGCCGCGGATGGTGAAACAGTCGGAATCGTAGCGGATAATGTCGGGGCGGGGGAACAGCTTCGCCGCGTTCGCATGACGCGGCAGCAGGACCGAGGCGGCGGAAAGAGCGAGGAGGCTACGGCGCGTGACGGTCATGGTGTGCCCCAAAGACGGAGAGGCCAGCGTCTGCGTGCCGCGTACGGCGCCCCTGGCCTGCGCACCCTACCTGAACTTGAAACTCACTTCACCCCCCACCAGACGAGGTTGCCCCACCACCTGTTGGATCAACCCGAACGGACTTCCTAAATCCAGCGCATAATTCAAGTAGTGCGTGGCGGTTACATTCCTGGCGAACGCCGCGACCCGCCATTTCCCGTCTCCACTCTGATATTCCGCGCGCAGATCCAGCAGCCAATAGGCCGGCTGCGTCGTCAGCGGGTCGTTGCTGCTGTCGAAGAACTGCAACGTGCGGTACGATGCCTGGCTCGAAAGCTCGATCCGGTCGCCATTTGCAAGCGGTATGGCATACACCGCTGAAGCGGCCAGGGTAAAGCGCGGCGCCAGCGGAAATTGTTTGCCCGTATAGGTCACCGCGGCGCTCGTGCCGGCGCCATTGACGAAAGTCCCGAGCGCCGTATCAAGATATCCCAGGCTCAGGCCCAACGTCAGCTCCGGCAGCGGCTTCACATCCAGCTCGGCATCGATCCCCTTGATCGTCGCAAGCGGGGCATTGGTCAGCACATTCACCGGCAAGCCGCCATTCGCTGCCGCCGGAACGAGATTGAATATCTGCAAATCATGATATTGATAATAGAATCCGGCGGCATTCACCCGCAGCCGGTCATTCAGGAAACCGGATTTTACCCCAGCTTCGTAGGATGTAATAGTCTCCGGCCGGATCGGCTGCAATTGCCGGAATGCAACCGCCGGGTCGCTGTCCAGCAAGCCGCCATTGAACCCGCCACTTTTGAAACCCGTCGTCAGGCTGGCATATGTCAGCAGGCCCGGGCGGATCGTATAGCTCAACGCGGCCCGGCCGGAGGTCGCAGCGTTCGCCAGGTGGCGGATAAAATGATAAACCGGCGCCAGCGGGCCGAACGCCCCGGAGGGCGCATTCACACCTTCGAGCGAGAGAAACCCGGCCGCATCGAAATCTTTCGTCTCGTATGTATAACGGCCGCCCAGCGTCAACTGCAAGCCATCCAGCAGCGTGATGTCAGTCTGCACATAGCCGGCCGACGAATTGGTGGTCTGGCGATCCGCCACCGCGGCGATTTCCGCGGCACCGTCGCCAGCGCCGGTTCCGAGAAAACCGTCCAATCCGACCAGCACATCACCGACCTGCGCATCGAGCAGGCTTTCATGCAGATATGACAGGCCGGCGAGCCACGTCCATCCCGGCCGCCCGAAATTTGCGCGCAGTTCCTGGCTGATCTCCTGCGACTTGGCAATGTAGTTCAGTTCGAGCAGTTGATACGGCTCCGCGTCGGTATCCTCCGGCTGAAAACGGTTGGACGATTCGACCGCGGTGATCGACGTCAGTTTAATATCGTCCAGATCATAATTGACGCGCGCATATCCGCCGGTGCCGCGCACCTTCAGCTTCTGGTCGCGATTATAGTAGCCCTCATAGAGATTGCCCGGCGACTTATAGCCGTAAAAATCGACGCACTGGCCGGTCAGCACCGCGTCGGTCGCGCAGGGCGGCCCGAACGCCGATTGCAACGTGCCAAGCTGGTGATATTCGTCCGGACGCCGATCAACCAGGCCGCCATGCAGATTTAGATCGATATCCAGCTCGTCGTTTGGCTTGATCGCGAGCTGGCCACGCCAGGCATAGTCGTTGGCGCCATTGGTTGTCTTGCCGTCGGTCTCATCATGATAATAGCCATCGGAATAATTATGCACGACAGCGATGCGGCCGGTGACGCCTTGCGCAATCGGTCCGTTGACGACGGTCTCGGTGGTCCACGTATTATAGGAGCCGTACGTCGCATCCTCGGTGGCATAAAATTCGTCGGTTGGCCTGGCAGCGACGTAATTGATCGCGCCGCCATTCGCGTTGCGGCCATACAACGTGCCTTGTGGCCCTTTCAGCACCTCGATCCGATCGAGATCGAACGTCTGAAATGTTTGTGATGCAGGCGCGCTCATATACACATCATCGATATAAACCGCGTTCGGGCCTGCATTGTTCGAATTATAGTCGTTCAGCCCAACGCCGCGGATCGTGATATCCGGCTGGTTACCGCGGCCGGACGGCAGGCCGATCTGCACATTGGCGACATATCCGCTGATCTGATCGCTGCTGGTCAGGCCGAGCTGTTTCAGGCGACGGCGATCCAGTGCGTCGATCGTCATCGGAATCTTCTGCACCGATTGGCTGCGCTTCTGCGCCGTCACCACGATCGTCTCCAGGGCCGCACCCTGCTTGCTGTCCGATTGAGCGCGCGCGCCGTAGGGCAGCAAACAAGCGGCAGCGACGCCAAAACCGACCACCGCCCGCGTGTATCGTTGTATCATTCTGCCCCCCGGCGGATGGTCAAAACCGCGTTGCTCGGCTAAAACATGATCATTGCTTTATGAGCAACCCTCATGTTTAAGGTGCAGGCGACCGCCCTGCCTGTCAAGGAGTTTTGCGTGGAAAATGACGCCGGCGAGACCGATCCGGTTGGGCCACGACGCAGTCCTGTTCAGGGACGTGCGAAAGACCGCGTCGGCCGCATCCTCGCCGCGACGGAGAATTTGCTGGTCGAAGTCGGGCTGCGGGACCTGAAGGTCAGTCACATCGCGCGCCACGCCGGCGTGCCGATTGGATCGATCTATCAATATTTCCCCAATCGCGAAGCGATTCTGCGCGCCCTGGTGGACGAGCACCACGCACGCTTCACCGCGGTGCTGCGCGACATGGCGGCCTCGGTGCAGGATTTTCCCG
>Ga0116228_10002789_pt1 | contig 15186 bp, 7 predicted proteins | sample S1TSphfallax_2_FD_89694 | JGI IMG/M metagenome (GOLD analysis project Ga0116228, IMG submission 89694) | Host-associated microbial communities from peat moss isolated from Minnesota, USA - S1T2_Fc - Sphagnum fallax MG | ecosystem: Host-associated > Plants > Peat moss > Unclassified | place: USA...
AATAAAATTACTAGTATTCCCTTCAATCCCAATGAATTCATGCAAAACAAGGCTGATTTTGAACATAATTATTGTCACAAGAAAGGTCATTTTGCCAATGAATGTTAAAAATAAGCTCAAGATCATGCACATGGGATTCCCAAACATCAAGCACAAGCTAATGTGGTTAAATCTTCATTTAGTAACCTTCAATTTTTTTGTTCATTTAAAATCAAACATTAATTTAATGGATACATGGCATGATTTAGGAAAACATTCCGACATGACCTCAAAAAGACCATGTTTTTAAGATTACCAATTATTGTAAAATTAACAATTTATGTTTTTGGTTGATAATAGTATACAAATAACCATTGGTATCCACATTGTTTCAATTCAAATCAATTCAGGGAAAATTATGGACATAAAAAATGTTTTACATGTGCCTAGCTTATCAAAAAATCTACTCTTAATGTGTCAATGAACTCAAAATGGAAGTTCCATTGAATTTCATCACACATTTTGTTCACTTAAACTTTTTACACCAAGAGGCAAACTAATTCACTCATAATGTCATCTTGAAAAAATTCCTTGTACCTATTGGATTTGATGCCACACCTCCCAACAGAAATGAGAACATTTTTTCTTGTTTTATTGTTCAAATGAATAAAAATACACATGGAACTATCCAATGGCACCATAGGTTGGCCCATTTGAATATTTTTTCTATGAAAGATTTTTTTTTTTAAATTGTCATTATGCCTATATTGAATTTTACTCAACTTCCATTTTGTGAAGGTTATAATATGGGCAAACACCATAAGGATTTCTTTTCACCCATCTCCAATGAAACCCCATCCCATGCCATTTTTAATTTAGTGCATTCTAACATTTGTGGACCATGCAAAAAAAATCTTGGGGGTGCCAACTATTTTATTTCTTTCATTAATGACTATTCAACATATACCTATTGTTTATTATTTATAAAAAAAAATCAAAGGCTTTTGCTATGTTTCAAGCATATAAGGCCTTGGTGGAAAAACAAAATGATAAAATCATCAAAATGTTATGCAACAACAATGGGAGGAATATTCTTCCTTTGCATTTAAATCATTTTGTATTGTTCAAGGTATATTGCACTAATTTACAATACCATACACACTTGAACAAAATGGTATTGTTGAAAAAAAAAAACAAAACAAAACCCTTGTCAAAGTTACACAAAGTATATTTCACTCACCCAATAACCCGTTCATTTTGGGTAGAAGCTATTTATATATCATGTTATATTCAAAACTAAATTCCCATATTTGCTACCAAAATACCACACCTTATGAAGTTTGGAGACATCATAAATTGACATTGGCCCATTTACATGTCTTCAAATGTCCTTGTTATGTTCAAGTTCCTTTAGAAATTTGAAAAAAGTGGGACAATAAATCTAAAAAATGCATCTTAATTGGATATAGAAACCAAGTTGTCATTAAAGATTACAAATTATATGATCAACATGCACATATAACAATTTTTAGCCAAAATGTCATACTTGAAGAGGAAGTAATTTTCCTTGACCAACAACCCACATACTCTAATGTTCCAAGTAATTTTTTAAATTACATATAGGAATTTATTTATTTGAATGACCCACAAGTGGCCCTGCGACTACTTCAAGTTGTACCCGCATCCCCACAAATTATCCCACCAATAACTTTTGTTGCACTTCCACCACCATAAGCAAATATTATTCCTTTGGCCCAAAGTATGACTCTAAATACACCAAAAAAAATTCCACCCCATTACCCAAAAAGGTACCTACCACAAGCCCCTACCATACATCTAGCTCCCAACACATTTCTACTCAATCCATTAAAGGCTAGAAACCCTTAACACTTCCAAAATAATTTTGTGCACTTTTTATCATCCCAAGTTGATGATATTATTTCCATTTCCGAAGCTCTTTCAAGTTTGGAGCCTCCCCAATGGCAAAAAACCACTAACCAAGAATACAATTCCTGCATTAATAATAGCATCTGGAGCTTATTGATTTTCCATGCAACCGCACTGTAATATCCTACAAATGGATTTTATGCAAGTAATACAATGTGGATAATTCCCTTGCTTGACATAAAGCCCAACTTGTTCATGGTTTTACCCAAAAACCCATAATCGACTATGAAGATTTATTTATTTATTATCATCAAAATGACTTCCTTTTTAGTTATGATTGTAGTAGTAGCCATTTATGACCTTGGAATCCATCAAATGGATGTAAAAAAAAAAAAAATTACAGGGTGAAAAGTTTTATATGAACAACCCCTTTGTCTTGATAAATTTGGAGCTAAGCATAAAGTTTGTGAATTGTTACACACCACATATGGTCTTAAACAATCCCCTCACGTGTGGTATGAATGTTTCAATATTTATTACAAATTGGGTTTCTTAAAATAAAAGTTGATTCCAATGTGTAAATTAAACGTTCCACCCAAATGTTTCTCATTTTGGAACTTTATGTTGATGACTTTGTTTTAGTTTTCAATAATATTTCATTTTAAAACATTATAAACAAAAAACTATCTCAAGTTTTTGACATGATCAATAGTGGGGAACTTCATTACTATCTTGGCATTCAAGTCCATTAAAATAGGCCATATAAATCTATTCATATTAATCAAACAAAATACATCTTGGCAAACCTCTAATAATTTGAGATGAAAATTTGTAAGCGAAGTTTAACACCCATGCTAGTTGGAATGAAGTTGATTTTTAACATGCTTTCCCCATCTAACATTGAACTTCAAGATATGGATTTAATTCTGTATGGTGATGTAGTTAATAGTCTCATCCATGCAACCACTTACAATTGATTTGACATTGCACTTATAGTTAACACACAACACAATTTATGGTTCATTTTTAGCCAATTGATTACTAGTATACTATCAAGTGCATATTTGATTATTTACAAAAGACCTCTAAACACAACATTTAATATGGTGAACCAACATGTTTTCTAGCTTGTTGCATCATTGGCTAGTGTGATATAAAATGATGTGGAAACTTCAAAGTTCTTTTATGGATATGTTTTTACTTTTCGAGGGGGATTTATTCCTTGGAAGCCTCAAAACTTATAATCAATAGCTTTATCTTCCATCAAAGTTGAATATATTGTTGTTGTTACAATTGTTGAAAAATCAACTTGGTTACATCAGTTTTTTAGCAATCTTGGCTATTCATATCCCCTCCCTATGATGATATTATGTGATAATAAGTCTTGTATTGCCTTGTTCAAAGATTCAAAATTTCATGATCTCTCCAAACACATTGAAATTTTATATTATTATTTGCGTGAACAAGTTGAAGCTAAATTATTTTCTTTAGTTTATATTTATATGAATTCCATCCTTGTATACATCTTGACCAAGGTTCTCCCCAAAATAAATATTGTTACTGCCACCACATGTTTGGCTTCACAATCTTTCAATTGAAAGGGGGATAAAGGAGTAGTTTTTTCTTTCAATTTTAGTTTTCATTAAGCCAAGGGAATATTAAACAATGTAATAATTTCTAATAAAGTTGATTAGTGAAATTGATTACTCACACTTCAAAAGGTGTGATGGTTCACCTAAGCCTACATAAAAGAAAAGGATAAAAAATCTTAAGCATTTATTGTTCTTCTTCTCACATTTTCAACAACTATGTGAATCATGAGTGTCCACATTGGACGTTCGAGCTTCAAAATGCAACACTATAAAATCCAATGATTTGTGCATAGGTAGGATTTTGCAAAATGACAAAGGTTCAAAAATCAATGGTGATTCAAAATGCAATTTTTAAAACTATTCATCTTCATTGTCATGTGAAAATATTGTAAGGTGTACCACACAAGACCAAAAGGGCCTAATCCTTACTATGGTCCATTTTTACCCTATATTTTGATCCTCGTAAAAATTAATGAATCAAAAGTTGTCAAAAATTTCAGAAGGACTATACTTTAGACCATTACAATTCTAGATTCCACCATAATCATCCATAAATGTGATTTTACATGGTAAAAAAAACAAAGTAAAAAAGACATAAAAAGGTGACGATGTGACAAGATTTTAATACACCTTAAAGAATTTGGATCTTGTTAACTTTCCCCTTGAGGCTTAATCTTCTTCAAATCAAACTTCTATGAAATGGTGAATTACCATGGTTCTTTTTCAATTCAAGGGTTCTACATTTTTTCATGTTTTATTTTGGTTGTTCAATAAGTAGGCTTGTTTTTTAAGTTCATTGAATTTTCAATTGTTAAATTACTCCAAGTTTCAAGCTCCATTAGAACATCCATTGAATGTCAATTATAACATTTTTTTTGGTTTTCAGTTTCTTGCTTTCCCCCCTAAACTTTTTATTTTGACTTTGTTCTCCTTAAATCTTTTCATGCACATTGAACATTCTAGTATTGTTGATCTAGTTTATATTGTTTCATAAAGCAATGTTATTGTTACAATTGTTGTGGATTTGGAACAACACCTTGAACACCCAAAATCCTTTGTGCAAAAGTGGAAATATGAGTTAAGTCAAAAGTTCCAAAGTGTTTAGATAGTGTGATTATCATGGATACAATCCTTGATCAATGGGGATGGGCTAATCACCTTTATTAAGCGCAAAGTTTATTCCAAATTTGAAGGCTTTTGACTTAACTTTGATCCCCAAACTTGATTATTTGTATAAGCATGCACGGAGGAGGAAAGTTATTTATATTATGCCATGGGTGGATAGTCAAGGAATTCTATGTGAATAAAAAAGAGGTTTTCTTTGCCCAAATCATTTATGATTATATATTTTATATTTTATATTCTTCAACTTGTAATTAATCAAGATTTGACATTTAATAAGAAAAAAAATGTCCAATTTGTTGTCATTCTTTATTTGCTAGCCCATGGTAGACCCTACGACAAATTTTGAAAACATGAGGTTTTTTTTCATTGTCAAAAATGAAGGATTGCTTAAAAAAACATTAATGGGACAATGCATCTTGAAATATGGTTAAAGCTCTCCATACCATTTTCATGCAAGCTATTAAGCTTGCATTAAAGAAATTTATTTTTTTGCTTTGTCTTGTCATGAAGTTACTTTAATTGACAACCAATATTGGTTATGTATTCATGCATACACCATCCAAAACAGGAAAATGATCCCCATGTTGCTATCAATGGAACATGTAGTGGATGGTTTTGTTGTAGCCAACTTGATTACAATAATATACATGCAAGCAATTTTCGTCATTAGAGGTATTCCTACCTCTAATTAATGTCATTTCTAATAAATTAATGTTTTTTGGTGTTGTTGGGGTCAGTATATTTCAAGATTGCCACACAAATGTTATTATTCAAATTCAATATTAATTTATTTTATTCATGAATATTGTTCATTACATGGTGCATTAAACAAATTTGGTTGTCTACATCATTTTTATTTTTCCTATGGTTAATCACCGTGAGGTGGTCATGTAATCAATTTACAATATTTTTCCAACTTTCCAAAGAGGCATCTAGAATTAGCTAAGCTTGGGGAGATGGTGAAAACAAAAGGGCTTGTAGATATTGAACAATGTCAAAACACATTAGATTTTTATGTCGAACCATCCATTATTGTTGAAAATAACATTGGACAACCATATAGTCTAAAATGCTACCTCCAACTTGGAGCATATGGCTTATGTCGAAGTAAACCTAACAATGGATCCAAGAAAAATCTAATTCCAAAGTTTTTGTCCACAATCAAAACAAATATTTTTATTTACCAAAACAACTATATTAATACAAAACACAAGATTTGGCTTAACATGACCATTAAATCCTTCATTTTTATCTTCTACAAAAAAAAATTTGAAGTTGAACACACAACAAACACATGTTTGAAATGTAAAGTACAAATGCATGTTAAGCCAAGAAAAGCCCAATGGATCTCATGTTATTAACCAACAATAAAGTACAAGGAGAATTTGAAAAGTTCACTCAAGCTTCACACACACACCACACACACATAAATTCTCATCTCCTTTTGTGGTGTTGAAGGTTTAACAAAAATAATATGAGCCTTGACACCAAGGGAAATGAGTAAACCCCCAAACGAGGTTTTGATTTGAGGTCCTAAGCCAAGAGATAAGCTTGGGTTGAAGCTAACCACAAGTTTATTTCATATAAACCCCTTCACTTATTTACCTTGTGTAGGATGCCCTTCTAATCATATTAATAAAAATTATTATTATTACCAATAGTTGTTTGTGTCACAAAAGGTTTACCAAATACATCATGATGAAAATTTGAGAGAATGTTTATAACCAAAGGAGATTCAAATGATTGTGTGAGAAATGCGTAAAGGATTATCAGGACATTTTTTGACATATGTTATCTACCAAATTTTTTTGGATGCAAAATATTGGCGGCCTTCTCTATACAAGGATATCCATAACTACAATCAACAAAAATAAGAATTAATGTGGCTCTAGTTCATTAAGAATTTCACTAATCATTTAAGTGAAATTGGCACTAATTCACTATACTATAAATTTATCAAATTTACCATGTCTTTTAGTTATCAATGAAGGTTGGGTATGGATAATTGAATTCATTACTAGCTAATCAAATTAGGAATTACCATGTGGCATTGGTTTTTTATGTTATTGAATTATTTTATGAAATTTTACTATTTCATTAATATGATTTCCATTGTTTTATTTTATTAATATTAATATTTTAAATTTAGTATACATGAACAATGTATGGTCTATATATAATCACTATGAGAAAATAAGTATTTTGCAACTAGGTTTGTAATTATAATTTTGAGTTGCAATGACCACTTGCAACTCATCGTATTTTTATAGTTTGAGTGCTATTGGACAAGTTGCAAGAGTTGTAACAATACAACTCACTGTTTATGAAACCAATATACATATGCAATCATGCAATTGTGTTGCAACTAATTAATCATTGTAATTATTGTGTTGGACTATGTTGTAAATACCATGGCGCTACATTGTAACTATTATATATGCCTTTATGTTGTAACTATTGTACCACTATGTTGCAACTACATAGGAAGCAATGTGCTGACATGGTAATGATGTGTTGACAAACTATTAATAAACATGAGACAATATTAAATATATTTTGATATTTAATATGTTTATTAATTTAACTTACATCATTCAACTTAAGGTCAATAAAATGTTGACACATGGTGTTTATGTCAACAAATAGGTGGACATTACTACTTGAATTTCCTAGGCTAATTAGGTAAGTAATTAGGCTTAAGTAGATAGGTAGGTAGGTCATTTGGAATAATCCTATTTTATTTTGGGTTTAAACTTTTGGGCTAAGCTTTATTTTATTGGCTTATTCCAATAGTCACTTGTTTTTTAATATTTTTAATGCCTTTAATTATATATTCTACAAACTTGAAAGGTAAGACAAACAATATGGGATAAAAAATTAGTTGCATCCTAGTTACAATTCATTTGCAATTACTATAACATAGCTAGTGAGCAAACATATAAGCTCTCAAATAACTTTAGACTTTAATGTATTGTCCCTTTGCCTTTCAAATGGGAAAGGTTTTTTTTTAAACCTTGATTTTACACACCCATGGGCATTTAAATTATTAAATAAGACACAAAATGAGGAAGATATGGATGTCAAAACACTATTAGAATTCCTAATTTTTTTTACTAGAAATTTGGGTAAAAAAGACCCATTTTGAACAAGTGTAAAAAAAACCTTTCAATCATTTTGGACAAGTCGTTTTGAACCTGTCCATTGTAACTATGCCATGTACTTTTTGACCAGGCCTAGGTTAGCATTTTTTACTAGTATTTTTGACTAGTCACTCCGACTAGTAATTTTGACTAGTCATTTTGATTAGTCAATACAATAGTCAAATGATTTTTTGACTAGTCAAACACCATTTTGACTATGCAAATGCCACATGACATTTAAACAATGGCCACCCAAGTTAAACCACGTGGCATCTAAACATTAGCCACCTAGGTTATGCAACATGGCATTTAAACATTAGCCCTTAAGCTATGCCACATGGCATTTAAACATTAGCCCTTAGGCTATTCCACATGGCGACATGGATAAAATCTAATCAACCTAGATTAAGCCTAAAATTAAATACCTACTCCCGAGGTCCCTATGTTTAAGAACTTATAACTCCTAGGCATAGGTCTAGGAGCCTATAATTAGCAATTGGGTATAAAAACCTAAAGTAGGCTACAACAACCTATGACCATGAAAAAAAAAAAATGGCCAAACTAACTGATTAATAAATATTTTAAGGCTAAACCAACGATGCATAAATTAATTATGATTAAAATAAACATGAATGAAATAATTATGGCTAAAATAAAAATGGTTAAATTAAGCAAGAGTAAATAAATTTGGCTAATCTAACCACTAATAAAGTTAATATGGCTTAACTAACTAATGAATACATATTTTATGGAAAAACCAATTATGCATAAATTAATTATGACTAATTTTTTAATGAAATAATTATGGCTAAAATCAAGATGCTTAAAATAATTATGGAAAAAATAACCATAGTTAAACTAAAAATGGTTAAACTGAGCATGAATAGATAAATTTTATTAAAATAACCAGTAATAAAGTTAATGTGGTTAAATTAACTAATGGATAAATATTTTTTGGAAAAAAAAATTATGCAAAAAAACATTATGGCTACAATAAATGTGGATGAAATAATTATGGTTAAAATAAGAATGTTTAAAATAATTATGGCAAAACCAACCTTGGCTAAATTAACAATAATTTTAAATTAATTATATGTTTATTCATTATGGTTAAATTTATTAGGGTAAAATAGTGATATTAAGAAAATAAATATAGCTAGTTTAATTATGTTTATAGTAACCATTGATTAAATTCATTATGGCAAAACCAATAATGGCCCAACTAATAATGGTTAAATTAACAATGGTTAAAACATATACAATTAAAAAAACTATAGTTAGACTAACCATAGTTATTGAACATGATTAAATTGACCATTGTTATATTAGTTATGGTTAATTTTAATTTTAATTAATTTTTTCATAGGTAGTCAAGCCATAATTAATTTCAATATAATCAATTTAACCATAGTTAGATAAACCATATATATATATAGTTTAACCATAATTAATTTGGTCGTGATTCATTTAGTTATGATTAATTAACTTTTACATATAATCAAAATGTTACATATAGTCCCAAGATACCCAACTAGTATTGGAATTTGTACTTGGCACTTTTGACTAAGCCATTGGCCATTTTGACCAAACCTACTTAGTTAGCCCTATTGATTGAGTATAAAAGGTGGCCTTATTAATTAAGACACTTGTCAATTTGACTAGAGTGGATGGCGTTTTTGAGCGAAAAATATTAGTCTATGAAAGAAGCATGGCATGTATATTTTATGATTTATTAAAGTTTGAGTATTTTTCCCAATTGTTGTTGATAGTCTTAGTTCAATAATGGCATAATGGTAAAATGTAACTTTTCAACATATTTAAAGAATTTTCCAACAATAATTCAGATGTCCTAATTATTTTTATGCAATATTTATATTAATGGAATAGGACAAGAATGCATAGTGATACAAAAATGTATTTCTAACACATGCCATTTCGTATGATCAATTGTAATGTAATCACAAATAAAGTTGCACATGAAGTCGCACATATAGGTTAGTTGTACAATGTAACTATTGGCAACTTACTCACAAAATCAAATAAATTTGACCACAATTGTATAGACGATGTGTACATACATATGTATAGGATCCATTTCGCAATTGGTGTGTAATTATAATAGAACTCAAATAATATTTGAAAAGGATTTTAAAAATAAAAATCATCGTATTTCTAAATGGTAGTTGTAGTATAATTGCATGGTAGTTTTATAAGAGTCTTTAGTTGTAAAACAATGAAGTTTCCAAGGACTTGATTTCTCATAGTGAATCAACATATGGTCAACATACACCATTACCATATGGTGTTGACAAGGTATGAACCTTGGTTTCCATGGTAAAACACCATTGCCTTTGACATTAAACCACTTCATTTGTTGTGAAACAAATATGGTGGTCATTGAATTTATTATGTTGTTTCATCCCAATGTTTCACCAAAGCCAACATTAACCATTATTATTTTTTTCATAATTTTTCCAAATGAAAAAAAAATCATCTTTCAATATTTTTCCCATATATACACATAATATGTATTTCTTAAAATAGTAAAATATCAAGTAATTTGAAATAAAATATATTTGAATCTTGTTATTTGATACATCTTATTTATTGAGATTTTCCCCAAATTTTCACAAAAGCTAATTTTAATTATTATCATTTTTCTCATAGTTTGTTCAATTGAAAAACTTTAAACTTCATTTTTAAACATGTTTTCAAGATGTAGACATTTACAAATTTTCGAAGCATAAAATATTAAAATTTGAATCGAAATACATTTGAATCTCACTATTTAAAAGTTTTAAACAATGAGGTCTTGAATTATTTTTTTTCATAACATAATTTGTAATTAAACCTATTTAACATCAATGTTTAATTTTTAATGACATTTTAATATTTTAAAATTTGAATATCACATCTCCCTAGATTCTAAACATATATTTGATGAATGAAAATGTATTGAAATAATTTATTATGAATAAATATTTTAAATTATATTTAAAATTATATTATAGCATCTTTAACATTATGTAAACTATGAACACTATCTGAAATTCATATTTATTAATATATATTAGTTAAAATAACACAAAATTTTATATAAAGAATAAATTTACATTTTTTGACCAATTTTTAGTAAATTCATTTCTAATTAAAAATATATTAATATATTAATATTTTGAATAACATATAATGCCTAGGGAATTAATTCGACCTAATGTGTAGATTACAGATATATATAATATTTATAAATACAAATTATACATATGATATAACATTTTAATATTACAATATTTTTAAAATTATGAATCTTTAATTTTTCATCTTTTTTTGTTTCGAAAAATGTCTTGACATTTTATCAATTAAAATTCAAAAATAAAATATAACATTTTGTCCAAATTATATATTAAAAACTATTAGTTATTTAGATTTAATTTGGTTTCAACAATCATGCAATATGTCATATTGTAAGTGATTGATACAATAACATTTTATAATTAATAAAAATAAAATTACACATTGAAAAATAAAATTTGTTAATTGATACCTAATTGTAAAATTTTGTCCAATAGTTACCAAAAATAACCAACACAACAATTATAATAACAAAATTCATTGATGGATTCATATTTATCAAATTTGGAAGTCGACTTACATTAATATGTGACCAAGAAGCTCATTTCATCAATGATGTTATTCAAATACTAACTACTTTTTTTTTTTGGGCAAACCAATGAATGAAAAATGAAATGACTAGGATAAACATCTAAATATTGTTTATATGCTTATTGAACATCGTTCAAATTGACTACTAGCCATACACCTTTTCAATTAGTGTATAAACCATATTGTAGGGTGAATATTTGTTTTTAAAATAATAGTTGGGTTTGGTTTCCACAAGAAGTAAAATTCTCAAAATCAATTGGGTTTGGTTATTTGAAAATTCTTAATTTTTAAAAATCACATGGCCAGGTTTTAACAAACTTAATAGGGCGGATATGAAGCGAGGTTAGGGGTTTGGAAATTATTGCAACTAGGTATATGCCATGGTTATTTGACAATATAACACCCATAAATTTAAATTCTTTGGGTTCTTTGACAAATATTAGTGTGGGTATATTTTTGAATATTTGGGGGTTCTTTGATTGAACCCTAATCCTTTGGGGTTTTTTTAATAGAACCTTGATATAATTTCAGACTACCAAAATATTTACATTTTATTAACTACCAACACCTAAAGACACAAGATTAGAGAAAAACAAAATAATAAAACAAAAAGTCTATCAATAGACTTACAAATGTCATACATATTCTAGTTTTGTTGCATAAGTTTTAAGAGGCAAGTGAATTAGACTCTCAAAATGCCCCCTTTTTTGACTTTTTAAAAATCCAATATATCATCATGTTTATATCAAGCCAATTGTTTCAGAAAAAAATACCATGTATGTCATAAAGTATTAGGTAATTTGGTTATTACACAAATACCCATTTATGCCAAAAAAAAAAGGGTTGGGTATGATTATCATTATTAGAAATTTATATGTGTTGGGTGAGAAAGGGAAGGCGAATGTATGAATTTAAAAATAACTAGGTATGATCCAAGTCTCAAGTCTTTGACAAGTTCACCTTTGAGTAATATATATATATACAAATACCTAAAGGGCCTTTCTATCCAAACCTCATACATGCCCCCACATTGGTATAGACTTCATCCACTCATGCCTACCAAATATTTTGTTGCCCAAAAAACCATCAAATATTGAAATTTCTATTGAATTTATTTAGGTACTTACTTTTAAGCTTATTGAACTAGAAAAAATAGATGAATTTGAAGACGCACCAATAATAATTATAGGCCAAAAACAATAAGATCCTTTTTTTGGGCCCACGATCATTATAAAGATAATAAATCTTTTTAGGAAACCATGTCCTTTGGTTTTTTAAAATTAAAAGGTCCCATCCACAATAATTCAAAAACAATGGCATGGCCTTTATAAAATACAATATTGTTTTACTGGTCACTATAGATACGTTTGATCCTAATCCCATTTTAATTAACATCAATAAACTCAATCCTTACTGAGTTTTCAATGTAGCTCCCAAAGGACTAGCAACTCAAATAAAATAAGGGGGAAAGATTAACAAAACATATGAAAGTTAGAACACACCATATCAACTCATAGGTTTTTTGCGAGTGTTAGAAAAGCTTCGATGGATAGACTATTGAATTTTTTTCTACTAAACCCCATCAACATCAAAAAAATAATATTGAAGATTGGACCAACAGATCTATTGAGACTATTAAAGATAAATCAAATGTAAGTATTGATAGTACTCTAGGCATAATTATGACAACTAATTATTCATCAATGGAATCATTTTATGAAAGGTGATTGTGAGATTTTTTTAAAAGAATGATGGATCCCACAAGAGAAAACAATAAAATTTAAATGAGTATGATATCCAAAAACATTAAGTATCCAAGGAGCACAACATTTTGATTATGCACAAGTGTTATTACATCCTTTACTAAAACAACCCCTTGTAGTGAGGAGGATAAATAACAAGGAATCTTTTCTCACTCTTTAAATTGTTCATCATTTTTTTATTTTTTTTGTTAGTTAAAAATTGTTGTGAATTATTCATAAGAAAAAGGATAAATGATTAGGAAGATGCAACAAGTGACATTTTCAAATTTTGTTGAAAAAGGATGTCATTCAACCATGGAATGCACATGTAAATTGTAGACATATCCATTTTGAGAAATGTAAGATATGTACAATTTTCCGTTGTTGGAATTGTAAAATTATGCACATCAACCCTAGTATGGACCTCAAGTTTTCATTTGCATTATCATTATTATTTGATAAAATCTTACAAACAATTTCAACAACTAGACATTTTTTTAACTCTTCAAAAATCTTTGCTTTTGCACTTTTACAAGATGTTGTGTCTAAATAAATAAACAATATGGAAATGATTTGACAATAATTTTTTTGAAAACACTAAAAGACAAGGAGCTAAAACATAAATAACTACAAATGAAAGGTGTTATATCAAAGTTGAATAATTTTATTTCTATCGGTTAAAAGGTATCAAGGTACATATCTCTTACCATGCTTTAAACATAATCATGATGATAGTCCTTGAAGATGTGATGGGGTATTCGAAGGTAATTTTTTAATTTCACATGATTGATTGTTTATAGATTAACATTGATTTGAATCAATGTTGAAGTTCAAAGACACACACTTGTATGAAGCAATGTTGGGTCGGCCTTTTAATCTAATGCTAGTCCTTTGCCATTTTTTTTTAGACTATATTATAGCCAAAGGTCATTTCATCAAAAACAACTTTAGTTATGCCTTAGAGAATCCTAGATTCTTTGTACCCACCCCCAATTCTAACTTAATAACATAAAAATCCAAACCTACTTCCACCTCGTGACCAACAAATGGCTAAAGTTTTTAATAAAAAAATTAAAGTGTATAATTTTTGAAAATTGTTGATTTTCCAGAAAAAAAAAAACCCCCCTTGGCCAATAAATCCTTTTACTCCCTCTCCTTATAGGGTGGAAATTTCAAATATCCTTCTTTGCATTTGGGGTTCATTTTTCAAAATTTCAACCACATCAAAATTTCATTATTTCCATGCTAAATTAAAAAAGGAATATGGTTAAATTTGGTTGAGATTATACCTACATTTAGATTAAAAATTGACTAGAATATACATAATTTAAACAAATTGGAAACTTCAATCATCTATTCAATTGCACCCCTTAGGGCCCTTTGATTATAAGCCCCGCAAGATGTTGGCTTTCGTATCTTGCTAGAATTATGGATTTCATCCAAAGACATTTTTCCTTTAGCATTGGGGCTCACTTTTTCAAAATTCTAACCATGCAAAAGTTTCATAATTTTTCCACCAAATTAAAAGAAGGAACTTGTCAATAATTTTTTGAAAATTCAAAAAGGTATTCAACATTGGTATGAATCACCCCCCCTTTCATTCCCCCCCATTAAACTATAGGTCATTTCACTACACAATGTGTCCTAGTTCGTTTTGGGTTTCACTAAATTTTGAGTGAATTTGGACATTTTTATCTATTGAAATTGTTTAACTCCCTCATGAATGAGGACTAGTTGTTATGGACAATGAATTACAAAACTAGGTTACTCTTTAGTGAAATACAAATTTACCAAACCATTAACTTGCTAGTTAATTAATTAACAAACATGGAAATCAATTAAAATTTAATTATTTAATATATAATATTATTGATAATGTCTTGTTTTTAACTATGATTTATTGACACGTGTCACTACCTAAACTAGGTTAAAAAGTAAGGTTAAACCTAGCCTAGGTAGGTAAATAGGTCACGTAATCAAATTAAGCACTTATTCTAAGAATTCGATAAAAAAATATTCAATCAACATACCATTGTTGAGCACACATAACACCATTCA